>Ga0114996_10001857_pt1 | contig 27870 bp, 21 predicted proteins | sample ArcticOcean_MG_C_4_FD_87039 | JGI IMG/M metagenome (GOLD analysis project Ga0114996, IMG submission 87039) | Marine microbial communities from western Arctic Ocean - ArcticOcean_MG_CB4_134 | ecosystem: Environmental > Aquatic > Marine > Oceanic | place: Arctic Ocean: Canada Basin | collected... | reverse complement strand
TTCATCCGGGGAAAGTTCAGAGACATTCGGCAAACATTCGACCATCTGGTAAACTCCTTACCAGACGCTCCTACCGAAATCACCAAATCCAGTCCATACCAATCGCCGGTGAGTAGTAACGAAATGCCACAGAAACGATCAAAGCCTCAATAATCGTCCATTCCTTGCCGTTATGGGCTGTCATGGCCCTTGAACAGAACGGTCCTGCAGAGAACAATGGATTGTTGGTTCGCTTCCAGACGTCGCCGTTGCCAAGCCCCGTCAGTTGGCTCGAAGTCACGACGTCTCTCCCACAGTCAGCCCTCAGGCACACAACTGCCAGATTTGTCCCACCATGCCCCTCCCCAAAGTTGCCATCGTCGGTCGTCCTAACGTCGGCAAAAGTTCCATCTTCAACTGGCTTGCCGGCCGCCTCATTGCCGTTGTCGATCCCACGCCCGGTGTGACCCGTGATCGCGTCGTGTATTTGATGCACGACGATGACCGGTATTTTGAACTGATCGACACCGGCGGTATGGGGATCGAAGATGCCGACGATTTGACCGACGACATCGAACGGCAGATCACCATCGCCATCGATGAGGCCGATCTGATTGTGTACGTTGTCGATGCGCAGACCAGCGTCGTTCCGCTCGACGAGCACGTGGCTGCCCGGCTGTGGAAAATCGACAAACGCAAACTGCTGGTCGTCAACAAATGCGATTCCGAAAAACTGGAAGCCGAAGCGCCGGCGTTCTTCGGCCTCATCGACGCGCCGCACGTTATGACCAGCGTAAAGGGTAAGCGGAATCGCGATGGGTTACTGAAAGCAGTCATCGACAATCTGCCGGAAGAACAGGATGCCGAGGAGGCCGAAGGGGAATTTCTGGCCGCCGATCCGGAACTCAAACTGGCAATTGTCGGCCGCCGCAACGTGGGCAAAAGCACGTTCATTAATTCATTGGCCGAAGAAGAACGTGTGATCGTGAGTGAAGTGGCCGGCACGACTCGCGACAGCATCGACATTCGATTCGACGTCGATGGCCGTTCGCTCGTCGCTATCGATACGCCGGGTGTCCGCCGCAAGAAGAGCATTGCCAACGACATTGAATTTTACGGGCTGGTGCGTGCCCAGAAGAGCATTCGTCGTGCCGATGTTGTCTTCATGTTTTTCGACGCGCACGACACCATTTCCAAAGTCGATAAGCAGTTGGTCGAGGAAATCCAGGACCACCACAAGCCGTGCGTGTTTGTGATCAACAAATGGGATCTCGGTCGAGACGAAGGCATGACCACCGAGAAGTGGAATGAATACCTGACGCACAACTTCGCCAGCATGCGGCACGTTCCGCTGGCGTTTATCACGGCGAACGATTCGAAAAACATTCGCCAACTGGTAAATCTTGCGCAGACGATCTTCAAACAGGCGCACATTCGCGTGGGGACAGGGGAGTTGAATCGGATTGTGTCAGCGGCCGTCAAGAGTCATCCGGTGCCGTATCGCAAGAATCGCCGTCCGAAGATTTTTTACGCGACACAGGTTTCAACTGCCCCGCCGACCATCGTCTTCAAATGCAACGACCCCAAACTGATCGACGAGTCGTGGAAGCGGTATTTGTTGGGTGTCCTTCGCGAAAAACTGCCCTTCAAAGAGGTTCCGTTGCGCGTCCATTTCCGCAGCCGCGCCCGCCGGGAAGAATACGAGCCGGAATTCGAAGCGTCGTCGCCCGATCGCTAACCCGATTCATTGGAGCCTGAAGCGCAAGGGAAGGATGATTCCACAAAGCCCCTTCGCTTGCGCTTCAGGCTTCGATCTGCGGCCCGCAGAATCGGCAACACCCGACAAATCCGCATTCGGAGATCCGCATTCCGCATTGCAGAATTCTCAACTGCCGAATTCGTGGCGTAGGTTTGAAAGAGGCACGATCCGCACGGCGGGCTGCGCTCTTCAACCTTCCCGCACAATGCTGCCAAAAACGGCGAGGCAAACAATGTCTGCACTACTGGCGATGGCCTTCGGCGAATACATGGAATTCTACCGCACCTACCTGATGAAGCAGTGGAATCACATGACGCCGGGCAAATTCGTGTTCATCCTGATCACGGTTGCCGTCATCGGATTCATCATGATGCGCAGCAGCACAAAAGCGATTTGATCTGGGTTGTTGCGTCAGGTTATTGGGCAGCGGCCGGTACTGCGAGGAGATAGGCTTTGCCATCGTTCGCCGTGACCGCGATCTGTTTGCCGTCGACCGAATATGTCGCCGAATACAGCACGATGGGCATGTCTTGTGTAAAGAGCGGCTTGGCCGAGGCGACGTCCCAAACGTTGATGGTGCCGGCGTAACCAGCGGTCAAGAGCCGGTTTCCCTTAGGGCTGAACTGGACACGATAGACGTCGTCTTTGTGGCCGGCAAAGATTTTGGCCGGCTGGTCGTTGTCGATGCTCCATAACAACACTTGACGATTTTCGCCCAGTCCAACACCGCCGGCTGCGACCGACTTGCCATCGGGACTGAATGCCACGCTGTAGACGGCATACTGCGACCCTTTGAATTCCCGCGTCTGCGTGCCGGTTTCCGTGTTGAAAAGTCGCACTGTTTTGTCAGCGCCGGCAGTGACGAGCAGTTTTCCGTCGGGACTGAACGCCACACCGTAAACTCCAGAGGGTTGAGTCGAGAGCGTCTTCAGGGCCTTCTTTCCGGCGACATCCCAAAGGCGAACCGTCTTGTCGTTTGAGGCGGAAGCGAGTGTCTTTCCGTCGGGGCTGTAGGCGAGCCCGTAAACCTGCGAGCCGTGTCCCGTCATGCTGGCGGTGAAACCGGCGGCGGCGACCGACCACGTCTTGGCGGTGCCATCGGCCGACGCGGTGATCGCCGTACTGTTGTCGGGTGCGAAGCGGAGCGAATGAACCACGGCCGTATGACCGCTCATAATTTGCGCCGGTTCCTGGGTGGGTGGTTTTAGCGGCTGTGGATTCGGTCGCTTCGGATTGTAGCTGCGGATGGCGTTGTCGCTGCCAACGGCTGCCAACTTTGTGCTGTCGGCACTGTACGTGACGCGCGTGACTTCGGCCGGCGTGATAATTCGTTGTTCGATTGCCGAGTTGCCAGCGTTCCAGATCATCAGCGATTTGTCTTTTCCTCCGGCTGCAATCTGTTGGTTGTTGGGCGAGAGAGTCACACTGAGCGCCGGCCCTTCGTGTCCGACGAATGTGCGGACGGCCGACCCGTTGCTGGTGTTCCACGTTTTGACTTCACCGCTTTCGCCGGCGGTGGCGTATTGCGCGCTGTTGGCGGAAATCGCAAGATCGTTGATTCGTTTCTCGTCGGCTGCATTTGCGAACAACACAGAGACGACATCGATTTGAACGGTCTTGTCGATGCCGGCGGACACCACGGTCTTGTTGTCGGTGGAGAAGACGGCGGCTGTGACTGCGCCCTGATGGTTCACAAAGTGCTGCTGCCCCAGTCCCGTCGCCACATCCCAGACGCGAACGATTCCCTCGTCGCCGGATGAGACGATACGTTTGTTGTCGCGGCTGAAATCGATGGCCGTCACCTTGCCGGTGTGTCCGGCAAGTGTGGTGATGAGATTGCCGTCGGCGACGTTGTAAACGCGAATGAGCTTGTCGTTGCCGGAAACGGCGAGTTGATTCCCGTCGGGCCGCAAGCCGAATGCGGTCACAACATCGGCAGTCTCAATGGTCTTGATCGGCTTACCGTCGGCCGCGTTCCAAATGCGAACGGCTTTGTCACCTGCCGACGTTGAGAACACTTGCTGTCCATTGGGAATGAATGCCATGCCGTTGATCGCGCCTTTTGAGCCGGCCAGTGCGGCGACTTCGGTGGCGTCGGCCGTTTTGTAGAGTTTGATCGCACCGCCGGCATCGCCAACGACCAGGAATTGGTTGTTCGGGCTGATTGCGACAGCCGTGACGGATGCGGCTTGTGTGGGGAAGTCCTTGATGAGTTTGCCGTTGTTGGCATCAAACAATCGTGGGATCTTGTCGGCAGAACCGGTTGCGAGTTGTGCGCTGTTGTTGCTGAAGGCGATGGCAGTCACTTCTCCGCCGTGTCCTTCGAGATTGAAGAGCTGTTTGCCGTCGGCAAAGTTCCAGATTCGGGCCGATTTGTCGGCCGAAGCCGTGGCGATTCGCGCACCGTTCGGACTGAGCCGCATCGCATGGATGGCGGCGGTGTGACCGGCGACTGCCCGTGATGGCGGGAGCGTGACCGGCCAGCGTTTGACGAGTCCATCGGCTCCCGATGTGAGGATGTACGAATTGTTCGGCGCGTAAACGAGGCCCGTGATTTCACCGGTGTGCGCGCCGATAACCCCCTGCGGCGTGCCGTCATCGGCTTTGAAGAGTCGGACCAGACCGGCGACATCGGCGGAGGCGATCTGTTTGCCATCGCGGCGGATGTCGAGTTGGCGAATTTCGGCCGTGTTGCCGGCGATGTCGCGGGCCGGTTTTCCGTCGGCCGCATTCCAAAGCTTGATGAGTTTGTCGGCACCGGCTGTTGCGTACAGCGTTCCATCGACATTGACGGCGGCCGCGAAAACGGCTCCCTTGTGTCCTGCGAGGTTCGCGATGGGCGTATTGACGGGGACGTCCCACAGCTTAATGGTGTTATCGAGCGCACCGGAGGCAATCTGTTTTCCATCGGGCGAGACGGCAATCGAAAGCACAATACCGGTATGCCCGGTCATGGTGCGGATCGTTTTCTGGGTGGCGATATCCCACAGCCGTAGCGATTTATCGAAACTGCCGGTAACCATCGACTTTCCGTCGGACGTGAAGCCGACGGCATAGACGGGATCGCTGTGACCGGTGAAAACTCTGGTTTCCTGGGCGATCAATTGACCGACAGTGATCATCAACAGGCACACGGTCAGCGCGATGGTGTTGCAAAGTGGGAGACGCGCGAGTCGTGATCGCGGCTCGCCGTTGACGTATTTCGCGTGATGCATCATGCCGGTCCCCGGGGGATTGAATGTCGTCTGTTGTCCGTTTGCGAGCAGAGAGGTCTCGCATGAAACTGCAAATTGCCGAAACGCCCCAATTGCCGCCAATCGGGCAAACGACGGCTTCAGTTTCACACGAGGCCGGGGAATAGTCAACAGTTCGACCAACGTTGATATGTTCGCGATTACCGATCGGAGCCGATTTAGCCGCCCCGCTTGCGGGGCGTGACGACAAAACCGTGACGACGCCGTCTAAAGATGCCGCGAAACCGCAAGCGTGTTCGGGATTTACGTAGTCGTGAGTCGTACTCTATGGATCGTCGATAATTTCTCTGGACAGCGATTACGGATTCCGATATCACTCGCCCCTCTCATCTCATCACTTCACATTTTGTTTGTCACAATAATCACTCACCACACTCGTCGGAGGCATGGATGCCACCCGAGGCAGCGAGCGGATTGCGCGGATTCCTGACGCGCAGCAGGGGACTGATGTTCCCGATGCTGATCGTGACGTCGGTGCTCGTCATCGTCGCCCCGCTGCCCCCGTTGCTGCTCGACATGCTGCTGGCAACCAACGTGACAGTCGCCGTTGTAATATTGCTGACAACGATTTACGTCAGCCGGCCGCTCGAATTCAGTGCCTTTCCGGCGATTCTGCTCGGTACAACACTGGCCCGACTGGTACTCAACGTCGCTTCCACGCGGCTGATTCTGACGCGCGGTGCAACGCATGGAACGGGCGCAGCGGGCGGCGTGATCGAGGCGTTCGGCAATTTCGTTTCCGGCGACAGCATTGTCGTCGGGCTGATCATTTTCATCATTCTGGTCGCGATTCAGTTCCTGGTGATTACCAAAGGTGCGACGCGAATCAGCGAAGTGGCTGCCCGATTTGCCTTGGACGGCATGCCCGGCAAACAGATGGCCGTCGATGCCGACTTGAACGCCGGCCTGATCACGCAGGAACAGGCGCAGCAGCGGCGGACCGAGATCACCGAGCAGGCCGACTTCTACGGATCGATGGATGGTGCCAGTAAATTCGTCCGCGGCGACGCGATTGCCAGCATTGTGATCACTCTCATCAACATCGCCGGCGGGCTGTTCGTGGGCATGATCCAGAACAACATGCAATTCGGCAAGGCGGTGGAAGTTTTCACCGCGTTAACGATTGGTGATGGACTGGTAACCCAAATCCCCGCCTTCCTGATTTCGTTGGCAGCCGGCCTGATTGCGACGCGAACGTCGGAAAAGAGCAATCTCCCGCGCGATGTCGTGACGCAGATGTTTCGCTACCCCGAAGCGATGTTTCTGGCAGCTGCGTTTCTGGCGTGCCTGTCGATGACCGGCCTGCCGACCGGGCCGATGCTGGTTTTGGGCCTCGGCTGCGGGGCCATTGGAATAGCGCTGCAACGCGGTGCAAAAATGAAGCTCGCCGTGGCCGAACAACAAGCCGTCGAACAGCAAACGGAACAGAGACCGGAACCAAAACCGGAAGACAATTTGTTCATCGATCCGATGGAACTCGAATTGGGCGTGGGCCTGATTCGGCTCGCCGACCCCTCATCGGGTGGAGATCTGCTCGATCGGATATCGCGCGTGCGACACAAAATTGCGCAGGAACTGGGCATCATTCTGCCGAAAGTTCGCGTGCGCGACAACATTCGGCTCGGCCAAAGGCAGTACCAAATCAAAATTCGCGATGTTGCCATCGCCTGGGGCGAGGCGTACCTGGATGGATTTCTGGCAATCGACTCGGGAGCGACCAGCGGCGAGATTCCGGGGTTGAGTACCATCGAGCCGGCCTTCGGTCGGCCGGCCAAATGGATCGAAGCACAACACAAAGAGCGGGCCGAACTGCAGGGCTACAATGTTGTCGAGCCGTCGGCTGTCATCATCACACATCTCACCGAAGTGGTGCGGGAACACAGCCCCGAGTTACTGACGCGCCAGCAGGTGCACCAACTGTTGGATAATCTGCGAGACACGTCGCCGAAGGTTGTGGATGAACTGATTCCCGATCTGCTGAAGACGCCGCAACTGCATCAGGTGTTGAACAATCTGTTAAACGAACGCGTGCCGGTTCGCGATTTGGAATCGATTTTGGAAACGCTGGGCGATTACGCCGACCGGACGAAGGACTTGGGGATTCTGACCGAGTACGTTCGTCATTCCCTCTCGCGAACAATTTGCCGACAGTACTGCGATCAAAATCGGCTGTTGCGCGCGGTGACACTCGATCCCGCATTGGAAGACATTCTGGCAGGCGGATTCGATTACGGCGAACGGGGATTGGTCATCAAACTCTCGCCGCAAATTGCCGAGACAGTCACGCGCGGGCTGATGGCCGAACTCGAAAAACTGGTCACCGCAGGACATCCGCCGGTGGTGCTCTGCAGCCCGGCAGTGCGAGCCGGCTTGAAACAAATCACATCGTCCGCTTTACCGAAGTTGGCGGTCCTCAGCCTGAGCGAAATCACACGCGACACCGACGTCGAATCGGTCGGACAAGTAGGAGCCGACACCCTGCAAGCCGTTGGTGCCGGAGCAACTTAGTATTTGTGGAAGCGGCGGTGAGATATGAAACAATTGAAAATCACTGGAATTATTCTCGTTGTAGTCGCAGTCACCCTTTACGCGTTTGGCATGTTCAACGCGATGACTGCCGTCGAGGCAGCGACTCCAGAAGCACTTGAATCATCGCTTGGAAATGTCTTCAGCGCCTTGGAGTCTGCACGTCAATTGACTAACGCTTCGTTCTTGTTAGGGCTTGTAGGGATATGCCTTGTTGTTATTGGCTATGCAAAATCGCGCGCGTCATTGCGTGAATCTGTGGACAAATAATTGCGCGTCGGATCGCTCCGCTGGCGCGTCGCGGCAAACGGAAAAGAGTCGAAAAGGGATTTTGAAACATGACTGACGTGCGAACGTTCCGTGCGGACAACATGCAGGCGGCCCTCGATCTGGTGCGCGAGGAGATGGGCGGCGAGGCTGTCATTCTGCATACGCGGCAGACCACCAAGCGACGGATACTGCCATGGCGAAAACCGGCTGAGACCGTCGAAATCACAGCCGGACTGGGTGTCGATGTACAACATCGAGCGACGAAGACAACGGTCGGCAATGGTGTTTCAGCCACATATCAACCGCAATCGATCACCGAGGCGAAATTGCCGGGCGACGGTGTCTCGCTCGAAATCAGCCGTTCGTCGCGGGAAATCGATCGGCCATTGAACGACGGCTTCGAACGCCCGGCCGGCCGCGCTGTCACTCGCGCGCTGCAACCGGGTACCAATCCCGACCCGACGGCGCAATTTGCCGAGAAGTTGGAATCGATTCAGAAGATGCTGAACGAGTTGGGACGCAGCAGCACGTTGCGAAAGGCCGACGAGATCCCCGGCGAATTGTTCTCCCTGTATACCGAGTTGATCGACGCCGACGTTGAAGATGACGTCGCCCGCAACCTGATTGGACAATTGAAGGAACATGCTTCCCCCAAGCAACTGGCCGACGTGAAGGCGGGCCGAAATCTACTGACCGCGTTGGTCGAATCCGAAATTCGTTGCTCCGATCCGATCACGCCGACTCCGGGCAAGCAAAAGGTGGTGGCGTTGGTTGGTACGACCGGCGTGGGTAAGACGACGACGATTGCCAAGCTGGCCGCAAACTTTCGTCTCCGCGACGGGATAAAAATGGGTCTGGTCACAGTCGATACGTACCGAATTGCCGCGGTCGAGCAATTGCGCACGTATGCGGAAATCATCGACTTGCCAATGAAGGTCGTCACCAGTCCGCCGGAAATGCGGCGAGCGCTCGACGAGTTGGCCGGTCTCGATCTGATCTTGATCGATACGGCCGGTCGCAGTCCCCGCGATGAGTTACAGATTCAGGAACTCAAAAGCCTGCTGGCCGAAGCGAACGTGGACGAAGTGCATCTGGTGTTGAGTTTGACGTCGAGCGTCCGCAGTCTGTTGGCGACGGTCGAACAATTCGGCGTGGCAAACGCGACATCGCTGATCCTCACAAAACTCGACGAAGCAGCCGGCCTGGGGTCGCTGCTCTCGCTGGTACAACGAGTCGATTTGCCCATTAGTTACGTCACCACCGGGCAGGATGTCCCGGACGATATCGAACCGGCTCGCGCCTCACGACTGGCCCGTTTGGTTCTGGGGCAGGACAGTTTGTTTGATTAACGAAAACCACTGGCTACCAAATATCTGAATTCGGCACTTGAAGAATCACTCGACCGGAAACGACCGACAATGACTGACCAGGCGAAAACTCTCCGTGGACTGGTGGAACGCCAGAAGGCGATACAGAGCGGCGTCGAGCCACAACCTTCGGGGTCGCATCGTGCGAAGACGATTGCCATTGCCGGTGCAAAGGGTGGCGTCGGCAAGACGAACATTGCCCTCAATCTGGCGATTGCACTCGCGCAAATGGATCAGCGTGTCTGCCTGCTCGATGCCAATCTGGGATTGGGCAACGTCGAACTATTGTGCGGACTCAACGGCTACTGGAACCTGTCGCACGTCATCATTGGTGCGCGGAAGTTGCAGGACGTGGTGCTCGAAGGCCCCAACGGAATCAGCGTCATTCCCGGAGCCAGCGGGCTTTGCGATCTAGCCGACTGTTCGGACGGTGATCGCCGGGAACTTCTGCATCAGTTGGCAGAATTAGAACAGAATCACGACTACATCGTCATCGATACCGGTGCAGGAATTCATCGCGCGGTGCGGCAATTGGTGTCCGCTGCCGATGTGGCGCTGGTGGTGACAACACCCGAACCCACTTCGATAGCCGATGCTTATGCCGGCATCAAAGCGCTTTCGGGCAGCGACGTGCCGACTATGGAAGTGGTGGTGAATCGGGCAGAATCATCACGGCAGGCGCGGGCGATTATGGATGGGTTGCAGAACACAGTGCGTTTGTTTCTGCGAACTTCGATTGCCACCGCCGGCACGATTCCCGACGACAACGATGTTGTCGTCGCCGTCTCCCGGCGCAAACCGTTTCTTATCGATAGCCCTCACTGTGCTGCGTCGGCTGCCGTTCGGCAACTGGCGCGTCGCATGACCAATCTCGCCCAGTCACAGCCTTCGCGGGGATCGTTTTTCCCTCGCGTGGGCGAATCACTCAAAGTCAACAGAGCCGCCTGACCCTCCGACTCTCTCCTCTCGAACTCTCTCCCTCCCCACACTCTCCCTCCCGCACACGACATTTCTCCACTCGACGAATTTCAAATTCAAATACGACACACCGATCTTGATCCCACGGGACTCTGCCCGTGGGCTTTGAAGAGATGGCGCGCGGACCGATGTTGGTTTGCGCAATCTGCACCGACCCTAACGATTTTAGGAAGTTTGCCTGTTAAGCAAAAAATACTGATTCAAACGGCTGCGGATGCCGATAGATAGCTTTAGCGGGCGTTGTGTCTCAATTTCGGCTTCGTTTCACGGTGCCCGATCACAACGGCCAAGGTTATCTGTTCGCAACTTTTTTCAGGCAATTGACAGTGGCCAAACTGTTTGCGGGCCGACTTTCACTTATCGCGTTCGCGACGGTGTCGCTTCGCGGGGTGATGACCAGCGGACAGTTCGACGGGACATTAAGAACGGCATTGGCGGCGGCGGCGGCGTTTTATGTGATTGGCCTGATGTGCGGCGACTTAGCACGTCGCCTGGTTGAAGAGGACGCCCGAATCGAAGTCAATCGGATGATCGCGGAAGAGCAAAGATAAAGCCTGACTCACGGACGGCAAGAGACATAAAGCGGAACAAACCAAGAGACAACAATCGCGACTGAAAACGACCACGGAGGGTTGAATGGCGACACGTGTCACCGAAGACATACTGGATCTTTGGAAAACCTACAAACAGGACCAGAGTAACGTCGAGTTGCGCAATCAGTTGATGGAGCGTTTTCTGTCGCTGGTGCGTTATAACGCCGAACGCGTCTGGGCGAAGTTGCCCGAGGGCGTCGATTTGAACGACCTGATATCGGCCGGCGTTTTCGGATTGATGGACGCGATCGACGCGTACGATCTGGAACGTGGCGTCAAATTCGAGACGTATTGTGTTCCCCGAATTCGCGGAGCGATGCTGGACGAACTGCGAACGATGGACTGGGTTCCCCGGCTGGTTCGCAGCAAGGCAAGCAAACTCGAAGCGGCGCGTAAGCAGGTCGAAGCACGGCTGGGACGGCCACCGTCGGATCTGGAGTTGGCCGAGAAGATGCAGCTTTCGTCGGCCGAGTTTGACAAGCTCAAGTCGGATGCGAGTGCGGTCAACCTCGTCAGCCTGAATAAGAAGTGGTACGAAACAGACAGCTATAAAGATGTCCGCGAAATCGACATTCTCGAAGACGGCAAAGGTGAAGACCCGACGCGCAGCATTCAAAAGCGCGACCTGATGAAGCTGGTCACGAAAGGGTTGAACCGAAACGAGCGACTGATCGTCATTCTGTATTACTATGAAGAACTGACGATGAAAGAAATCGGCAATACGCTGGGCCTTTCGGAGTCCCGCGTCAGCCAGATGCACTCCAGCATCGTTGCCCGTCTGAAAGACCAACTTCAACGTCGCCGGCCAGAGTTTGGCTAAACGCATTGCTACCGACTAAGATTTTTCTCAAACGGCTGCTGGTGCCTGCATCAACGGCCGTTTGTGTTTATGATGGCGGAGCGATTAGCGGGCAGCGGACAATGGGTGGTATCTGGGAAACATCGGGTGCCACTGGCGTGTCGCCAGTGCAACACGCGGAGTACGGCTTAGCGGTGTGACGTATCGTGGAATTGCGAGGAAAGAGAGCCATTGTGACCGGCGGGGCGGTTCGCCTCGGTCGTGCCATTGCGCTGGCGCTGGCCGATGCCGGTGTCGATATCGGCCTGCATTACTTTCACTCCAGCGATGCGGCAGACGAAACCTGCGAGGAGATTCGCGCGCGTGGAACCAGGGCGGTCAGCATTCAGACCGATTTGAGCGACGCTGTGAAATCCGCGCAGCACATCGTTGCAAAAGCCGTCGCTGCCTTTGGTGGGATCGACATTCTGATTAACAGCGCCGCGATCTTCGATGCGGAAACACTGCAGGCGATGTCGGCCGAAAGCTGGCAGCAAACGATGGCGATTAACCTGCAGGCTCCGACATTTCTGTGCCGAGAATTCTCGGCACAGTTGGGTCCAAATCGGCAGGCCCACATTGTGAACATTGTCGATTGGCGGGCAATGCGGACCGATCCGGGGCATTTGGTCTACACGCTGAGCAAAAGTGGATTGGTTTCACTGACCCGCAATCTGGCAGTCGATCTCGCCCCGCAGATTCAGGTCAACGCGGTTGCTCCCGGCGCGATTCTGCCGCCACCGGGCGAAGGGGAAAGTTATCTCGACAACTTGGCGCAGGACATTCCACTGCAGCGTTCTGGATCGCCGGCCGACGTAACCGACGCGGTGTTGTATCTGCTCCATTCGGACTTCGTCACCGGTGAGGTACTCCACGTTGCCGGCGGGCAGGAGATTTGAGTAAGGTTAGCCCCAAGCGAAATATGAGTGTCGGACGTCCTGTCGTGGGGGATTCCAGCCGCCACAAATAGAGATTTAACTTGGCGGCTGGAAGCCACCACGACGAAAGTGATTTTCCACACAATGCTTCGCCGCGATTCGAAGGGGATCGCGGAGTAAGCGTGTTTTTTTCGTGCCGTTTGGATATTCTGACATCTGTCCGCTGACTTCTCGCAACTTGTTTGGTTCCGGCTCCGCCGTTCAAGGACACATCATTCGATGGCTGACCAAATCCTCATCAAAGACTTGTTCCTGCGGACGATCATTGGCGTGAACGATGATGAGCGTTCGAATCGTCAGGACGTTCTGATCAATCTCGTGCTGGATGTCGATACGCGGGCGGCTGGCCGTTCAGATGACATGCACGACACGGTGAATTACCGCGACATTGCCAAGCAGGTGATTGAACTGGTGGAACGATCGAAGTTCTTCCTGGTGGAGAAACTGGCCGATGAAATCGCGCGCGTCTGCCTGTCCGATCAACGCGTCGGGCAGGTTCAGGTTAGTGTCGAGAAGCCGGCAGCGTTGCGGTTTGCCAAATCCGTTGGCGTTTTGATTGTGCGGACCCGCGACGATGTCTGAGGCGACGAAACATCGGGCGTATCTGGCGCTCGGCTCAAATATCTCACCGGAAACCAACCTGCCTGCTGCTGTGGAACGGCTCGCCGATTATGGAAGCGTGATAAGCGTCTCCACTGTTTGGGAATCGCGACCGGTTGGCGATACCGATCAGGCGAACTTCCTGAATGCGGCGGTGTTATTGCAGACGCCGTTATCGGCCGAAGAGTTGAAGCGCGTCGCGATTGCGGCAATCGAACAGCGTCTGGGCCGTGTGCGCGATCCACAAAATAAAAACGCGGCCCGCACAATCGACATCGACATTGCGTTGTTCAATCAGGACGTGTTGAGCGTCGGTGAAAACCGGATACCGGACCCGGAAATCCTCACGCGCCCATTCCTGGCAGTGCCGTTGGCCGAGCTTGATCCCGAGTACGTTCACCCAACCGACGGGCGGACGCTGCGCACGATTGCGGAGGGTTTGGGAGAGTGTGGAACGGTTGCGCGAGTGGACGTGCAGTTGCGTGCGAGTTAATTGCGGGATTTCTCGAAGCCTGAAGCGCAAGCGAAGGAGCTTGCTGGCATCTCATTGGAAGCATCCTTCGCTTGCGCTTCAGGCTTGTATTTGTCCCTATATTTCAGGGGGTGACGTCCAGTTCGGGACTCGCCTTGCGTAATTTCTCGACACCCGCTTCGGTCACGGCGGAATTCGAGAGTATGAGAATTTTGAGCGATTTCATGCCGATCAGCGTGTCGATTGTGGCATCGGTGACCTGCGTGCTTTTGAGGTTCAACTTTTCGAGCTTCTCCAACCCTTTGAGGTACTGCATTCCTTCGTCCGTGACTTCAGTGCCTTCCAGGTCGAGATCGTCAAGGTTCTTCAAAACGGAAAGATGTTCCAGCCCGGCATCGTGAATGGGCGTGGTAAAGAGAATCAGCCGTTTCAAATTCTTGAGACTTTTAAGATGCTCGAGGCCGGCGTCATCCACACGGTTGACTAATTCGCTCAGTTCGAGCGTTTCCAACTTGGACAACTTGGCGACATGGGCCAGCCCGTCATTGTTGACGATTGTGTCGCGGAGCATGAGGGTGCGAAGTTCGGTCAGCCCGGTCAATTCGGCTATTCCGTCGTTGCCGACAACGGTCCGACGAAGCGAGAGAACTTGCAGGTTCTTGAAAACCTTGACCTTTTTGAGTCCTGCATCGGAAATCAGCGTGTCGTCCAGTTCTAACACGCGGAGTTTCTTCATGTGCTTGATTTTGTCGATCGTGGTGTCGCCGAAATTGACGCCCCACAGATCGAGCAGCGTAAGATTTTCCATCTTGGCCAGGTGGACCAGTCCGGCTTCGGAGACGCGACTTGCTTCCTGCAGTTTCAGCGCGGCGAGGCTGGTCATGTCTTTGAGATGTTCCAGCCCATCATCGCCGAGATTCGTTCGCCGCACATCGAGTTCGAGGAGTTTGAGTCCTTTCAGATGAGCCATCCCGTCGTCATCGATATCGGTTTGGAATAGGTTGAGTACTTCGAGGTTGGGCAGTTGGGCTACCGAGGCGAGGCCGTCACCGGTCGTCAGCGTTCGTTGCAAGCTGAGCCGCTTCAATGACGTCATGCCTTCCAGATGCTTTAAGCCGGCATCGCTGAAGTTCGGCCCAAACAGCGTCAGCCGTTCGAGGTAAGGCAAGCTTTGCAGGTGAATCAGCGAACTGTCGTCAGCCGACGAGTTAGTCAGATCGACGCTGGTGACCACTCCGCTATCGTTCGCGTCAACCTTCCCGCCAGCACCTTCCAGTGCGGCTATCGCCGGTTGCTGAATCTTCTTGATCAGAGTCTGTTGCGCGGATTCCAACTCCGCCACTTGCGCTTTCAAGACTTCCGCTTCGGCCTGCGCGGCCTGGGCTTTTGCCGTCGCCGCTTTGAGTTTGGCTGCCGTACCCGCGTTCATGCAGCCAACGGGAAGCAGTACCAACAGAAGCAGCGCGGTCATCCAGTATTTCATCTCATATTTCTCCGGAAGAACGAAACCGTAAGCACCGGCACTTGCGCGATCGCTTGGTTTCGCGTCACTCAGATTGTCATTTTGCGCGTCTTGTGAACGGCCTGCATAAACTTTAGTTTGCTGGCCCACTGCACGCAAACCACACGGTGCGCTCGCGAACGTTTGTTCTCGGGATTACACTGGGCGATTACACTGGGCGATTACCCGGTCGCGAAACCGCAAGCGGGTTGGTGATTCCCTCGTTTATTGACATCAAGTAAGGAAATACCTCGTGACGCAATCGCTTGTTGGGGCAGACAAGTTCTCGCTCGACACACCCATTCTGTGCATTGATCTCGATGTGATGGAATCGAATATTAATACGATGGCCGCGTTCATTGGCGAGCGGGGCAAACAATGGCGACCGCACCAGAAATGCCATAAGACGCCCGCGATTGCCATGAAGCAGATTCAGGCGGGCGCAATTGGTGTGACCTGCGCGAAGGTGTCCGAAGCCGAAGTGATGGCCGCCGGTGGCGTGCGCGATATTCTCATTGCCAATATGATCGTCGGAAAGCGGAAGGTCGAGCGCGTTGCTTCGCTGTGTCGCTGGGCCGACCCGATTGTCGCCTGCGATCACTATGCCCAGGTCGAGCCGTTGGCTGCCGCGTGCAAAGCGGCCGGTGTCACCTGCCGCGTCATCCCGGAAGTCAATCTCGGCCTCGACCGAGTTGGCGTTCGACCAGGAATCGACACGCTGGCGCTTGCACAGGGAATCGACAAATTGGAAGGAATCGAACTGGCGGGCATTATGGGTTACGAAGGGCATCTGCTCCAGATTCCCGACGCGGCCGAGAAACGCGAGCGGATTGCCGACGCTGTCAATATCCTGGTGACATGCCGCGATTTGATTCGCAACGACGGATTGAACTGCGATATTGTGAGTGCGGGAGGGACCGGTTCGTATCAGATCACATCGGACTGCGACGGTGTGACCGAATTGCAATCGGGCGGCGGCATTTTCGCCTGTCCCATGTACCGCAAAAAGTGCGACTTGCAGGATCTCGACTACTCGATGTCGGTACTCGCAACAGTGGTCAGCCGCCCGGCAAAAGATCGCGCCGTTCTCGATTCAGGCCGCAAGACGCAAAATCCCGATCAAGAAACGCCGCTGGTCAAAGGGCACGCGGGTGCCGAAGTCGTCCGCGTGAGTGCCGAGCATTGTGAATTGAATCTGTCGGGTGAATCGCAGAATCTGAAGATCGGCGACAAGCTCGAACTGATCCCCGGATACGCCGACTTCACAACCGTTTTGCACGATCAGTTTTACGGTTTCCGCAGCGAACGGTTGGAAGTCGTCTGGCCGATTCTGGGCCGCGGGAAATTGCAGTAATAAAAGAAGAACGCTAATCTTCGCTAATGACAAAGAGGATGAATTGAAATTGATTAGCGAGAACTAGTGGAGAATAGCGTTCCAAGAAACTCGACAACGCGTAGGCCACACGGAGGAACACATCATGCGAGCGCGACACGGTTTCGTCATTACAACATTGCTGATGGTCCTGACTGTCGGTACTGCAAATGCCGACGAATTTGTCAGTGCATTTCCCAAAGACGTTGTGCGGCCGTGGGCTGGGCCGGAGTTTTGGACCAATCCGATGGAGGATTGGCAGATCTCCGGCGGCCGGCTGGAGGTGATTCGCAGTGGCGGCAATCGCAATGTGCATGTGCTGACGCGGTATGTGAGAGCAGAGCAGGGGACGCTCTCGATGAGCGTTGTGCTGGGCCGCGTTGATGGCGGAAAGTCGCCGCGATCTGTTGGGTTCCGTGTTGGCATCAAGAGTGAACTGGGCGACTATCGCAGCGCATTGTTCTTCGGGCGGGGACTCGACGCGGGCATTGCGACCGACGGCTCGCTGTTTATCGGCACGCCACCGAAACGGGCGAACAAGGCGAACGTCGGCGATGCGGAACGGGTGGAATTGCATTTGGCCGCCGAACCGGCGGGCGACAAGTACAGCGTGACGCTCACCGCATTCGAGCCGGGCAAGGACACGAAGATTGCCGAAGTCAAAAAACAAGTCGCCGGCATGCAACTGGTGGGCAGTCTGGCGTTGGTGAATCAGTACACGCCGAAGGCACCGGCGGCGACACCACGGGCAGCTGGAAAAGGGCCGCGTCATTGGTTCGGCGACTGGAGAATCTCCGGTACGAAAGTGGTGACGAACGAGGAGCGAACATTCGGCCCCATCTTGTGGGCGATGCACACGCTGAGTCGCGGTGCATTGAGGATGACGGCCCAGATGCCGCCGTTGGCTCATTCGGACACGCGAACCGTCCGTTTGGAGACGATGAAAGATGGCAAATGGAAAACGATTGCCAGCGACCGAATCGATCAACTGGCATGTACTGCCACGTTCCGCATTGATAACTGGGACGCGGAAAACGACGTCCCGTATCGGATTCGCTACGCACTGAAAACGGCGGGCGGGAAGATCGAGGAACAGTTTTACACGGGGACCGTGCGGCGCGATCCGGTGGATCGCGATCTGGTGGTGGCCGCGTTCACGGGGAACACCGATCGCGGGTTTCCGAATGCGCACATTGTTCAAAACGTGACGAAACACAATCCCGACGTGATGTTTTTTACCGGCGATCAGATTTACGAACAGGTGAGCGGTTACGGGATTCATCGCGGTCCCGTCAAATTGGCGACGCTGAATTATCTCCGCAAGTGGTACATGCTTGGTTGGGCGTTCGGCGACTTGATGCGGGACCGCGTGACGTTGTGTTTGCCCGATGACCACGATGTTTATCAGGGCAACATCTGGGGCAACGGGGGCAACCCGACGACGATGAGGGATCACGCCAAAGGTGGATACGCCATGCCCGCCGAGTGGGTCAACATGATCCAGCGGACGCAGACCAGCCATCACCCCAAACCCTTCGATCCGACACCAATCGATCAGAGCATTTCGGTCTACTACGGCGACATGCTCTACGGCCGCGTCAGTTTTGCAATCGTGGAAGACCGCAAGTTCAAGTCGGGTCCGCAGGGGAACGTGAACTATTGGAAGGGTCGGCCCGATCACGTGAAGGACCGTAACTTCGACCCCAAATCAGTCGATCCGAAGGGGCTGACATTACTGGGTGAACGGCAATTGAAATTCCTCGATGAATGGACAAAAGATTGGCGCGGCGCCGACATGAAGTCGCTTGTCTCGCAGACGATTTTCTGCAATCTGGCCAACTATCATGGAGGCAACAGGGAGTTTCTCGTCGCCGACCTCGATGCGAATGGTTGGCCGCAGACGGGCCGAGCGCGGGCGTTGCAGGCCATTCGCAAAGGGTTCGCGTTTCACATTGCCGGCGATCAGCATCTGCCCTCGATCGTACATCACGGCCTCGATGCTCATGGCGATTGCGGTTTCTCGTTCTGTGTTCCCTCCATCGCAGCCGGCTATCCGCGTTCGTGGCGGGCCGACGAAGAAGGCCGTCCGGTCAAGAACCGCATGAATTCGAAACTCGCGAACACGGGCGACTACTTCGACGGCTTAGGCAACCGCATGTCGGTCTACGCAATCGGTAACCCGGAACGAAAGAATCGACCCGGAACATTAAAGACGTTGCACGATAAGTCATCGGGGTACGGAATCGTGCGGTTCGACAAGCAGAAGCGCGACATTACCATCGAATGCTGGAAGCTGCTGGTCGATGTCGATAAGCGGCAAGCGACGGACCAATTTCCCGGTTGGCCAAAGACGGTCAACGCGATCGAAAATTACGGCCGCAAAGCGGTCGATTTGTTGCCAACTCTGCAGGTGATTGGAATGACAAATCCTGTGGTACAGGTCATCGACGAAGCGAACGGCAAGACCGTGTACACGCTGCGAATCCGCGGCGATTCGTTTCAGCCGAAAGTATTTCGCGCGGGCGGATCGTACACGGTGAAGGTGGGTGAACAGCAGCCGATGAAGATGCAGACGTTCAAGAATGTGAAACCTGATAAAGACGGTGTTTTGAAGGTGGCATTTTGATAGCGGTCAGCTATCAGCGGACAGCATTTGTGAAGTGCGCCGATGAGTCTTGGGGCTGACAGCTGATTGCTTTGGAACTAATCAGGGGGTTTACACCCCCCGCTCGCCGGGAAAGGGCAAGAGTTGGATGAGTGAGATCGTTATTCGAGCCGCAGTTGCCGGCGATTGGCGGACAATTGCCGACTTCAACTGCCGACTGTCGGAAGAAACGGAATCGACGGCGCTCGATCCGGCCGCCGTCGAACCGGGTGTGCAGAAACTGCTGGCCGATCCCCGTAAGGGACGATATTTCGTCGCCTGCAGCGATGAACAAATCATCGGGCAGTTGATGCACACGTATGAGTGGAGCGATTGGCGCAACGGCGACATCTGGTGGTTGCAAAGCGTTTACGTGCACCCGGAGTTCCGCCGCAAGGGGGTTTTTCGGTCACTCTACGAGCATCTGCAAAGCGAAGCCGAAAGTGATCCCGATGTGGTCGGATTGCGGTTGTACGTCGAACGAGAGAACGAGCATGCTCACGCGACGTACAAGAAGTTGGGAATGGAGCGACCGGGGTATTTTGTGATGCAACGGATGTTGTCGCGGTGATTATCCAGTAGCCGGCCGCTCCGACGGCGGGAGTAATTTCCCGCCGTCGGAGCGGCCGGCTACATTGAAATGACATTTAGGGAGAATTGACGTGAGTCAGCCTGAGAACGACAAGCTGTTGCTACATCGGCACACGCGGCGGGAATTTCGCGAGCGGATGCAGGGCGGCGAATTGAAGGCGTGCATCATTCCGGTGGCCGCGACCGAACAACATTTGGAACACCTCTGCATGGAACACGATTGGCGCAGCGTGATGCACGTTGCCACCGGAGTGGCCGACCGACTACGGCCCGGCGTGCTCGTCGCGCCGGCAATGAATCTGGGGATCAGCGAACATCACATGCGGCACATCGGCACGCTGAGCGCGCTGCCGGGCAGTTGGCTGTCGGTATTGTTCGACGCGATTCGCAGCATGCACAGCGCCGGCTTCACCAACATTCTGGTGTTGAACGGACACGGCGGAAACATTGCCCCTTGCCAGGGAATGTGGGGACAGTTCCTGCAGCGGTTGGAGATCAACCTGCACTTCGAATCGTACTGGGACCACCTGGCGCCGGAAATTGCCGAGGCCAATTTGACGACGAAACGCTGGCCGGGACATGCGCAGGAATTCGAGACGGCCTTCGCAATGGCGGCCTTCCCCGAGAATGTGCGAGCCGACGCCATGCAGGATCAAGAAGACAAAGAGCCGTTGGAAGCAACGGCTGAGGCGGGGCAGGCAATGATCGACGGAATCATCGACGGCGTGTCGAAATTCGTCGCCGATATGATCGACGGCACAAACGTCGCAGAGATCCCACCATTCAATCCGTAACAGGCTCCCGAAAAGCTGCGGTGCAATGGCACCGCAGCGACTGCAAACCGTTGGTTCGCAGCTAAGTAAGACGCCGCTCACCCCGCTTTGGCGGCAACGTCGGTCGAGGAAACGATCGCCGCGTTCTGAACCAGCGGTAATCGCAACATGAAGGTTGTGCCGCGACCGATTGCGCTTTCGACGCGGATGCGCCCTTTGTGCGTTTCGATGATGTCCTTGCAGAGCGACAGCCCGAGTCCGGTTCCGCCCTGTCCGCCTTCGTCGGCTTCTTTGGTGGAGTAGAACGGCTGGAAGATGTTCCGCAGTTTGTCGGCGGGGATTCCTCCGCCGGTGTCGCGAACGGAAATCTCACCCATGCCGGCCTCGGCGTTTGTCTTCACGCTGATAAACAGTTGCCCGCCGGTTCCTATTGCCTGCCGCGCGTTAACAATGAGATTCAACAGCACCTGTTGAATCTGGCTGGCGTTGACACTGGCTTGCGGACGGTCTGAGAAATCGGTCTGCAATTGCACCCGGTGCATTTGCAGGTCCTTTTCGATCAGCACGAGTACATCTTCAACCAGCATCACCAGATCGGACGGCTCCATCCGGTTCGAGCCGCTACGGGCGTACGAGAGCATGCCGGTGGTGATTTTCGAGGCGCGTTGCCCCGCGTTCAGAATTTTGTTGAACGCTTTCTCACGTGTGGCGGCATCTTTGCGCCTTAGGCCCATCTTGGCGTAATTGATGGTTGTGGTGAGAATATTGTTGAATTCGTGAGTGATCGACGAGGCCAACTCGCCGACCGAACTCATCTTCTGCGCTTGCACAAGCTGCTTTCGCAGTTCGGCCATTTCGAGTTTCAGCTGCTCGATTTGCTGCTCGGGCAGCTGTGTCTGCGACGCATCCATGTGTTGACTCCCGCTCATCCGTGGCGGCTGGGTATTTCTACGCAAAGGGGGGACTAATAGGTCTCGTATCGGATCGGAGCGGGCGACGGCTGCACACGGGTCGGTCGTCATCGGGCGGGTCGGCGAAAGCTGTTCTGCCCGGATTGTCTTGCGGCGACCGCGCGGTTCGCGTCGGTTTGATAAACTGGAGAGAGTGCGCCCATTTTTCCGCTGGCTGTGGCGACGGATCGAATGTGAAACATGCGATGGGAGTCGGCGCTTCGGGTTGGGGGGAATGTGAAACCCTTACTTGCACTGCGGGCTGGTCGGTTGCTTCGCGGTCTACGCGGACGATATGGTGAATGGACATCAAAGCGGTATCTTCCCAAATTCTGACGCCCGCGGTATTTTCTCGTGATTACAGTTAAAGACCTCTGCGTTCGCGCCGGCACGTTTGAGATGAAAAACGTCTCATTCGAGATTGGCGGTGGCGAATACGGCATTCTGATGGGCCGAACGGGCAGCGGAAAAACGACAATTCTGGAAGCCGTCTGCGGTCTGAAACGGACTTTCGGCGGGAAAATATTGCTCGCCGGACGCGATGTGACCGGCTTGAAACCGGCCGAGCGCGGCATTGGATTCGTTCCCCAGGAGGGGGCTTTATTCCCCACGATGAGAGTGCGCGACCAAATTGGTTTTGCGCTCAGCATTCGTCGCCGTCCGCGTGCCGAAATCAAACAGCGGGTGGATGAACTGGCCGAACTTTTAGGCATTGTGCGGCTGTTGGACCGTTTTCCTCAAGGACTAAGCGGAGGCGAACGCCAGCGGATTGCACTGGGCCGCGCATTGGCTGCCCGGCCCAACGTGTTGTGTCTCGATGAGCCATTGAGCGCGTTGGACGATGCCAGCCGCGAGGAGATGTACTCACTGCTCGAATCGATTCGCAAGGTGACCGGCGTCACCGCACTGCATATCACACATAGCCGATCAGAAGCCCGGCGATTGGGGAGTCGCGCGTTCTTCGTGCACGACGGTCAAGTCGAACCGTTCGACCTGGAAACCCCGCCGGCTGGCGATGCGGCGGACGATTTGAATGGCGTTGTCGATGTGAAATCGGTTGAAGCATGATGTCGCAGGTTGCGGAACGCCACAGCGCGGGGGCAAGACCCCGCCCGTAGAAACAACTGTCGCATGTGACAGGAATCGAGTAGAATGAACGTCCGTCCTTTCCTTCAAGCAGGGGTCTGCAGATGAAACGTTCGTCGATTCGCAGAGTCGTTGTTGCTGTCTCTCTGGCTGCCGTGTTCCTGGCGAACGGGACGGCACACGCCGCCGATCTTTCTGCCAAGAAAGTCATTCTGTCGATCAATCGTGGGGCGCGGTTTCTCAGTGGGAAACAGAACGCCGACGGCAGTTGGTCTTCGCGCCAAGGCGACAACCACAAAGTTGGAGTCAGCAGCCTCTCATTGCTGGCGCTCATCAACGCCGGCAAAACCGTGGACGATCCTCCCGTGCGCAAAGGGCTGAAATTCCTGCGGTCGCTCGCTCTGGATTCCGAGACGCAAACCTACGATATCTCGCTGCTGATTATGGCGTTGGCCGCCGCCAAAGATGGGAATCGCGATCAGGCGAAGATTGCAAGCTGGGCTCAAAAACTGGAACAGGGACAAGTCAAAACCGGACCGAACGCCGGCATCTGGTCGTATCACGTCGCACAGACGTTTATCGATACCGGCGGAGATCGCAGCAACGGGCAGTATGCCGTCCTTGCCCTTCGCGATGCCGTCGAAGCGGGCTATCCGGTCGATCGCTCAACGTGGGAACGGACCGACAGCCATTGGCGCAACGTGCAAAACTCAGACGGCGGATGGGGATACTCCGGCGCGGCGAACAAATCGCCCAGCACCGGTAGTATGACGGTCGCCGGCATTTCGACGTTGAGCATTACCAACTCCATGCTCCGTAAGGCCGACGATCTCAATCGCGACGGCAGCGCAAATTGCTGCGGCGAGACTCCGCCAGACAAAAACCTCGATCTGGGCATTCGCTGGATGGGCCATCCTCGGCATTTCTCCGTCACCCACAATCCATCGGGTCGCGGGGGCGGGGGCGGCAGTTGGCTGTTGTATTATCTTTACGGTCTCGAACGCGCGGGGCGGCTTTCCGGCCGCAGGTTCTTCGGCGATCACGACTGGTACCGCGAAGGCACCGAGTTCCTTATCGCCAACCAATCGCCGGGGGCGGGCGATTGGCATCGGGGGAACGGCCTGGGCAGCGATCCCATTGTGGGAACGAGTTTCGCTCTGCTGTTTCTCTCGAAAGGTCTCGCCCCCGTTCTCATCAACAAACTGAAATTCCCCACCGATCGTGGCGACGTGGATAAAATCGAAAGCGGCAACTGGAATCGCCACCCTCGCGATGCCCGGCATCTCACGCAGTTCATCACCGGCTTACCCAAATGGCCGAAGCTGCTCACCTGGCAGGTGGTCGATATGAACAAGGCGGCCCGTGCCGGTGGTGTCAGCGACTTGATGCAGGCTCCGGTGTTGTTCATCTCGGGAGAATTGCCGCCGTCATTCACCGACGAACAAATCGTCATGCTCCGCGAGTACGTCGATCAGGGCAAATTTATTTTCGCGGTCAACTGTTGCAACGGCGAATTCGACGCGGCGTTCCGCAAACTCGTGCGCGCAATGTATCCCGACGGTGCGACCAAGCTCAAGCCGCTGTCGCCCGACCATCCGATTTTCATCTCGCAGTTCCCCTTGAAGGGGGCCGACATTCGGTTGGAGGGGGTTGATTTCGGTTGCCGGACGGCCATCGTCTATTCGCCCGTCGACATTGCCTGCCTGTGGGACAAGTGGGCGCTGCAAGACCCGCCCAAACGCACCATCGAAGCGAAAACGATGATCACCCGCGCCACACGCATCGGCGTTAACGTTGTCGCCTACGCAACCGGACGCGAACTGAAAAACAAAATCGACCAGCAGGAACAGGATATTAAGGGAGGCACGCAAGACAAAGTGGAACGCGGTTTCCTGCAAGTCGCCAAAATTCGGCACACGGGCCGTTGGGATGTCGCGCCCAAGGCGCTGCGCAATCTGCTCGGCGCACTCAATCGCGAAGTCGGCCTGGCCGCTTCAACCAAACAACGCAACCTGCCCATCAGCGATCCCAACATCTACCGTTACCCGCTGCTATTCATGCACGGCCGGGGCAGTTTTGGCTTTGCGAAAAAGGAACGCGGCCAGTTGAAGAAATACCTTGAACGCGGCGGCGTGTTATTTGCCGACGCCTGTTGCGCCGACCGCAAGTTCGATCGCAGTTTCCGCGACGTGATGGCCGAGATGTTCCCCGACAAGGAATTCAAACAGATCCCCATCGAGCACGACCTGTTTACCGAAAAGGTGATGTATCCCATCAAACGCGTCCGTCGCCGCATTCCCACACGTGGTGGAGCGAACGCTGCGCTCGATACCCAAATCCGCCCCGGCGAACCGGTACTGGAAGGCATCGAAATCGACGGCCGCTACGCGGTCATCTACAGCAAATACGACATCAGCTGCGCCCTCGAACGCCAAGCCTCCGTCGCCTGCGCCGGCTACATCCCCGAAGACGCCGAAAAGATCGCGATTAACATCATCCTGTATGCGCTGTTGCAGGACGTGGCGAAGTATTCCGAGATGGTGCGGTGATTCTTGAACGGCAGTCAAGCGCGCGATTGGGGAATCACAATCATGAAAGAAAGCACTCGCTACGTGAAGATTGTCGAGTGGTCCGATGCGGACGGTTGTTACGTCGGCAGTTCGCCCGGCTTGCTGTTCGGGGGATGCCACGGAGATGATGAACGAGAGGTCTTCGAACAACTCTGCGTCATCGTCGAAGAAACAATTCGCCTGTATCACGAAGATGGCAAACCGTTATTGCCACCGACATCGGAATAGGGCTTGGCTCACAAGCTAATTCAAGAGAGGTGTAAGGCGATGCTCAGATTCGACGATTTTCGGATGTTCGGAAAAAGGCTCTGTCAGTCTCTGTTAAGCTGCCTGTTTTTGTGCGGCTTCTGCTTCCAAGTATATTCAGCGGACGATCTCCCCGGAGTTATCGAGGCCGCCGTCATCTTCGGCTACAACGGGTTTGTTGAAGGTGTAAATTCGGTCGCGTGCTCTCCAACATCGGATGTCGTTGCGGCCTGCTCAGGATTTGATACGGTCGCGCTCTACGATGTGGGTACGGGAAGACGTCGCTGGAACCGTGTTGTCGATATGTATCCGACGACCGTCAGATTCTCGCCGAACGGCGCCAGCCTGGCTCTTGCTGACAATGTTGGAGTGGTGCGATTGCTGGACGCGAAGAATGGAGAGACATTGTGGAAAGTGCCTCATCCCGAATTCAGCCGAGGAATGGCGATCGCGTTTTCTCCCAGCGGTAAACTTCTGGCGATGTGCGAAACTAATCAGAATGGGATCTGTTGGATCAGGGACGTGCGGAGGGGGCACCGGAAAATAAAACTCAAACGCAGCAGGCCGTACCTCCCGGTGATTTACGCGGTCTCGTTCCTAACGCACAAATTGGTAGTCGTTGGCGGCGGGGGCGGATATCTGGCGACATGGGATGTGACGGACGGACGGGAGAAACAGGTTTTCGCGGAGTACGATTCCGATCAGCACAAAAACGCGGTGGTCACGCTGGAAATTGACCGCACGGCGCAGCGGGTACTTTCCGGTTATGCGGACGGGACGATTCGGCAGTGGGACAGCATGTCGGGAAAGCAACTGCATGAATTCCGAGAGCATAAAGGCTACGTGTTAAGTGTCGCGTTGTCACCAGACGGAAAAAGGTTCGCATCCGGAGGCACTGACGGAAAGCTCAGGCTTTGGCGCACGGGGCAGGGAAAGCCGACGACTTTGGGAACGATTGATAGTAAGGTCGCCGCGGTTGACTTTGCCCGAAATGGAAAAACGATCGTCGCCGGTGGCGGTGATTCTCGCGGATGGGTTCGCCGTGGAGAGTTGTCCGCCTGGAGCACAACGACCGGCAAGCAACTCTGGAAAGTGGAGGGTTACCTCGCTCCTGTTTGCGCTTTGGATCACGTGCCGGACTCTTCGGTTGTACTTTCGGGCGACGGCCTTGGTGAAATCCGTTCCTGGGACACAGTGACCGGAAAGATTGGGTTTGTCGCGCAGACCCACACAGCGGGTGTTTCGTCGTTGAAAGTGTCTTCTGATGGAAAAATCACTGCGGTAAGTGGGTTCGATGGTTCCGTCGTATTCTTGAATCCAAAATCCGGCAAACGGCTTTCCACTCTTCAAACCGGCCAATTGAGTGTCACAGCGATTGCGATTTCCACATCTGGTGCACGTCTTGCAACAGCCGACAGGAGTGGAACGATCATGATTTGGAACGCACGTGTCAAAACGAAACTACGTCAAATCAAAACGAGGGAGTCGTCGGTGAACGAGGTCGCATTCTCTCCAGATGACAAACAACTGGTTTCCGCGTCGGAAGACGGAAAGATACACGTTTTTGACGTTGCATCGGGAAAACGGTCGCGTATTCTGGAGGGCCACAATGAGTCAGTCCGAAGCGTGCGGTTTTCTCCCGATGGCAAGCGGATAGCATCGTCTTGCGACGATGGAACGGTCCGGATTTGGGATCTTGAATCCGGCCAGGTTCGATGGAGCGAACGGTACTTTGCGGTAAGTGTGAAATTCTCGCACAATGGAAGGTATCTTGCAGCAATTGACGGATTTGCATCCACGGTTCGCGTTTGGGATCTTAAACAGAATAAGAAACAGTTCGATCTACAATCCCCAATCGGAGTGGGGTCGGCGATGTGTTTTTCCGCAGATGATTCACACGTCATCGCGATTAATCGGACTGTGATGAAGTGGGCTCTACCCAAGTGATCCGGTTTCGGCTCATCTCAGGCATTGACGTAAGTCCGGGTGTCCTGGACGACGATTTAGGGGCGACGTCATAGATAATTTGACAAGCAACGGGCCTTCATAGAAGCCACCCGCCGTCATTCCCGTGAAGGCGCGAGCTGTCTTTTCCGCGCAGGCGGGAATCCAGCGAGCCAGCAAATAATACAAAACAGCCATCGACATACCTACGTCACCCCAACACGCGCCGCACGGTTGTCCGCGAACCGACTGGATTCCCGCCTGCGCGGGAATGACGTTTTCCAAGTGGCGTAGCGACTGTCTTGCGAGTCAAGCGTTTTCCACAGTCACCTAGGGAATTTCAAACCAAAGCGACGACGCACCGCGATTTCTTGCGCGATGCGAACTCCGGCCGGTTCTTCCTCGATGCGATGAGCACTGTTGTCTATGATGGGAGCAACCAACTCCGAACCGGTGCGTCGGCGCTGCGCTTTGACACACCCTACACTTACTCTTGACAGGTTCTTCGCGCATTTTAGTGGGTGCTGCTTGATTTGACGTGTGGAATCGATCTCGGGATCATGGGGGATTTCCGAGGTCGAGACGATGGAATCTCTGAATGCGCATTACCGACTTCTTC
>Ga0114996_10001855_pt1 | contig 27880 bp, 27 predicted proteins | sample ArcticOcean_MG_C_4_FD_87039 | JGI IMG/M metagenome (GOLD analysis project Ga0114996, IMG submission 87039) | Marine microbial communities from western Arctic Ocean - ArcticOcean_MG_CB4_134 | ecosystem: Environmental > Aquatic > Marine > Oceanic | place: Arctic Ocean: Canada Basin | collected... | reverse complement strand
GGTGACAACTGAGAATTGAGGAGAAAGTATGTCGGATACACTCGTTGAGTCCAGTGCTGAGTCGGCGTTTCTGGATTTACATAAAAAACTTTTAACACAAGGACGTCCTGCCCTGGCGGAACTTCAGGAAGCCGCGTTGAACCGGTTTGAGTCGCTTGGGTTTCCCTATTCCAAGCATGAGATGTTTACCTTTGTGAATACAAAGGGACTGGTGGCAACTTCCTTTAGCCTTTCCGATGGCTCTGCGCAAGTCTCTGAAGACTTTGTTGCCGGGCATATTTATCCGGACTGTGAAGACCAATGCTTGGTATTTGTCGATGGGGTTTTTGATCGTGGCTTGTCGCGCTTTGAAGGAGTGAGTGCTAATCTGGTATCTTTGTCAGAGGCTGATCAGGAACTGAAAGATTATTTGTCCAAAACGGCAGAGAATGAAAACGATGTATTTGCCGCTCTCAGTACGGCGTTTTGCGGTGAAGGACTGGTTTTCAAGGTAGACGATAACACACAAATTTCTGGCACGGTGCAAGTCCTTTTTATTTCTACCGGCAGAAGCGTCGGACCGGTTATGCATTCCCCCCGGCTGGTTTGGCAGTTGGGGAAATTAGCGGAAGTCAAAGTGATCGAAAAATTTGTGGGTACTGAAGGCGGTTATTTCATCAATTCGGTTCAAGACTGGCTGTTGGCGGAAGGTGCCGGGGTTTCCTTCACACAGGTTCAGGCAGATTCTTTTGATTCCTGGCATTTTTCAAAAACCCGTGTTCACTTAAATAGAAATGCCAGATTCTATTCCTCAAACGCTTCTTCCGGAACCCAGTTGGCCCGGCATCATTATGAGGTCTGGCTCAAGGAAGAAGGCTCTGAATTGAGGTTAAACGGAGTCAGCGTACTGGATGGTAAGGAGCAGGTTCATAATTTTATCCGCATCCATCACGAAGCGCCCCAATGTATCAGTCATCAGCATTTTAAAAATGTCGTAAACGGGCATGCCCGTTCCAGCTTCGATGGAACCGTGGTCGTCAACCCGGGTGCGCAATTGACCAGCTCCGACCAGTTGATCAATAATCTCATGCTTTCCGATGATTGCCATGCAAATAATAAACCCAACCTGATGATTTTTGCCGATGATGTTAAATGTACGCACGGTGTGACCATCGGCCAAATTGATGAGGATCAATGGTTTTATCTGCAAACGCGCGGCCTGTCTGCCAAGGCGGCCAAAGAACTTCTCACTCGGAGCTTTGCCCAAAGCATTATCCAGACCATTGAGTTTCCTGAAGTGGTTGAAGAACTGAATAACACACTTCTTAAGAAACTGGAGGCTACTAATGTCTGATACCGGTGTTGCAGGAAATGTTTTGGATGTAGAAAAAATACGCAAGGATTTTCCGATCCTCTCCCAGTCTGTCCGGGGGAAACCCCTGATCTACCTGGATAATGCCGCAACGACCCACAAGCCGATCTCGGTTATAGAACGAGTCCGTAATTTTGACGCGGAAAAATATGGCACCGTCCGGCGCGGGACTTATAAATTGAGCGAACATGCTACCCAGTTATATGAAGAGGTGCGCCAGAAGGTGGCCGATTTTATGGGCGCAGAAAAGAAGGGGGAAATAGTTTTTACCAGCGGAACTACCCAGGCCATCAACCTGGTGGCTCATAGTTTTGGTAAGCGGTTCGTCAATGAAGGCGATGAAATTGTTATCTCAAATATTGAACATCACGCCAACATAGTTCCCTGGCAAGTACTTTGCGAAGAGCGGGGGGCCAAGCTCAAGGTCATTCCCGTTGATGATGACGGCGAACTGGTGATGGAAGAATACGAAAAACTTCTTTCGCCCAAAACCCGCATGGTTGCAGTCAATCATGTTTCCAACGCGCTGGGAACGATCAACCCGATTAAGGAAATTACCCAAAAAGCCCATGCTGTGGGAGCCAGGGTGTTGATAGACGGAGCGCAAAGCACGCCACATATAAAATTGGATGTGCGGGATATTGATTGCGATTTTTATACTTTTTCCGGCCACAAGATGTATGGCCCCAGTGGCATTGGTGGGGTCTATGGCAAGATGGAGGTGTGGGAGGAAATGCCGCCTTACGTGACCGGCGGGGACATGATTATGCAGGTGACGCTGGAAAAAACCACCTACGCCAAGCCCCCTGCCCGCTTTGAAGCGGGAACGCCGCCCATAACACAGGTGATGGGGCTGGGTGCGGCTATTGACTATCTTAATGAAATCGGCATGGATAAAATTGCCGATTACGAAAACTCTCTTCTTGAATACGGCACCCGGTTATTTAAAGAGATTGAAGGGGTGCGAATTATTGGGAACGCGCGCAGTAAGGCAAGTATCATTTCCTTTTTTAGCGATTCCGCGCATCCTCATGATATGGTCCACTTTCTGGACCAGGACGGAATCGCCTGCCGGGGTGGGCATCATTGTGCTCAGCCAACCATGATCCGCTATGGGGTACCGGCCACAACCCGGGCTTCGATGGCTTTTTATAATAAACCGGAAGAGTTGGATGCACTGGCTGAAAGCGTACAAAAATGCATCCGAATTTTTTCGTGATATAATTGAACTTTCTTTTAGTTTTATAAAGATCTCATGTCTTACAATAACGAACTTTACCAGCAGGTCATTCTTGACCATAACCGCAAACCCAGAAACTTCCATGCGATAGAAAACGCAAGCCATTCCTGCCACGGTATAAATCCTCTTTGTGGAGACGATATCACCGTCTACCTGAATGTTGATGAGGAGGCAGGAAAGATCGATGAAGTCAGTTTTCAAGGTTCTGGGTGCGCGATTTCAAAAGCCAGTACTTCCATGATGACTACCTTTCTGAAAGGCAAGTCGGTGGATGAGGCTAGGCAAATCAAGGAAGAATTTCACAAAATGATTCTGGGAGAGATGGACCCGGAAAAAGAAGAACATCACCTGGGAAAACTGACCCTGTTTATGGGAATCCGCGAATACCCGTCACGCACCAAATGTGCCAGTCTGGCTTGGCATACTCTTGTCGGAGCACTGGATAAAAAATTTGACGGGGTCAGTACCGAATAGTCCGGAGGGACCATGCCTTCCAAAACAATACCGCATACTCTCGATTCTCTGACCCGCCCGGGCGACTTAGTCAAGGAGCTTGACGGGGGAAAACTGCTTTGCACTGCCTGTGGACATTTATGTAAGCTGAGACCGGGCCAGAGGGGGGTTTGCAAAGTGCGGTTCAATTCCGAAGGCACTTTGATGGTGCCTTTTCGTTATTCAGCAGGCCTGCAAAACGATCCTATCGAAAAGAAACCTTTTTTTCATGCATTACCAGGTAGTCGGGCTATGAGTTTTGGCATGCTGGGTTGCGATTTTCGTTGCGCCTATTGCCAAAACTGGTTTACCTCGCAAAGCTTGAAAAACGAGGCTTCAACTGTTCGTGCTATTCCCATTACTGCCGGAGAAATTTGCGACCAAGCCCTCCAGCATGGATCGAAGGTGGTGGTCTCTACTTATAACGAGCCGTTGATCACCAGCGAATGGGCAGTAGAAGTATTTCAGGAAGCAAAGGTGAAGGGACTCGGCACTGCCTATGTTTCCAACGGACATGGAACGCCTGAAGTGCTGGAATACCTGCGTCCGTGGGTTGACTTGTTCAAAATAGATTTGAAAAGTTTTTCAGAGAAGGAATATCGCCGTCTGGGGGGCAGCCTTTCCGCCGTGTTGGAAACAATAAAAACGGTGCACGCCATGGGAATATGGTTGGAACTGGTTACCCTGTTGATTCCCGGCTACAACGATTCTGATAAAGAGATGGCCGATATCGCCGAGTTCATAGCAGGAGTCTCTTCTACTATCCCATGGCATGTGACAGCCTATCACCCAGACTATAAAATGCAGGATCGGGAACGCACCCCGGGGGAGACCCTTTTGAGGGCCACCCGGCATGGAAAGAAAGCCGGACTCCAATTTGTTTACGCCGGTAATTTGCCAGGACAGGTGAAAAACACCGAGAACACCTATTGTCCGTATTGTCGGGAGCTTCTGGTCGAAAGAATAGGATTTCGAGTATTGTCTGTTCTTTTAAAAGGTGACCGTTGTCCCTCTTGTAATGTTGCGGTGCCGGGCCGTTGGATTAATTCTTTTTGATATTGATAGAAAGCAATAAATTGATATATAAAGAAATCCGTTATGTAATTAACTGGGCCAGGTTGTCCGGAGGTTGCGCATCCCATTCTATATGCACACGATAAATATAGGCTTCCTATATTTTATTTTTTTTAAGCTGTGGTCAACTAGGAGCAATTTAAGATGCATGGTATGAACTCATTCAAATCCATTATTTTAATTCTGTCCTTAATTTTTAGCGGTGTATTTTTTATGGGAACCGGCTTGGCGAAACCCGAATCGGGAGTCGGTACCTCACAAAAATGGGCTGTGGTGAACGGGTTTCGGTCTTCCCAGTTTGGTATGAATGAACGGGATGTGATAAAAGCCATCAAGAGCGACTTTGGAATAGCAAAAAAACAGATTTCCCGGAAAGTTCACCCGAATGAAAAAACCATTACACTGGGAATAAATGTTCCAAGAATTTTGCCAGATAGCGGCCCCGCAAAAATTATTTATCTCCTGGGTTATAAAACCAGACGCCTGATTGAAATCAAAATCATTTGGGGCAGACCGATAATGAAAGATCCGAATGCGAAAGCCGTGGTAGCAACTGCCAACCAGTTAGGCAATTATTTTGTGCAAAAAAAATATCAGAAGGAAGGATTCGCGTACAACCATCAACTGGGTGAAGATGTTTATCTGGTCTTTCAAGGAAAAGACAAAAAAGGCCGTGTTGTAAGACTGTTATTGACCAACCCGAAATCCGAAGATGCTAAAAAATCCGGTGAAAATATCGCACTCACTCTCTCATATATCGAAAAACCGGAAGACCCTGATGTGTACCGCATCAAAGACGGCGATTTCTAACTTTTGATTTAGTAAGTTTGAAGAAACTTTTACAGTTGAGGGTTTTGAGGGTTGCCAGCTGGCATTGTTTTGAAGAATGTTATATTAATATTTTGCTGACAAGTCTCTGTTTAATATTGGAAATAGGAGAATTTTGTGAAAAATAAGAAACAAGTGGGAAAGGCGTTGGGCAGGATTGCCAGTGGTCTCTTTGTAGTTACCGCTAAATGTGAAGACAAAGAGGATGCGGTTCTGGCAAGCTGGGTCAACCAGTGTTCATTTGACCCTCCCGCTGTAACCATAGCCTTGGGGGTAATGCGCGCCGCCCGGCTTCTGGTTGAAGGATCGGGTGCTTTCATCGTAAATGTTTTGCCTAAAGATGATATGACCCTTTTAAAGCATTTCAGCCGTCCCCCTGAAGATATTTTCAAGGGTGTAAAAACCCGTAAAGGGTTAGAGGGTATTCGTATTCTTAGTGATGCAGTGTCTTACCTGGAATGCGAGGTGGTTCAGGCGATACAATCTGGAGACCATGTTCTATACGTTGGCGAAATTGTGGGGGGGAAAACCCTGAAAGAGGGAGACCCTTATATCCATGTCCGGGATAACGGATTTAATTATTGATCGAGACCGATCATTTTCAGAAAGTCGGTTCTGGTGATTGCCCAATACGTGCCGGTGGTGAGAAACGCGATTGCGCCGAGAATCAAAGCGCTCAGTTTGACCATGCGTTTTGGATCATTATCGTAAAGTTCTTTCAGGTCTCCAGCCATGCTTTCCACAACTCCCTCGTTGGCGGATTTGCGAAATGTTTTGTCGATGGCATCGCGGCCGTAAATGATCCCGAAGATCACTGCGATAATCAGTATTTCAATAGCGCCTATCATGTCGTTTTGGTAAAGGGGGTTTATCCGTTGTTTCGGGGTACCACCCGGCTCGTTAGTTTTTTCTCTCCGGAGGCCGGGGCGGCATTTTTAGCGCAACGGAACCCATAGTCATCCATGCGGCTATTCGGGTTCCCACTATTGCGGAATGTTGAGTAAATAAAACCTTTCAAATCCCGCCATGACCCGCCACGGACAACCTTAAATTCCCCTCCAATGGGTCCTCTGGGGTTTGCGTATTCTGATTGCTCATTATAATACCCGCGATCATACCAGTCGTCCACCCATTCTTTAACGTTTCCCGCCATGTTATGTAATCCATAAGGACTTTGTCCCTCTGCCAAGGCCTGCACCGGCACCATGACGTTGTGCTTTTCTTCCTTGGTCCAGGTCTGGAAATAGCGAGCCAGAGTATTGGATGGAGAAATGTTGCCCCAAGGATAAGCTTGAGCAGAGGTGCCCCGGGCGGCTTTTTCCCACTCGGCTTCTGTGGGCAGGCGGTTTTTTCCCCATTTGCAATACGCGTCCGCCGCCTTCCAGGTGATATTATTGATAGGATAGTTCTCAAGGCCGGGGCGGGGGTGGAAGCGACTGTCATAGTAAAGTGTTCCAAACTTGTTATCGAGATAATATCCTTTTACATTGTCCACCGTATTTAAAAATTCAGCGAATTTCCCGGCGGATACCTCGTATTTATCAATCCAATATGAGTCCAGATAAACGCGATGCTCGGGAGCTTCATCCTCCAGGGACCTGTTGGACCCCATTATAAAAAATCCGGGAGAAACGAGGACCATATCCTTGGGGCTTTCTTTTTCAACCGAGCTTTTCCCGTTTCGGGAAAGGATTCCTTTTATTTTCCCGCTTTCCGGAATGAGTATTTTTAAAATACTCCTGGCCTCCTCGCTGAAAGGACCATTTTTTTCCATCTGCAGATAGGTTTGCAGACTGCGTTGTGATTTTTCGGGTTGGCGGGATTTAAAATAAATCCATCCTTTAAAAAACTGCAAGTCCGCTCTACGGGAATAGCCAATGGGTACCTCATCTATATCCTGGATCATGCCTTGGGCAATTTCCGGAGGATTTTCCGAAAGAACCTTTTCATACCATTTCTTTGCCGGGGCATATTGTTTTTGCAGGAGCGAATAAAACCCCAGGTTCATTTGCGCGAGAGCTTTGAATTGGCCGGCCCCTTTGCTTTTCTTCATCCCGCGAAGCGTCCAGGCCGAAGCCATGGGCAGATCATGGAGTCGGTAATACGTCCAGCCAAGCTGGATGTAGTTGCGTAACTTTGTTTGGTCTTGATCTATGAGAAACCGGTATTGTGCTATGGACTGTTGGAAATCTTTCATTCTGAAATAGGCTTCAGCAAGTCCTTCATGAATTTCAGGGTTGCCCGGAAATTGGGTTTGAATTTTTTCGAGTGTTGCAATCGCCAATTTTTGTTGCCCCATTCTCCTATAGGTTGAAGCGGTATTGAGGTGAGTGGGCAGATTCATGGGGTGGAGGCGGACGAGATATTTCAGGGGCAACAGGGCGGATATGAGCCGATTGTTCTGTAGGTAAAGGTTGGCTAGCATTCGATGGGCAGAACTGAAACCGGGATCGATTTGAACGACTTGCATAAACGCGTTGATTGCCTGAGTGGCTTTTCCAGATTCTTGCAACACCAAGCCAAGGTTAAATAGTGTGGATGTGTTTCCGGGATCTGCTTTTAAGGCCAGGTTGTAATGTTTGATGGCTTTCTGTGGTTTTTTTAACTCTGAATAAATGTTTGCTAGGTTGTTTTGCGCGTCTATCGATTGGGGATTGATGGCGGTAGATAATCCAAGATAAAACACGGCTCTTTCTGGATTCTGATTCTGATAATAAACCATTCCGACATTTGAAAAATAAGCGCCCAGAGTTTGCTGGGTATCCAGATTTTTCATGAAATAAGGATTTTTACCTCCCGTTAAAGTCCCAAATCGTTGCAGGTAGAAGCTATCTGGATAGGAAACTCCTTGCTCCGTGGTTTCGACATTTACCTTTACTGCTTCTAGCTCATAGCGGACAAAAAAATGGTTTGGAAGTGCGACACCATAAAAGGGAAGCCCGAGTTTCTGCCCAAGAATCAAATATAAAAGGGACAGGTTCATGCAATAACCTTTGTGGGTGTTCAACAGGCCATGAAGAAAAAGTTCCTCGGGGTTAATGGGAACGCCTTTTTCGTCCACCTGGTCGGTGTAACGATAGCCTCCCTCCTCATGAATGACGGTTCGTATTGTTCGGATTATGTCTTCGGGCCTATTCATTACGCTTAACTTTTGTCTGGCTGAATGTATAAGTTTTTGGATTTCTTCTTTCAATGGAGCCAAATCCAGGGAAGGTTTCCAGTGCTTTGAAACCATTAAGAGGGTTTCCAATAGGTCGGTGTTATCGCCCTTTTGGATTTCCAGAAGCCGTGTTTCTATATTCCCCGCAAACAGGGGATTGCTAGAAGCGATTACCGGTTGTAAGATGTAAGTGAGTAGGAAAATAAGAACAGGAATGTCTATAAATCTCTTGGGCCGCATAAAAAACCAGAAGCATTTAAAGTTTTACCAACCATTATACCAGAAGACGAATTTGGAGTGCTAAAGAAACGGAATCAGCGATTTTCTTTTTTAGGAATAAATAAATGAAAATTCTAGTGGCAGAAGACGATCTGGATAATGCCCGGCTACTCGAAAGCATACTCAAAAAAACGCTCATACTGTTGAAGTGGTGGGTGATGGTGAAGAAGCCCTCAAGAGGTTGAGAGGGGGGCGGTTCGATGCTCTCCTGACCGATTGGATGATGCCGGAAATGGATGGAGTGACTCTTATTCAGAGAGTCAGGGCTGAAGTTGAAACAACCCCGTTTATTCTGATGGTTACTGCTGTCGGGGATGATGACTCGCGTCAGCAGATACTTCAGGCTGGTGCCGATGAATTTTTAATCAAGCCCTACCAGTCCGAAGATGTGGTTCGGGCTTTATCCGATGGTTTCGCCCGGTTCACACAACCCGAGCCAGAAGTCAGCGTGATAAAACCGGTTCGAGTTAATGGCCTTCCACCTTTTGTTGGCGTTGTGATCACTGCTGGTAGGGGAAGTCCGCTAAATATTTCTAAATTCTTTGATTCCATCAGCAAAGATGCTTCTTATTTTGTTGTTCAACATGGTCCTGAATGGATGACGGAGTCTCTTGCTCAGCAGATTCGACAGGAAACCGGTTTTCCGTGCCATATTGCGTCACAGAACTTGCAACCGGAAGAGGGCCATATCTATCTTGCTCCTGGCGATCACCATATGGTGATCAATCCTCCTCCCGTATCACTTGGGTTAAACCAGAGACCAAAGTTAAATTTTATGCGGCCTTCGGCGGATGCCCTGTTTGAAAGCGCGGGGAAGGTATTTGGGGAGTTTTGCGTTGCTGTTATTTTATCCGGAATGGGTCGTGATGGAGCTCGGGGCGCGGGAACCATTAAGGCAGGGGGAGGGGCGGTCTTTGTAGAAAGTCCCGGAAAAACTTCAGTGCCTTCCATGCCGCAAACGGCTTTAGACTCCAGGGTGGTGAGTGCCTCCCTGCCCCTTGGCATGATTGGGGAAGCAATAAACCATCAAGTGACCCTATCGAACAAAAAACTTTCGCGCCGTAAGAGGGAAGAATAGGGCGGTTTATTCTTTTCTAACCATCCATCCTTCAAGAAGAAACATTCCCGCAACCATTAAAAGAAAAGGGGTGGCCAGAGGTATGCCATCCGAGGTTTGAGGCGCGGTTGTTTGAGAATGAGGCTCCTGAATTTCTATTTTCATTCCCGCAAGAAAACTCTCGATTTTTTTTTGGGATATCTTCCCCGGTTCTGATTCCTGAACGTCAATATTAACAGTGAAAGTCCCCGCTGGTTCCGCTCCATCAGGAATTTTTTCCAGTGTCTTCGAACTTGTTTCACTGGAAGGTAAAAAGAAAAGATGGTAGATCCCCGGTTGAAAGGTGTTGCTAAAGACTTCGTTTTCCAAAATGTGTAAGGTCCCATCTGGCGCGTGCACTATCCAATTGCTATCCGAGCCCGATGTGCTTTTGCGAAAGGGTTCTCCCACCAGCAAACTCTGCCAGAAAACACTATCCAGTCCCCTGGCAGAATACTGAGTCCAGCGCTGAATCCAGGGTAAAAAGGTCGGTTGAATCGGGAAATCGTTCCAATCTCTATCCAGCGAACTCAAAAATAGTACAATAATACCTTTTCCTACATTCGATTCGATCACCGCGGGATTCTGGTTTGAAAACCAGGTCCCTACTTTGAATATTCTATCTTCCCTTGCTTGGATGGTATACATGGAATAAAAATTGATTTCCCGCATCTCCGCAAGCTCTTTGGGAGAGAAGACCTTCATTACCGGGTGTGTGTTGTTTTTTAACAATAGATGCAAGGCCCCTTCCTTGACATGATATTGAGAGTCGAGTTTGATGGGTAAGAGGTTTCCTAAATGTTCGTTGAAATATTTTGGGTTTACCTGATCCCCCATTCCAAACAACAGGGCACCGCCATTTAAAACAAATTTTTCAAGCTCCAGTTCATAGCCTGGGGAAAGTTCACGTACGTTCGCTAGGATGACAACTGAAAAATCGGACAGGTTTCGCAATGGAAGTTCAGCAAGTGTGGAAATGGTAGGGTCGATATGCGACAAGGATACCGAAAAAGGATTCAGGGCCCGCTCAAGATAAAAGGATTCGCTTTGATGCGAAATGGTCTCTGGATCCCCATCGACCACCATGACCTCGATGTTCTGGCTGGGATGAAAAGAAAAATATCGGGAATTGTCTGTCGTTAGCGCGTCGTCCGAGATCTGCACTTTCCCATTAAGAGGTTGGTTTCTTCTTAAAGGATAAGAAAATTCATGGGCAAGGGTTTGCCCAGGCGGAATATCGAGGAGTTCTTCCTTCACGATCTTTCCTTCGAGAAAAAGGGAGAGTGGCTTTCTGCTCAAGGTGTTGGAAAAATTTCTGACCTCCGCTTTTACTCTTAGCAAACGACTTCGGGTGAGAAACTCCTGAGATATCTGGATACTTTTGACCATTCCCTTATTGTCACCAGACTGCAGGCTTGAAAAATTCACCACCTTAACCGGATAGGGTGCGGTGATTTTTGAAAACGCTTCTTCCTTCCAGCCATTTTTGTCGAGGTCGGTAAGCAAGAAAATTTGCTTTTTTTTCTGTTTCGCAGAATCAAGCAGGTTGATGGCTTGGTCCATAGCATCTCCGATTCGGGTTGTGCGGAAGGAGACAGACTGCGCTTTCAGTGTTTTTTCAAAAATAGTTTTATCTGAGGTCCAGTCCTTTTCGATGCGTGCCGGAGAAGATGCGAGGACCAGGCTATACTCGCTTTTTTCGGGGGCCTGCTTGGTCCCTTCAAAAACGAATTCCAGCGCATGGTCAAAAAGCGTTCTCTTACCGGCCTGCACTCCCATGCTGTAGGAGTCGTCCAGAGCAAACACGATGGAAGCGGGACGAAGAAATGCCTCCGATTGCCTGAAAGAAAAAAAAGGATCTGCCAGGGCAAGGCTAAACAGAGTGATGGCAAGGCAACGAGCCAAAAGCAATAACAATCTGTTGGGTCGGGACTTTCGGGTCGAGCGTTTTTGCGACTGTATAAGCAGATAGACTGCTGAAAACCGGATATGCTTTTGTTGCCTCCGGGTTAAAAGATGGATCAGGACAGGAACGGCAATCCCGAGCAGGCCATACAAAAACAGTGGAGAGGAAAAATTAAGGCTCATAATTTGATGAGACTTTTACGCTTGAGTAAATAGTAACTCAAGGCCTGATCCAGAGGCTCGGAGGTGTCCAGAAAAACATAATCCACCCCTAGTCCGTTGCAGTCTTTTTTGAATGAATTTAGATGATTCTGAATCGTCTTCTGGTATTCCTCGCGAATGTCTTTTGGATCGAGCCCCACGGCGGGATCATCTTCCAGCGACTCAAAAACTATATCTCCTTCAAAGGGCAGGTGAATTTCATCAGGATGCAAAACGTGGAATAAAATGACCTCTAGCCCCCTGGAGCAAAGGAGTTTTAAACTTTTCTGTAGGTCCTGGTTCTGGACAAAAAAATCCGAGACCAGGATGAGCATACTCCTCCCAGGCAGTCTTTCAGCCAGACCTCCCAGGACATCATCGATCCGGGTTGTTCCCTGGGGGGAAATGTTGGCTAGACCATGTAAAATATGCTGATAATGGGAAGCTTTGGAACGAGGAGGAATATGCTCAACAACCTTGTCGTTAAACAGAGTCAGGCCTACCGCGTCAAATTGTTTCAGAAGCAAATAGGAAAGCGCTGCGACCAGTGTGCGGGCATACCCCATTTTGGAGTGTTGTTCTTTCAGGGGAGACTGGTATCCCATCGACCCGCTCGCATCCAGCAAAATCGTACACTTCAGATTGGTTGATTGCTCAAATTGTTTGACATGATATTTGTCGGTTTTGCCCGCCACCTTCCAGTCGATATGGCGGATTTCATCACCGGGAGAATAATCCTTGTACTCTGCGAACTCCACTGAAGACCCCTTGTGGCGACTGCGGTGTTGCCCTGTTAGCAGTCCTTCCACCAGATTCATGGCGGTCAATTTTAATGTGGAAATACGTGAAAGGACTTGAGCGTCAAACTGCTGTGCAGAGTTTTCCATAGACCCGATTGAAGTTGGAGAAAACTATCTTCTCATATTGTCGCACAAAACCACTAGGCTGTGGCGGTGGTATTCTTCCTCAGCCTTTACCCTTGCAGGGCATGAAGGTTAATGAAGAGGACATCACGCCTGCCCTGGAAGGGGTACAACTAGCAATAACTATTTCTGGTGAGCAGGAAGTATTGGCGGCTTTGATGGGCTCTTGCTGTATTCCCTCCCACGGGAGTGGGTGGGTTGACATTATGGGTGACACCTATAAAATGATCTTTCACTCGCAACAATATTAAAATTTTTGTGAAACCCACTGCATGAGTTCAGTTCGATATTGTAAATGCCATTTTCAAAACGGTGAGTCCCAGCACTGGGGCATTCTGGATCGCAAGGCTTTTGCTCAAAAGGGGGCGAATGCACATTTTGCTCCAGACACCCCTTTGCTTCCCAAGCACCTTTTGTTGGAGCTGAATTTTGACTGGGAAGAAGAGCGGGTTTGGGGAAACACGACCTATGATCTAAAAGTAAATGGTCATGATATTCGGGAAATTGTGTTTGACGCAGCAAATCTGGAAATAGAGAAGGTTGTGTTGGGCCGCCGTTCGTTAGAATTTGAAAATACCGGCGACCGGGTAATCATTTCACTGGACAAGGCCCTCAAATATGGCGGAACCGTGCAGGTGAAACTGTTTCATTCTGTCTCCCGGCCCCGGGCAGGAATTTATTTCACAAAACCGGATGAAGCTTATCCGGACCGGTTCAAATCGGTCTGGACCCAGGGACAGGATGAGGACTCCAAATATTATTTCCCCTGTTTTGACCAGCCAAACTTCAAGCAGACCACGGAAGTTAAGCTTCACCTGCCCAAGGGAATGTTTGGCCTGTCTAACGGTCGTCTTATTAAAAAGGGTGAAAGTGCTAAGGAGTCCTTTTACCATTATAAACTGGAAATTCCCTACTCAACTTACCTTTTCTCCATTGTTGCTGGAGATTTTTCCGTGCATGAGAGCCGTGTTGGGGGAGTCGATATTAAATGGTACGTTCAAAAGGGTCGGGAACGGGAAGGGAGAAATGCCTTTAAGGATACCGGAAAAATCATCCAATTTTTTTCCGATTACACCGGTTACTCTTATCCCTATAAACACTATACCCAGATCGCGGTTCCCGAATTTATATTTGGGGGTATGGAAAATTTCACCGTTACCACCCAGACAGATCTTACTCTACATGACAGTCGGGCCAGGCTGGATCTGGACTCTAATGGATTGGTCGCCCATGAAGCTGCCCATATGTGGTTTGGCGATGTTGTCACTGCGAGGAGTTGGTCCCATGCCTGGTTGCATGAATCGTTTGCCACATATTTTGATGCTCTATACACCCGCGAGTCGAAAGGTGAGGACGAATTCCGCTATCAGTTGCTGGAAGACGCGGAAACCTATTTCAGTGAAGATACTCGTTATCGTCGTCCTATCGTGACCCATATCTATAAAGAACCTATCGATTTGTTCGATGCCCATCTTTATCCGGGGGGAGCGGTGCGACTGCATTATTTAAAAACCATTGTCGAAGAGCCTCTGTTTCGCAAGGCTCTGGCCCGGTTCCTGAAACGTCATGAGTATGGACTGGTCGAAACCGTGGATCTGGTCCGGTGCCTGGAAGAGGTCAGCGGAAAGAATTTTGACGAATGGATGGATCAATGGATTTATCGCGGAGGTTACCCCATGTTGGAGGTGGGTTACCAATGGGGTTCGGTTTCAAAAATGGCGGAGGTAACAATTAAACAAACGCAGAAGGCCGAGAAAAAAGATGATGAATTGTTGTTCAAACTGCCTTTGAAGATCGAGTTCTATTACTCCCGGGGCAGTGAAAAGTTTCCGTTAGAAATCAAAAATAAAGAGGAGAAATTTTGTTTCCATCTCAAATCCAAACCGCTGTTTTTCAGACTAGATCCAGACTACGAGTGCCCGGTCAAAAAAGTGAAGCTGGAAGTCTCCCGCTCCCTGTTGCATGAACAGTTGAAGCGGGACAAAGACCCTATAGGGCGGATCGAGGCGGCTCAAAGCCTAGTCGCCAAGGCATCACAGGCCGATATCAAGGTGCTCAGTCAGCGCCTCAAAAAAGAAACCCAGTGGGGGGTGGCGAATCGTATTGCCAAAGCCCTGGGGAAAATAGGGGGGGAATTCGCTCGCGATGGACTACTCAAGGCGGTGAACAGCCGTGAAGCGAAAATTCGCCGGGGTATCGTTCAGGCACTGGGAGAGTTTATGGGGGATGATAAAGTAACCCGTATCCTGAAGAAAATTGCCGGAGGTGATCCCTCTTACAGAGTGGAAGCTGAGGCGCTTTCTTCCTTGGGGCGAATAAAGGCAAAAAACTGCCGCCCCTTTCTGGAAGGTTTTTTAGATAGGCCTTCTCATAACGATATTGGGCGGTCGGCAATATTCAAGGCCTTGGCCAGTCTGGAGGAAGAGGAAGCGTGGGCAACCTTGCTTCAGGGTGCCAATTATGGCGCGCCCCGTAGCAGTCGGTTTTCAGCTATTCAGGGGCTGGCAAAGCTTGCTGGGAGGTTTGAATACCTCAAGCCTGAAGCCATTAATGCCTTCAAGCGGTTTGCGAGAGAAACCCGGGGGACTCCTTGCGCCACTTTTCGCGGTAAACTGGCAGCCATTCATGCCATGGGCGAGTTGGAAGACCTCTCGGCAGTTCCCACTCTGAGGCAGCTGGCAGAGGGTGAAACCGATGGCCGTTTGAAACGGAGGGCCGAAGAAACGATTGTCCGCTTGTTTGACTCGGCTAAAAAACCCAAAGAAATGAAGGTGATACGATCCGACCTCGATGACTTGATGCTAGAAAATAAATCCCTGCGTGATCGGATGGATATCATGGAAAAACAAAAAGACGCTAAACTAAAATCCAAAAAGAAAAAAGGATGATGGAATGAACAAACCATTTAATGATGATTCAGTAGAAGTTCTGGTAAAAAAGTTTTTGTTCAAGAACGGAACGGTTCTGGATTTGAGGTTAAAATATATCGGCGATGAAGGCCTGGAATACCTGGCTAAGTGTCCAGAGCTGATCGACCTGGAAATGTTGAACCTTGAAAGAAACGAGATTACCGACAAGGGAGTTCGGGCGTTGGCAGGTTCTTCGATAATCACAAACTTGAAGGAATTGCATCTGGAAAGAAATGAGATCAGCGATGCGGGAGCTAAAGCCATTGCAGGTTCCGCAAATTTTTCCTATCTGAACTTCATCAATTTATGGAAAAACAAAGTGGGAGCCGAAGGAGCCAAAGACATTGCCAGTTCCACTATTCTGGTTAATTTGAAAAGTCTGGATCTGGCCCAGAATAACATTGGCGATGAAGGCGCCAAGGCTCTTGCCGAAAGCAATACCCTGGCTGGCTTGGAGTTGCTCGAAATATTTGGCAGTGGCCTGACCGATGAAGGCAAAAAACAGCTCAAAGAATCCACCGCCTTCCCCAAACTGCAAACCTTGGTTGTGGAGTAACCGGCTTCATCGCCGCTAATGCGGGTTTAAGACCCTTTTAAAATATTCAACCTGTTTTTGAGGGATGGGGTCCAAGCGGCATTATAGATGTCCAATATTTCTTCAGCCTGCTTGAGGATAGGTTTGAGGTGTTCAGTATCCCCGAGTTGGTGGTAGGTTTCGGCCAGGTCGATCAGAATATGGGCTTCCTCTTTCCGGTTCTCGACATATTTTGCAGTGGCCAGAGCCTGGACGAAAAATGCCGTTGCCGGTTCATATTGCCCAAGTTTCTGGTAATTCAGACCTATGCCGACCAGTAATTCCAATTCCTTATCGTGATCTTTCTGCTGGCGGTAGCTCGCCAGAGCTTTTAAATAGCAGTCTATGGCCTTTTCGATATTGTTTTGTTTGACATAGACGAACCCGAGTCCGTTATAGGAACTGCCAATGAACGCGCTGTGGCCTTTTGCCGTGGCGAGAGCTTTCTGTTTTTCAAAATGTTTCCGGGCTTGATCGAGTTTGCCAAAGATGGCGTATGCGTCACCAAGATTAGCCAACAAACTGCATTGCTCTTTGCTGTCGCCCGACTCTTTGGCAATATCAAGTTCTTGGAGAAAAAAATCGATGGCTTTTTTCGTTTGCCCCAGTCGGGTGTATGCCATACCGAGAGCGGAGAGGGCATTTTTTTCTGCTTGTTTGTCGCCAATGCCACGTGCTTTCTTGAGAAAAATGGTTTCAGATTCCACCAGCCTACGCAAATCAAGCGCACAGAACGATTCCAGGCTAGACGGTTTGCCAGGTTTTGCGTCGTAGCCCGCAAGCCGTTGGAAACTTTCTTCGACGGACAGGGACATTTTTTCTTCCACTTCTTTTTTGAAATTTAGTTCCTCCTCAATATCGTCCAGGGCCTCCTCCAGGTCTTCTTGCAGGAATGCGCTTCTCAACGTGTAGGATTTACAATCACAAAGGTGTTTTAAAGCTCCTTGCAGATTTCTCCTTTTTGGAAGCACCGCGCCATCAAGTAGTAATGGGACTATCATCAAATCCATATTCATGGCGGAAACGATTTCAAAACGAAGGCGTTTATCCAGTTTGAAATCATCAACAGGAAGAGCTGTGATTTCTGCGGGGGATCCAGTCCTTGAAATCACAATAATTAATGCGTCGCAAAGGGAAAGGTTCTCTACGAGGGTTTGTCGGGAAAAGCCTTCAGGATCTTCCGGACCCAGGCATTTGGCTTCCAGAGATTGTCGGCATTCCTGCATGATGTTTTGGGTCACGGTTATTGATCCGGGATCGTTCAGACTGAAATAAAGAATCGGCATACTGAGGCCCCGTATTTTATTCCGTCCATAATTGAATTGGCATAGCTCAAAGTCGTTTCTAGAGGATAGGCGCCATCGTCTTTATTTGAATAGTTCTTTCAATCCGGCTTGGCAGCGGGGTTCTTTGGTCAACTCGATCATAATTTTCTCGTTGACACTTAAATTCTTCAAGCTGGTTTTAGAGTTATAATGGGAAAACGCCGCCCAAAGGCTGGCGCAGTCGCGGAATTCGTTGTAGGTGGAGAGGATATTGGTCATATTGGCGATGCTTCGGCCATCGAGCCCTTCAAATAAAATATACATCTGCATGGAGAGGTCATAGAGCACTTGTGAAAGGTGCTCGGTGACCACTTTCAAAAAAGGAAATTTGTTGACATTTTTTTTCATTGACGCGTCGTTGGAAGAAAGAACAGCGATATTCCTTTTAACCTTTTCCAGGTCTTCAGACATCAGCCTTTTTTCCAGTTTTACTTCCTCGGTTTTCCCCGGAAACAATTTTCTGAAAGCGGAATAAATGATTCCCAATTCTTTGACTTTGTCGGGGTAGTTTGTTCTTATATTTCTTCCATATTCTTGTCATAGACCTGCATCATTACCATAAACTCTTTTTTATCCAAGGGTTTATCGGCTTGGTTTTTTTCAGTGGTTATTGCGATGTTTTGAAACAATAGTTGTTTTTCGTCAGGCGGATACCAGAAATCTATTTCCTGAATGATGATGTTGATCTGGTTCAATATGTCCCGCCCATATTTTTTTTCATGATGGGGTGTGATGGTAATGGTTATGTCCTCAGCATCTTTTTCCCGGACCACAATGTTGAAATTCTTTTTAAGCAGTTTGGAAAAAATCATATCCAGTCTGGAAAAATGGACTTGCCTTTCCTTGATGCAATCCCAGGTTTCATCCATGATGGCGTTAAGTCTGGTTTTTTCTTCTTCCTGGGAAAGCCTGGATTCTAAAACGCTTTGCGCACGTTTAATTTCTGCCTCGTTATAAACGATGAGGGATTTTTTTAATTTTCTCAAAATCGGCCAGAAGGGCGACTGATTTTCTTACTTCATCCACATAGGAATATTTCTTTTTCGATTTCTTAATTAGCGAGGTCAGGAAGTTTCCTGTATCAAAAACATCACTCATTGTTATTTAATCTCCCCATTTATAATATCTTACAATCCTTGTAAAACTAAATAAAGTAATAAATGATGTATTCTGTCGGCAATGGATGATTTTGGAGCATTGACTATTTGGGTAAAAGCTGACGCTGAGATTATTTTGACCCGTTTATGCCGAACAGGTTCAAACTAACTGACGGTTTATGAGTTGTTTTAAAGGTGCTGTGGAGGGTGCAGGCCGTGTGAGGTGATCGGTGTTGGAAAAAGTGAATATTTTTAAGATTTCTTAAATGATTTTCATGAACTCCATGTAGTCACCGAGGAAACGGTGCAGGGCTTTATTTAAAAGCTGGTGTTCCGGGGCGGCAAGGCCGGGGTCTTGGTCGATGAGGTGAAACGCTTCTTTTCGGGCTGTCTCCAGCACCCGGATATCGCGGAGCAGGTTGGCGATTTTTAAAAGAGGCATTCCTGACTGCCGGGTGCCCATAAAGTCCCCGGGCCCGCGTATTTTTAAATCTTCTTCAGCGATGACGAATCCATCAGCGGAATTTTGCATGGCTTTCATTCGGGCCTGTCCTTCTTCGGATACTGGATGGTAGGCCATCAGGAGGCAATGGGAGGAATGGGTTCCCCGGCCCACACGTCCGCGCAACTGGTGGAGTTGGGCCAGGCCGAACCGCTCGGCATGTTCAATGATCATGACAGTGGCATTGGGAACATCAATGCCCACCTCTATGACCGTCGTGGAAACCAGGACCTGAATTTCTTTTTTGAGGAACCGGGACATAATGTTCTGCCGATCCTCTTTTTTAAGTTTTCCATGAATCAGGCAGGCGGTGTAATTGGGGAACTGGTTCTGGATAAAATCAAAAACCGTGACGGCGGCTTTAAGGTCCATTACCTCCGACTCTTCAATTAACGGGCAGACCACGAAGGCCTGTCTGCCTTGTTGTAGCTGTTGTTCCAATATGCCATAGGCCTTTTCCCGCCGATTTTCAAAAAACAGTTCGGTGGTAATTTTCTGCCGTCCGGGAGGAAGTTCATCTAAAAGCGATACATCCATATCCCCATAGAGGGTGAGTGCCAGGGATCTTGGGATGGGGGTGGCGGTCATGATGAGAAGATGGGGGTGGTCACCTTTTTTGCCGATAGCGTCCCTTTGCAGGACCCCAAATCGGTGTTGCTCGTCAATTACTGCCAATCCGAGCTTTTTAAATTGGATATCTTTTTGAATCAGGGAGTGGGTTCCGACAACGATCTGCGTTTTGCCGCTCTGGATATTTTCATAATGGTTTTGCCGATCTTTTCCCTTTAGTGCACTAGTTATCAGGCTGAGTTCGATGCCTAATTTTTCACAATAGGGCAGAATATTTAAATAATGTTGTTCGGCGAGAATTTCTGTCGGAACCATTAACGCAGATTGCGTTCCGTTATCCACTGCTGTCAACAGGGCGGTAAGGGCCACAATGGTTTTGCCGCTTCCGACATCTCCCTGGATCAGCCGGTTCATGGGTTTCTCTTTTTCCAAATCTTGCATAATTTCACCGAGAACCCTTTTTTGCGCTCCCGTCAACGTGAAGGGCAAAAGCTTTACAAACTGTTTGATGAGTTTTCCTCGGGTTTTAAAGGGGGTTCCTATGCTCTCTTTTCCTGTATGTTTTTTTCTGAATGCCAGGCCCAGCTGGATCAGAAACAGTTCTTCAAAGACGAGACGTCTTTGTGCCGGGGTCTTAAAGGCATCCAGCTCATTCAGTGAGGACCCCTGTGGTGGGAAATGGGATTTGGAAAGGGCATCTGCCCGGGAAATAAAGCCATGACGGTGGATCAGGCCATCGGGTAGAAACTCTTCAATCAGATGCAGATATTTGTCGAGAACGTTTTTAATAATAGTTCGCATGGACTTGAGATGCAGGCCATCTGTTACGTGGTATACGGGGACAATCTTGCCAATCTCCAACGAGTTGACATTTTCTCCTGAAACTTGCTCTGTATCCGGGTGGATGATCTCCAGTCCGGATCGTTTATTAAGTGTTGGTTTTCCCGAAAGAATGATTTTTTGTCCTGTTTTGAACTTTTCCTTCATATAGCTTTTGTTAAACCGGAACCATTTTGCCCGGATGACTCCTGTTTCATCCTGAATGATGACTTCAAATACCCTTTTCCGACGTCCCATAAACATTGTTCCGGCGTTCAAAACTTCTCCTGTTAAGGTGACGTATTCGTCGGGAACAGCTTGGGAAATTTTTTTAAACTGGGTTCGGTCTTCAAACCGAAAAGGCAGGAAGTAAAGGAAGTCTTCAATACTTGTGATACGCAGTTTTTCCAGAAGAATCGTTTTTCTGGGACCGACTCCTTTAATAAATTGTATGGGGTCGTCCAGAGAAGGTGCAGGAGTGTTTTTCATGGACCCAATATTAACGTGCAAGCATGGCTGGGGCAAGGAGTTCGATTGTGCGTTGACAGGAAAATTTTGTAGAAGTATCCTAAATTTAGAGGTTCATCGCTCCCCATCGGCCCATTTTTCTCTTTATCGAGCAGGTGGAAAAATATTGGAGGTTCTTTTCCCGCTATGAAAGTTCAGGACCTGACAGACGCGCTATTGGAATACATGCCTGATGCCGATGTCGACATCATTCTGAACGCCTATATTTATTCCGCCAAGGCCCACCGGGGTCAGAGTCGAAGATCCGGCGAGGCCTATATTTCCCATCCCCTTGAAGTCGCTAATAACCTGGTAAAGTTAAAACTGGACGCAACCACTGTAGCTGCAGGCCTGTTACACGACACCATAGAAGACACTCTTTCAACCCCAGAAGAAATCAAGGAATTGTTTGGCGAAGAAATTTTCCAGCTTGTGGATGGGGTGACAAAGATCAGCCAGATTCATTTTTCCAGCCATGAAGAAAGTCAGGCTGAAAACTACCTGAAGATGATCTTTGCCATGGCACAGGACATCCGGGTGGTTTTGATCAAGCTTGCTGACCGGGCTCATAATATGCAGACTCTGGAGTCTCTTTCAGAAGAAAGGCAAAGAAGGATTGCAAGGGAGACTCTGGAAATATACGCTCCCATTGCCAATCGTCTGGGTATTGGATGGATGAAAACCGAGTTGGAGAACGGTTCATTTCGTTATCTTTACCCGGAAGAATATCGGACGATTGAGGAAAAAGTGGCAAAGGGCAAGGAGTATCGGGATCAGTATGTGGAAAAAGTCACCTCCCGTTTGGTGAAGGAACTGGGGGAGGCGGAAATACCTGGGAAGGTTGCGGGGCGGCCCAAACAATTTTTCAGCATCTATAGAAAGATGATGGATCAGAATATTAGTTTTGAAGATGTTTATGATCTGGTGGGCGTACGGGTTTTGACCGAATCCTTACGCGACTGTTATTCGGTTTTAGGGCTTGTGCATTCCCTTTGGAAGCCCATACCGGGAAAATTTAAAGACTATATAGCCATGCCCAAGCCCAATATGTACCAGTCCCTTCATACCACGGTCATCGGTCCGAGGGGGGAAAGAGTGGAGGTGCAGATTCGATCCAAGGAAATGCATAAGGTATGTGAAGGAGGGATCGCTGCCCACTGGCGCTATAAGAACAAAGAGGATGATAATGAAAAGTCGATGGACCAGCAGTTGTTATGGGTCCGGCACCTTCTTGAGAATCAGAAGGACTTAAAAAATCCGAAAGAATTTCTCCATGCTTTTAAGGTGAACTTGTTTCCAGATGCGGTTTATGTGTTTACCCCAGGAGGAGACGTGATTGCTTTGCCACACAATGCCACCCCGGTTGACTTTGCGTTCCAGGTTCATACGGACGTGGGATACCGCTGCCAGTCTGCAAAGGTGAATGGAAAGATGGTCCCTTTGCGTTATAAATTGCGAGACGGAGACCAGGTGGAAATCGTCACATCCAAGGATGTATCTCCCAGCCGCGATTGGCTGGCCTTTGTTAAAACCCCTAAAGCACGTAGTCGGATATCCAACTATATAAATGCCGAAGAGCGTGCAAGAAGTTTGAGCTTGGGAAAAGAACTTCTGGAACAAGAAATTCGCGAATATGGTCTGGATCCGGCAGTAGAAATGGCAGGCGAGGTCTTCGAAGAAGCCGCCCAAGCCTGCGGGTTTAACTCCACCGATAGCCTGCTGACGGGAATTGGCATCGGAAAATTGTCCACGTATCACGTTATCGAAAAACTGATCCCTAAAGAAAAGCTAGAGGGGAAAGAGCCTCGTGATAAAACGTTGATCAAGCTTAAGGAAAGCCAGCAGCCGGAATCTTCTCGCAATGCAATCAAGGTGCAATGTTTTAATGAAAACATTTTGATCCGCATTGGCAAATGTTGTCATCCGCTTCCCGGAGAACCTATCATTGGTTATATCACGAGAGGCAGGGGGGTCACGGTACACCATATTGACTGCCCGAGCGTGGGCAATGTTATCAATGATTCAGAAAGGCTGGTGGGCGTTGAATGGGATACGGGTATGGAAACGATTTACCAGGCTCATATCGCCATTGTTGCGGGTGACAAGCCTGGAATTATGGCCACTATCAGCCAAGCTTTCGCGGAATGCGGGATCAATATTACCCGGGCCAATATCCAGCAGGGGTCACACAAGAGGGCTTATTTCGACCTGTCCATAGAGATTCACGATGTGGAACACCTGAATCAAATTCTTGAAAAGATACGTCAGGTTGATGGTGTGATTTATCTTGAGAGAATCAAGGACTTTAATAAAAATGCGCCTATCAAAGACAGGCTAGAGGCCTTGGGCGAAAAGCTGGTGCAACAGGGAAAACAGGAACTGAGTATTACTTGATGGCTTTGGTTATTTTTCCTGACTTAATGCAACGGGTACAGATTTTCATGGTTTTTACTGAACCCTTCATCACCACCCGCAACTTTTTGATATTTGGTTTCCAGCGCCGACGGGTTTTATTGTTAGCATGGCTGACATTGTTGCCAAACTGGGATTTTTTTTCACAAACTTCACATTTTAGGGACATCAAACTCTCCGAAATAGATTGTCTTAAAGATAGTGGGATGCTAACATAACCGCCTTAATGGGGCAAGCGGATTTGAATAATCATTATGGATGTCAATAAAAATACCACGATCAACGAGATTCTCAATGCCCACCCCGAAGCCATGAGGTTTTTCGACGACAAGCAAATGGCCTGTGGCAGTTGCTTTGCCGTAAAATTTGACACCTTGGAAAACGGGGCCTTGATGCACGGCATGGAGGTCAACACCCTGATTGACCAGCTTGAACAGTTTTTAAAAACCTTGCCTATCCCTATTGCTTCCGCACAGCACAAATAGTCTATTCTGTATTAACTTTCCATCTTTTCAATGGGTTTATGAGAAGGTTTTTTAGCGACCTTGAGCAGGAGCGGGTAATGCGCGCGCGCGCCCTTACTGGAGACTCCGTAAGGGATGGGGCCTTGAGGAAGAATTAGCCCAGAAACTTCGACTCGGTGATTATGTTTTCGAGAACTTTTTCTGCCAAGTCTTCACTGGAAACGCGGTAATCACCCTTTGCGATTTCGTTTTTGATACGTTCCACTTTCTCAGTGCGAATATCCGGAGCTGTATTGACGGCTTCCGTGGCTTTTTGAATATCTTTAGCCTTGGAAGAAATCGCGATTTGCTCGGTACCACTGGTTGAGGAAGCACCACTTTGACTTTGGGTGACAGACTTTTTGTCCCCGACCTTGATTCGATCTTGAACCGTTTTACTTTTAATTCGAAAATCGTTGCCTGGAATTTCCATGATACCAGCCTTTAAATACTTGTAAATCAATAGGTTAACTTATAACCAATAGGGAGTTGAGACCTTTTTCCAACCTCCAAGTTGAAACCTGATCCTCTATACTTAATTATCGGTACTAGATGAAATTACTTTAGTCGAGAATCAACAAAAAGTAAAAGCTTTAGACCTATAACCCCTTTAAAATACCGGGTTTTATGATAAGAGTCAAGTTGGTGACCCTATATATTTTTGTATGCGTGGATTCACATTTGGGTTCTCGTTGAGCTTGATTTGGCGTAAAAACAATGATTTGCCGGTTTTGTGGTCCGGACTGTATTTTGATCTATGAGCTTTAAAAACCCCTGTGTTCCCACGGTAGATATCCCATTGAGCAGGATAAATGATAGCTCTATGGCAAAATTGAGACAGGCTCGATATTTTATGGCGGTTGGGAGTATGGTTTTTGTGTTTTTTTGTAGCCAGCCAGGGTTTGGAAATATTTTGGATTCCAAAAAATATTCCAGAATCATCTGGAATTATCTGGAAACTCTCTGTGCTTTTGGCCCGAGAAATCCCGGCAGTGAAGGCTATCGTGAGACCCTCAATTTAATCCGAAAAGTGGGAGAAAAATACGCCGATCAGGTGGTGGAACAGCCATTTTTAGTGCGTACCTCTTCTGAGGGAACCCAAGCTATGACCAACTTGGAGCTCAGGTTTCAGGGAACCCAGGGCGGTGCGCCGATTTTGATTGGGGCTCATTTCGATACCCGACCCTTTGCCGACGAGGACCCGGACCCCGCAAATAGGTTAAAACCCATATTGGGCGCTAACGATGGCGGTTCGGGCACCGCGATATTGCTTGGGCTTGCGCAATACCTCAGCCAGCACCCTGTCGCCCGGCCTGTTCACCTGGTATTGTTTGATGGAGAGGATTTTGGTGCTAAGGGTTCCGGCCTGAATCTTTTAGGTTCGACCTATTACGCTCAGCAATTGGCCAAGCAGGAAAGAGTGCCATACTGGGTGCTGGTCATTGATATGGTAGGCGACAAGGATTTGCAGATCTTTAAGGAGACCCATTCCCTGAAGGGTAGTTCGAGTTTTCTGGATAAAATTTATCGTGTTGCCAGAGATCAGGGTGTTGGCGCATTGAAAGAGGAAACGAAATACACCATTTTTGATGACCATTATCCTTTCCACCGTATGGGCATTCCCTCCACTGTTCTGATAGATTTCGATTATCCTTACTGGCACACGCTACAAGACACACTGGACAAATGTTCCATTGAAAGCATGATTTCTATTTTCTCTGTTGTGGTGAAGACAATCGAGGATTTGTAGCGTGGGTTAATGGAGTTTGGGTAGCTCGGAAAGTCTCTTTATTGCTTCTTCGTTAAAGGGGTCAATTTGCAGAATTGTTTTCAATTCCTTTTCTGCATCGCGGTGTCTCTGATTTTTTTTGTGAATTTCGTAAAGTTTCCAATGCATGGAGAGAAAATCGATGCCCTGTTTTTGGGAGAGTTCAAATTTTTTATGGGCTTCATCCAGAAGGTTGAGCGCGAACAGGGAATTACCCAGATTGAAATTCGCGATAGCAAATTCCGGGTCTAGGGACAGTGCTTTTTTTAAATGCGCAATTGCTTCCCTTGGTTGACCCTGTTTGTTTAGTGCCGCCCCTAAATTGGAAAGGGCCTGGATAAAATTTGGATAAACCTGAACGGCTTTTTTAAACAGTCCCACCGATTGATCCAGTTTTCCCGAGCGAAAATAATACCCCCCTAGATTTGACAAGGCTTCCGGAAAGTCAGGGCTCAGTTCCAGGGTTTTTTCATATTGGGCTATGGCTTTTTCTGGCATCCCCAGATCCCGGTAGGCAACGGCCAGATCGTAATGAGCGAGGGTGAAGTTTGGGTTCCTGGCTAGTATTTTTTCAAATTCCGCGATGGCTTTTTTGGGATCTCCCAACCCATACAGAAAATAATTTCCCCGATAATACATGGCTTCCAGGGAAGTCTGGTCCTCATTTAGAAGCTGCTGAAATGAAAATGTTGTTTTTTCGTGCAGAAATTCTTTGACGGAATTTATGGGAAGGGCAAGATTGATGGATCGCCCCTCTACGGTGGCCAATCCAATAACTTTGTTGGAACTATTGACAACCGGTCCACCGCTGAACCCTGGGACGAAGGGAGTGGTCGTGTAAATAAAAGGTATTTTGGGGTGGGCTTGGGAATGAATTCCCAGAACAAAACCATAGGTCTGCACGAGTTGGTCCCCGACCCTGTCTTTCTGTTGCGTCACCGAGGGATATCCCAAAGCACTGGTGTAGTCATAGGGTTGCACCGAAGAGGAGTCACCGATTTCGAGAGTGGAATAAAACCCTTCCTTTAATTTTAAGATGGCAAAATCCCGAGCCCGGTCGACCTTGAATATTCCCTCTACATCAGAATGCGAACCATTGGGGAAATGTACCTCAATAACATGGGCGTCCACCAGAACATGATAATTGGTAATCAGGATGCCCTCGGGGCGGGCTACAAAACCTGATCCCGTCCCAACGGTTTTTCCGGTTTTGTCTTTTGCGATGAGCAAGGCAACGGCATTTTTATTGACTTCATAAGCACTCGCAGACCCCGAAAGGATCATCAATCCGGCGATGAAGCAACAAATAATGGGTAGGAATAAACGGTTTCGCATGCCTTATAACTCTCCGTTGGCCTTTTGTAAAAGGCTTCATAAAAATATTATTAATGGTTAATCCATTTTATAAACTGACTGGAAAGATTACAACTGAATTTAAAAGGAATTATTTGAAGGGGAGACAATTTAGGTGGAAGCGGACTGGCAATATAGTCAAGTTGGTAAAAAAAGATCCGAGTCGGCCTGGGGGCCGACCCGGATTAAGGGCATCTCTGAAAATTACTTTTGCCATGAGCGGCCCCTACAAGTAGGGGCTGCGAGTTGCCTCAGAGAAAATGTTCGAATAAATAGAAACCCTCTTTGAAAGCCTTCTACTTAACGGTGATTGTCACCGTTGCGGTTAAAGCCGAATTGTAGGGAACGTGATTGCCTTTGGCAAACAGGGTACGGATGATGTGCTTGCCGGCAGAGAGTTTAATTTCCTTGCAGGTGGAGCCATCTCCCATATGGATGTGGTTTGCGTCTTTCCCGATCGGTTTGCTCAAGTCTTTCGGTAAGGGCACATCAACAAGAATGTGGTGATGGCCTTTGCCGTCGTTAACCCCCTTTTTGGCCGGTTGAACTTCAACCCCTTCCGTGGCCATGCATACTTTTACCGGGCTGGAGACCATGGCTCCATTTGGAGGGTCGGTAATCGTCACAGCATTACCGGCGAAAACACTGGTTACCCCGGTGATAAAAAGGAAAACAAACAACATAACCAGTTTTGAGTAAATGCTTTTCATTTTTTCTGAACTCCTAATATTAAGTGATTGATTATACTAGTTGGAATATTCATCGTTTTTGAGATTCTTTATCGACTCAAGGTTCTCCGATGTTGAAATTTTGACAGATTGGTCAACCTGCCAACCTAATACTGCGCAATTTATTTTTGATGTTTCAAGAGGGCAGTCCGAATTTAGATTAAAAAAAGGAGAAAAAGTTTCAGAAAAAAAAATATTCCCTGACAGGTATTGGTGGTTTTTACCCTATTTCTCTTGACATCGGAATACGAGTTCCATAACCTC
>Ga0114996_10001853_pt1 | contig 27896 bp, 26 predicted proteins | sample ArcticOcean_MG_C_4_FD_87039 | JGI IMG/M metagenome (GOLD analysis project Ga0114996, IMG submission 87039) | Marine microbial communities from western Arctic Ocean - ArcticOcean_MG_CB4_134 | ecosystem: Environmental > Aquatic > Marine > Oceanic | place: Arctic Ocean: Canada Basin | collected... | reverse complement strand
ATTTTTTAATAGTTACTTTATGTTCTATTTTATATTTAATTATTAATTGATTTAATTCAGAAAATAATTCACCATTTCCAATAATTAGTAAATGCCCTTTAATCACTTTCATAGACTTGATTAAGATTTTATGATTTTTTACAGGAATAAGATTTCCCACTGACAAAATTAATGGCTGAGGTAAATCATTGATTGGTTTTCCATTAAAAAATCTATTACAATCAACTTTATTATGTAAGACTTCAGAATTTTTTGAAGAATGTTTTGTAACATATGGTTGTATTATTTTGTAAACTACAACAATTTTATCTGCAGTATCTAAAACAAAAGGCTCAATAAATTTTTCAGTATATTTTAAAGCTAAATATTTTTTTAACTTCTTTTTAGATAATTTTCGATTATAATCATATTGAGTATGTAAAGAAACTAAAAATGGTTTTTTCAATTCTTTGGCACAGTTTGCACCTAACCATCCCTCAATTAGAGGATTAAACACACGTATTACATCCGGATTAATCTCTTTACATAATTCGATAATTTCTTTTAAATATTTTTTTCTATTTTTAATGTTGATTTTCCCTACTGAATGAATTATCATTTTTGCTTCTCCTACAATTTTTTGAATTTTTGATGATTCTATATCTTGATCAGTTAAAGTAATAAAATGAACTTCATCAAAAAAATTCTCTGGATTATAATATTTATCTTTAATTTCACCTTTGTCATAATATGCTTGAAGAGGATCATTTGGAAAAACGCATAATTTCAAAATTATTTACCCTAATTAAGTAGAAACATTGATTATATAATTAAACAATTTTTGTCTACAAATTACTTTTTTGCTTGTAATTACAGAATAACTTATTACATAAAATATTCTAATTATATCATGTTTAGAAAAATCGCTAAAAAAATATTAACAAAATCACCTAAAACATATACTGCAATTCATGAAGCAAATTTTCAACGCAAACATAAGCAAAATTTTTCAAATCTTAATGAGCAAGAAAAAATCATATTGTCAGAAATAAATCAGAATGGATATGTAGTAATAAATGATTTTTTGGATAAAGAAATTTGTGATGAATGCATCAAAGATATGGATTGGATGTTTGAAAATAAAAAGGAATTTGTACATAGTACAGATTATGCTGATCAAAGAATTTTTGGAGCAGAAGATTTGTCTAAAAATATTTCTAAATTTTCAAGTCATATTCTTTTAGAAAAACTTGCTAATGCATATAATGCAACACCTACAAGTAATGGTTTTACTTTAGCTGGAAAAATTGAAACAACTGGACATGAATACGGTTCTGGTGGTTCATGGCACCGAGATAGTTACTTCCGTCAATTCAAATCACTACTATATCTTACAGATGTTGCTAAAGAAAATGGTCCTTTTCAAGTAATTTTAGGTTCTCATGATAGAAAAAATATCTCTACTGATTCAAAATCTGCACACTTAGACTCTATGCAGTGTACATTTAATCAAAAAACTGTTGAAAAAATTATTAAAGATGAACCTGAAAGATTAAAAACTCTTACAGCAAAAGCTGGAACTGTTGTTTTAGTGGACACTTCTACTATCCATAGGGGTTTACCTTTAAAAAATGGTGTAAGATATGCACTGACAAATTACTTTTTTGAAAATTCTCAAATTAATTCTCATCTTGTAGAACATTTTTCGCCCTTGGTTTCTCCTGAAAAAGTACTAAAAATGGGACAAGTTAACTAATTTTCCTACAAATTCGTCTATCAATTAATTCTTATACTTTTTTTAAGCAATATTTTTAGAACGTATCAATGAATTTTAACGTCCAAATTTTATCAGAAATTAATGAAAATGAATGGAATGATAATCTAGCTAAAAATCCTGGTTCCACAATATATCAAAGTTATAATTGGCAAAAACTGTATCAAAATACATTTGATTCTAAACCTATCTTTATCACAATCACTGATGATTCGGAAACTGTTGTTGGTCAATTAGCATGTTTAATTCATGAAAATATGTTTCATGAAGGTTTTAATATTTTATCTAAAAAAATTAGAAGCTTATTAAAATCAGATATTTCATTGTGGTGGTATCATGGACCAATAATTCATAATAAACAATATGAAGATGAAATTCTTTCACTTATTTTATCAACTGTAGATAAAATTGCTAAAGAAAATAAAGTAATAAACATTAGAGGAATTTCACCTCCACTAATACAACAATTTTCACATGAAAATTTTAAAAAATTTAATTATAACATTCAACCATGGTCAACTTATATTATTGATCTTAATCAAGATCATAAAACCTTATTTTCATCACTAAATAAAAAAACCAGATATGACATTAGAAAAGCAGAAAGTAATGAATTAGAATTTCAAGTTGTAGATAATAAAAATTCTTTAAAAAAAATTTTTGAACTTAAATTAATTTCAAAAAATAAGATTGATCGACGTTCAAATAAAATTAAGAATACTTTTTTAAATTCACATTGGAATTTTCTATTTGAAAAACAATTTGAAAAAGCATTCTTAGTAAAATATAAAGATGAATATATTGGTGGTATAGTTTTGTTACATTTCAATAATAACACTATACAACACTTTGTTGTTAATTCATCAAAAACTAGTCTTCAAGGTGGCCCATTTTTAACTTGGAATGTAATAAAATGGGGCATTGAAAATAATTATTCTTTATTTGATGTTGGGGGAATAAACCCAAACCCTGTATTAGAAAAAGAAAAGAAAATTGATTATTATAAATCTAAATGGACTGGTAAAAAATATGATTATTTCTTTTACACAAAAATCATCAATCGAAAAAAATATTATTTTTCTACTGTACTAAAGAATCCTAATCGAATTATATCTAAATATCAAAGATATAAACACAATAATATCACGAAGGAAAATACGTGAAATGACATCATTTAATAAAAAAATCAAAAGATTGTACCGTGATCATGGATTCTCAGGATTAATTGAAGCTGTAGTCTTTAAATTATTAGCCAAATGCTTTCATATCCCATCAAGAAAAATTGCTGTTTTTAATGGAATAGCTGTTAGAGGTGCTAGTTTGTATTCTAAAATAGATATTTTTCCAGATCATGAAGCTGAATTAATCTCTGCAATTAGAAATTACATCAAAAATGGCGAAAAAGTTATTGTAGTTGGAGGTGGAAGTGGAGCATCAACTGTTGCAGTTGCTCATCAAATAGGAAATACTGGCAGCATAATTGCTTATGAAGCTAATAAAAATTCTTTAGCAAGAACTAAGGAAACAATTCAATTAAACAAAGTAAATGATCGTGTTGAAATTCAACATGCAATAATTGAAAAACCTGTTTATCTTTTAGGTGAATTAGGAGATCCTCCTTTAATTCCAGCATGTGATTTTTCTGAGTGTGATGTTTTAGTAATGGATTGTGAAGGCGCAGAAATTCCTATTCTACAAAATATGAAACTAAAACCGAGATTAATTATTGTTGAGGCTCATCCAGCACTAAATTCACCTAAAGAGGACGTAATTAAATTATTAGAGGAATTAGAATATGAAATAATATCTTCAGATAGACGTCGTGAATCTTTAGATGTCTTGTCGGCTGTTAGGAAAAATTAAGGAATAACATAATGTCTGAAATTCGAGTGACATATTCTGGACTTATTTCATTAGTAATGGGTCTTGGAACTGTTGTTACTGGCATGATCTTTATTTTAATAGTAACAAGAAGTTTGAATCCAGAAGAATTAGGTACATGGGGTTTAATTGGTGGATTAGTAACTTATGTAATTGTACTTGAACCCGTAATTTCTTATTGGACAACTAGAGAAATCGCAAGAGATGTTAATTCAGGCAAAACAGCAGTTGTTAGTAGTGGATTTTTTTCTGTCATAGGTTTTGTTATATTTTTAATAATTGCTTTCTTTGTAAGCACACCAACAGGTGCTGATGTTGACACTTTATTTTTTGCATCATTAATGATTCCTTTTACATTTTTGAATAGAACTCTTTCATCTATTGCAATTGGTTGGAAACCTCAAGTTAATAGCTATGGAATATTGTCTTTAGATGTAGCAAAACTTCCAGCAGCTTTAATTTTTGTTTATTATTTGGATTTGGGTCTTATTGGAGCAATTTTATCCATGATAATAGCTACCAGTGTGAGTATTGCTGTTTTAGGAATTGCATCAAGAACTAAAATTAAACAAAGTTTTAAGAAAGATTTTCTAAAAAATTGGCTCAAACATGCCTGGATTCCATCATATATGAAATCTGCTCAATTCATGATCTTTGATGTTCTTATATTTTCATTACTTACTGGTTCAGTAGTTGGCCTTGCTTATTGGGTTTCTGCTACTACAATTGGAACCCTTGTACGACATTCAAATCAGATCACAAGAGGAGTTTACCCAAAATTACTAAGTGGTGGAAATAAGGATTATCTACAATCTAATTTAATGAAATTATTTTTCATTTCATTTCCATTTATGGGTTTTTCAATAGCTTTTGCAAAACCAGGTCTATTTATTTTAAATCCAATTTATGATGTTGCAGTGGTTGCAGTTATTTTTATTACTTTTAGATCATTCTTGCATATGCTAAATGGTTCTTTTACACAGGCTTTACAAGGTATAGAAAAAGTTGATACAAAGAAATCTACTCAGAAAGAATATTTGAAAAGTAAATTATTTTATCTTCCTTCAATTCGAATGATTCGTCGTGGTGTTTATTTAGGTTCATTGACATCTGGAATATTTATTTTAATTCAAACAGGTGCATCAGAAATAGAATTAGTAATTTACTGGGCACTAATAAGTGCATTAGCACAGCTTCCATTTACAATTTATTTTTATTATTTAGTTAGGAAAAATTTCCCTATGTCATTGGACCTACTAACAATAGCAAAATACTTGGTAATTAGCACAATTGTATTTGGTGGTATGTATCTATTAATGGAAGAATTCTTAGAATATGATCTAAGTATTTTTAAATTTCTTACAAATCTAATCCCATTTATTCTTCTAGGTGTTTTTGTATATCTGGGTTTGACTTATCTTTCTGATAAGGAAACTAGGAAATTGTTTAAAGCTATCATATTAGAAATAAGACAAAAAAAATAAATTAAATATTATAATTTCATTCTAATGATGACATTCACTCCCATATTCATGGAAATTTAACAAATACCTCATAATTGATATTGTAATATCAGTTTTTTTGTAGACCAATATCATTAAATTAATCTAATTTCTGTTTAAATGTGGTATGAATTTGAATGCTCGCTATCAAAAAATCAAAAAACTATTTGCTCCAAAATATGATCCTAAGACCCATTGGATTGAATGGGGGAAAAAAGTAAAATGTGATGACATTTTCATTAAGCGTCCTCACAAATTAGATATGAAAATGTTACGTGTTAATGCTTTGTTAGATCTTTTAGAACCTATGGAATTCAAATCTGTTTTAGATTTTGGTTGTGGTTGGGGTTTTGTTTCAAAATTTCTCTTAGAAAAATTTGAGATTGATAACTATGTTGGTTTTGATGCATCACCCACTAGAGTTACAGATGCAAAAAAATATCTTAAGGATTACTCTGTGGAATTACATACATCTATGATTGAAGATTTTCAGTCTGACAAGAAATTTGATTTAGTCTTAGGAACTGGTGTATTACATCATGTACAACCTGAAAATATTAAATCTGTCTTAAAACATCTTTTAGGATATACTAACAAATACTTAATTCATGATGATCCTCCACCTGGGTATCGAGAAAATCAAAAAATTGAAAAGTCTACCTTTAATTTTTTTCATGATTATAAACAAATTTATCAAGAATTAGGATATGACGTTAAGATAACTCCAATACCAGGCCACTCCTCAAGAGTGATTTATCATGTAAAAATAAATTAAGATTAAAAATGACTGACTATTTACCATTAATTACTCCAATGATTATAGTTTCTGCATATTTAACTGTGGGATTGGGTGGACTTTTTCTTTCTAAACGAGCTGGACATACTAATATTGTAAATGATGATGTAAATAATGATTAGCAAAAAATTGATAAAGGGTATAAAAAATAAATTGATAATAAAATGTTAATTATTTCTCAGAACGCATCAAATTACGGTATACCATTTCCAGATGAAACTATTTATCGAATTAATCTTGCATGGGTAAACAGCATTAAAGAATTAGAAATTTTATTAGAAAAACATCAAACACAACCAATTTTTCTTGATTTGCCTAAGGGTAGAATTAAACCACCAAATAATCGATATACTCTTGAAGACTTGTTCTCAATTCTTCATAATCATAATAACATAAAATATTTCGCAGTATCTAATGTTAATTCTCCAGAAGATTTAAGCATATACATCAAAGTAATTCCAAATAAAATTATTCTTGTACCAAAAATTGAGAGTCCTACAGCAGTATTAAATATTAAAAATATTGTTGATGCGATTCCAACATCTACAAAAATTCTAATGCTTGACCATGATGATCTTTATTCTAATTTAATTAAGAATAAAGAACCTCCATCTGAATTTACAAAATATATTGAAACACTTACAGAATATTGTGCCCAAAATAATGTTAAACTACTTCGTACTATTGGTGTAATCTTTAGTGAAGACGAAAAACGTACCACTCAATATATCAAATAATTTTATTTTTTAAATGTAATCTTATATTTAGTTTGTATTTTTATTCTCACAATAATCTAATAATTCATTTTTTATATCCTCAGGAAGTGTTTTCCATTTTTCATTATTATGTAATTGAAGTTGTTTAGGAATAAATTCTTCAAGTTCATCATACCATTTTAAGTGAGTGAAATCATAGAGTTTTTTTATTATATTTCTAGGATCTTTAACATAATCTTCATAATGTACAGATATGACTTTATCTGAAATTACTGGTAAGTCTTCATTCAATGTATTATGATATAATTCATAATATCCAATACATGCTTCTAAATCTGAAATATTTTCCCCTAATATTTTTCTAACAATTGCATAACTGCCTACAAATTTTTTAGTATTAGGGAATTTCTCCCTCCAAATTTTTTCCTTTCGCTGTAGTTTCTTATACATTGAACTTATGACTGCCTTTTTATCTCGTTTTACTACTATATACACTGCATTTGGAAACATATGATTTATGAATCTCACCCTCATACAGCTTCGTGGATTTTTATTGACAAATCTAGTAGCGTTAAAAGCTTTTAGTTGATATTTAATTGCATTATAGTAATAATTTTTTATTTCTTCTGTAGCATGACTCTCATTCAGATGATTTATTGGAGAATAGAAGCGACCCCATACAGCCCCTTCGCTAGCAATAGGTCTGATAGTTTTATATCTAATTTTTTGATATTTCATCAAAAGAGGAATAAATCTGAACAAACTAGGATGCTTGTATAATTTTGCTGAATATCTCTCAAAAAATGCGGTATCTCTATGACGTGCAAATAATCTGAAAAGTATTGTTGTACCACTTCGTGAAGGATTTAATATGAAAATTGGTTCTTTAAATTTCATTTTTTCTGTTTACCTAAATGGTAATGCTTTAAATTAATTAATTAACCATTTTGTCTACAAATATAATTTTTCATACAATAACATTAATACAAAAAAATTTGTTAATTAATATGCTTCAAGAAAAAAATCACTTCACTTCAAAAGCAGATGTTTTAAAATATCTTAAACCTAAACTTAAGAATTCTAAAATTGAAAAGATATTTGACTTTACTATTGTAGAGTGGGAGAATGATCAAAATAATATTCTAAATCAAATTGAAACACAATTCAAAAAAAAGACAATTATTGTAAGAAGTTCGGCTTCAGGAGAAGATTCAATTAAAAAATCTAATGCTGGTAATTATGAAAGTATTTTAAATGTACAATCAAATTCAAAAATAAAAGTTACTAAAGCAATTAATTCCGTTCTTAAATCTTATACCAAAAAAGGTAATTATAATAAAAATAGTCAAATTTTAGTTCAAAATCAAACAATTGGAATTCGATTAAGTGGAGTTATTTTTACAAAAACCCCTAATCTATCTGCTCCTTACTTTGTAATTAATTATGAAGAAGGATCATCTACAGATGGCGTTACTAAAGGTATTGTTAATAATAGTGTTAAATTATTTACAAAAACCCCTATTTCATTAATTCCTAAGAAATGGAAAAAACTAATCCATTCAATTAAAGAAATTAAATTAATTATAAATTCTGATTCTCTTGATATTGAATTTGGAATTACAAAATCTGATAAAATTATTATCTTTCAAGTAAGACCTATCACATCATTAAAAAATTATGAAATTACAAATTTAGATTCAAAACTTTTTAAATTTATTGAAATCAACAAGAAGAAATTCTTAAAATTTAATCAAAAAAAATATTTTGGAAATCAACAAATTTTTTCTGATATGAGTGATTGGAATCCTGCAGAAATAATTGGCGCTAATCCAAATTTGCTAGATTATTCACTATATGATTTTTTAATTATGAATAAGATTTGGCATCAAGGTAGACGGAAAATTGGTTATCATAATATGATGCATTCTCCATTGATGGTAAGATTTGGTAATAAACCATATGTAGATGTACGAGCCAGCTTCAATTCTTTAATACCTGAAATCATTCCAATTCATCTCAAGAAAAAACTAATGAAGTTTTATTTTGCAAAATTAAATAAAAATCCATTTCTTCATGATAAAATCGAATTCCAAATACTTTTCACTTGTTATGATTTTACATTAGATTCTAGAATGAATGAATTAAAAAAACATAATTTTTCAAACAAAGAGATTTTAGATATTAAAAAATATTTAATTTCATTCACAAATAATATTATCAATGATTTTCCTATAATTTTAGATAACTGCAAAAAATCCATCGAACTTCTTACAAAAAATAGGGATTTGATTCATTCAACTTTGAATTCTCAACCACAAACTCATAAAAATCTAATAATTGCGGCTGAAAAATTATTGAATGATTGCCAGCAATTAGGTACTTTACCATTTTCTACTATGGCCAGAATTTCTTTTATAAGTTCAATTTTATTAAAAAGTCTTTCTACAAATGATAATGTTCCTAAACAATTTGCTGAAAATTTTTTAAGTTCTATTAAAACACCAATTTCCCAAATACAAAATGATGTTGAATATCTAAATAAAAATAAAATATCCAAAAAAGAATTTTTAAAAAAATATGGACATTTACGACCTGGTACTTATGATATAACTGTATCAAGATACGATAATAAAAATTCTTTTTTTGAAAATCTAAAATTTTTGAAAAAAATAAAATCATCTAAATTTTCAATTAACGAAGATTTATTAAATAAAATTTTAACAAAACATGGATTAAAATTTAATAAAATTTCTTTTTTTGATTTTATCAAAGAATCAATAACTCAACGTGAAAATCTTAAATTTGAGTTTACAAAAAATTTAAGTGATGCATTAGAAATAATTGCTAAAATTGGTAATCAAATGGAATTATCTAGACATGAACTATCCTATTTAGATATTAATACAATTATTCAAAGTAAAAATAATTCTTTTAATGATACAAAGAAAAAATGGACAAAAAAAATCCTTTCTGAAAAAAAATACCATGATCTATCTACTCTGATGATTCTTCCTCCTATACTATTTTCAAAAAATGATTTCTATTATTTGCAATATTTTATTTCCAAACCTAATTTTGTTACTTGCAAGCAAATCTCTGAGGATGTAGTGCATTTAAAGAATTTTGAACAAACAGATTTGAAATTAGAAAATAAGATTATTTTAATCGAACAAGCCGATCCTGGATATGATTGGATTTTTACTAGAAAGCCTAAAGGATTAATTACCAAGTATGGTGGTGTAGCATCACATATGTCTATTAGATGTCATGAAGTAAATCTACCAGCAGCAATTGGATGTGGTGAAATTTTATATCAAAAACTACTGAATGCATCAAAAATTTTTCTTGATTGTAAAAATAAACAAGTAATTAGTTTGGTTGATAAAGTAGATGATGAGTACATGCTAGTTAAAAAAACTTTGAAATCCTTAGGTTATACAAAATGAATGATAAACCTAAAAGAATTGGTATTACATTGAGGATAGAACATATTAAAAAATATAATGAAAAACGAGATGCAATAAGTCATGATTGGGCAAATTTTCTAGAAATATCACATATTTTACCTATTTTTATTCCTAATACATTGAAAAATCCTAAATATTTTTTAGAAGAAATGAAACTAGATGGATTGATTATGTCCGGAGGAGACAACAAAGGGGACGACAAAGAAAGAGACTATACAGAAAAAGAAATAATTCAATTTTCAATAGAAAAAAAAATTCCTTTATTTGGAATTTGTAGAGGTATGCAAGTCATAAATGATTTTTTTGGAGGAAATCAGATAATGACAAATAATTCAAAACATGTTACCAAACATCATAAAATTAAGCTAATTGATGATAAAGCTAAAAAATATTTTCAAACAGAAGAAATAGAAGTAAATTCATTTCATAATAATATAATCAATAAGGATTGTGTTGGAAAAGATTTGCAAATTTTTGCTTTAGCAGAAATTGACAATACTGTTGAAGGATTTTATCATGAAAATTTACCGATATTAGGAATTATGTGGCATCCAGAGCGTGAACAAAATGTATTAAATGAAATGAAGGTAATGGAAATTTTTTATGAACAAGTATTTTGGAGAAAATAATTTGAAAGCAATTATTTTCGCTGCAGGTGAAGGGAAAAGATTAAGACCATTAACCAAAAACAAGCCCAAAACAATGGTTAAATTATTTAACATGACTTTACTTGAACGACAAATTGATGTATTTCAAAAGTGTGGAATTAATGATATAATAGTAATAGGGGGATACAAGGATGAAACAATTGATTATCCAAATATTAAAAAATATAAAAATTTAGATTATGATTCTACAAATATGGTTGAAACACTATTTTGTGCAAAAGATGAGCTTTGTAATAATACAATCATTTCCTATGGGGATATAATTTTTGAAAAAAAAATTTTAGAGATTTTAATTAATTCAAATGAAGATTTTTCTGTTGTAGTAGATAAGAATTGGAAAAAATATTGGGAAATTAGATTTGATGATCCTTTAGAAGATGCTGAGAGTTTAAAATTAGATATCATGAATAACATACTTGAAATTGGCCAAAATGTCAAAAATATTGATGATATACAAGGTCAATATATTGGATTAATGAAATTTCAAAATGAAGGAATAAAAATTATCAAAAAATTTTATGAAGAAACAAAAGAAAAATCCAAAAATAGTAAAAATCCTATCAATCCAAATTTACCATTCAAAGAATCGTATATGACAGATTTTATTCAAGGGTTAATTAACCATGGATGTAAAATTAAGGCGATATTAATTAAAGGTGGATGGTTAGAATTAGATACCATTAATGACTACGAAATTTATAATAAAATGTATCAAGAAGATAAACTTTCAGAGTTCATTAGATTAGAGAATTAAAAATGAAACAAAATATTGTATTTGTATTATTAGATGGATCAAGATGGGATAGAATTAACAATTCTCCCGAATTTAATGAATTGATGCAAGAAGGAACTTTACTAAATAATGTTAATAGTGCTATTCCATATACTATAGGATCAGTAAATGTATTACTTAGTGGATTATATGGAAAAGAAAATGGAATTGACGCATATTACAAAATGTTTAGACTTAAAGGCTCCGTGAAAGTTTTATCAGAAGTTCTTAAAGAAGAAGGATATTTTACAGCATGTGATTTACTTTCAGAGAAGATTATTTCTAAAAGAGGATTTGATGTTCATCAATTTCATGATGAACATAAAGATGATTTAACAAAACGACATCCTAAATTCATTAAAGACAATTTGAAAATGGCTAACGGGAAACCCCTATTTTTATTTCTACATTATACTAGAATTCATACTGTTACAGTTTCAGAAACATTAAAAAAATATGAATGGGATAATAAAGAATTTTATGCAAATAAAGAAGAGAATTTAATTAATTATGATAAGACATTTCTTGAAGCAGGAGTTTATGCAAAATTAATTAAAAAAACAATTTATGACTTAGGAATTTTAAATGATACTATTCTAATTTTCTTTGCTGATCATGGTACTGGTGTTGGAGAAAGATTCGGTGAAAGAAATTATGGTTCGTTTACATATGAAGAAACAATAAGAACATTCTTTCTTTTTATTGGAAAAAATATTGTAAAAAAGAGAATAAGTAATAGTTTAAGAGAAAATGTAGATATTTTTCCAACAGTATTGGAATTAGCTGGAATTAAAATAAAAATTGATGGTGCTGGAGAGAGCTTTAGTAAATATCTTAAAAATACTAATGAAAAATTGGATAATAAAAAATATGTTTTTTCAGAAACTGGGGCATTACAAGGACCTTTTCCTTCTCCTATGAAACCAAATGTTTTTTGTGTGAAGACACAGAAAAATAAATTAATTTATTTAAAAACACCTGTTGAATGGAAATTATATGATTTAGAAAAAGATCCCAATGAAATTTATAATATATTCAATGAAGATAAAAATTTGAGTGAAAAATTACAAAAAAAATTACTTGAATGGATAAATCGCTAAAAATTTATTGTTTCATATGTTCAAATGATTTCTTTTTCGAACCACCATTGTTTTAATTTATAATCATTTTTTAGAAAAATTTTCTTACTTTGTTTATTTTTAATTAATATTAATGCAACAAGTTTTTTTAATCCAATTTTCTTTGCTTCCATTTCTAATAATTTTAAAGTATAAGTTCCAATATTTTTATCTTGAAATTTTTTATCTATTATCACACTAACATCATTTTCAAGTAGTCTAACATATCCTATTTCTTTTTCATTTTTTAAAATCATCCAATTAAAAAATTTCAAATTAGTTTTTTGTTTTTTAAGATAAGCATAATGTTCTTTTTTTGTCAAAGGTTTATCCTGAAGATAAAAATTTTCATATGATTTATTACGTAATCTCATAATGTAATCCCAATCTGACATCTTGACTTTTCTTAAAGTAATTTCCAATTAGTAAAACAATTCATCTGGGTTAATTTATTATTTTATTTTAATTCCCATATTTTTATAAAAAATTCAAAAATTGGTATAATTAAACTTAATAAGAACATTGATGTTTTTTTGATATTACTAATTATGATTCCCTTACCTGATTTTGAAAAAACATTTGATTATGAAAACAATTTCTATTTATCGTGTGATGTTACTAGAATCAGTAAAATTTTAGCACATTATGAATTATTTAAATTAGTTAATCAAATTCCTGGCGCTATTGTTGAATGTGGTGTTCTTAAAGGAGCATCATTTTCTCGATTTTCTATGTTTAGAGAAATTTTTTCCAATTCTTTTTCTAAGAAATTAATTGGATTTGATACATTTGGAAAATTCCCTGAGACATCTTTTATTGATGATCAAAAGCCTAGAGAACAACAAATAACAAGTGCTGGAATTGAATCTATTTCTAAAGAACAACTTTTTAATGTTTTAAAACATAAAGGAACTGATAAAAATGTCGAATTGATTAAAGGTGATATTACTAAAACAGTTCCTGATTATGTTAAAAATAATCCTGAATTAAAAATATCCCTTCTTAATTTAGATACTGATATTTATGAACCAGCGGTAACTATTTTAGAAAATTTATACCCTAGAATTACTAAAGGTGGCATTTTGATTTTAGATGACTATGAAACTTTTCCAGGTGAAGCTAAAGCTGTAGATGATTATTTTGAAGATCAAAAAATTGAAATCAAAAAATTCTCTTTTTGTATGACTCCATGTTATATGATTAAAACATAATTATGGATCAAGATACAAAAATTCTAAAAAATCTTTTAAATATTTATTGGTTGAGACCTGAAACAGCCATTTGGAGAACTTTAGATGCATTACAATTGCAAAAAATTGAATTTACAAAACCAATTTTGGATATTGGATGTGGGGATGGCATTTTCACTTTTTCAGCTTTGGGTGGTATAGTTGATATTAATTATGATGTTTACAGGACGATGAAAAAAACTGATAAATTTTTTAGTGGTAAAGATATTCATGATCAATTAAGTAACATAGAACATATAATAATTAAAAAACCAAAAACTTCTATTGATTTAGGTTTAGATTGGAAAAATAATCTTTTAAGAAAAGCTAAAAAATTACAAACATATGATAAGCTTGTTAAACATGATGCAAATAAAAAACTACCAATTAAAGATAATGAATTTAAAACCATTTTCAGTAACACGTTTTATTGGATGGATGATATTGAGCATATTTTAAAAGAATCAAAAAGAATTTGTCATGATGATGGAAAAATTATTATTTTTGTTCCAGATAAAAAATTTCAAAAATCTTTAATTTTTAGTGATTATTTATCCCAAGGACATATTTGGGCAAAAATGTTAGATAGAGGAATTTCTAATAATATTCAACATTGTTATTCATTAAAAGAATGGAAATCAATTTTTTCAAAAATTGGTCTTAAAATTGACTATCATTCAAATTATGGTACTGAACAACTTGTAAAATTTTGGAGTATTGGTTTAAGACCATATAGTCCATTTTTAATAGAAATGGCAAATACTCTTAATTTAAAAACAAGAACTAAAATTAAACAAAAATTAATTCATGATTTAACCCCACTCTTAAAATCTTATATTGATTATGAACTTTCATCAATTGGAAAGAATAATTGTTTTCATCTTTTTGTTCTTAAAAAATCATGATAAAATTTTAAATTAATTAATAATTTTGTCTACAAATATAATTTTAAATCCAAAAAATAATATTTTAAAAAAATTTTATTACTTAGGTAGATTAATCATTGAATGATTTAATGAAACCAAATATACTTTTTTTATTAGTTGATTCATTTAGAGCAGACAAATGTTATGGAAAAGAAAAAAGTTCTATTACTCCAAACCTTGATAGTTTAATCAAAAAAGGATCTTGTTTTATACAAACCATAAGCTCTGCACCAGTTACAATACCTGGAGTCTCTTGTATTTTCACTGGACAATACCCTTCTAAATCTGTAATTCGAGGAGGCAATCGTCTTAAATTAAATCCCAAATTACCTAATTTCATTTCTTTACTAAAAAATTCTGATTATTCTACAACAGCTATTATTCCAAAATTACTATCTTTGTCTGGTGTAACTGCAGATTTTGATAATGTTATTGAAACTCCTGGACATGATGGTTTGTATGATGGAGTAGGTAAAAAAATATTAGAAGTTTTCGAAGAAAAAAAATTACATGATCCTTGGTTTTTTTATGTTCATTTACTTGATGTTCATGGTACAGCTAGAGGATTTCCTGAAAAATTTAATGAATCAAAATATGGAATAAATCAATATGAGAGAATGATTTCTTCTATGGATTTTTGGCTTGGAAAATTTTTTCAAAAAATAAATTTTGAAAATACTATGGTGGTATTAACTGCTGATCATAGTAGTGATGTGGGAATATATACTTCTGAAATGGAATTTGACAAAGATAATGTTAATCATGGTCATATGAATACTTCACTAAAATTAGGAAGTAAATTTTCATCATATCTTCCAAATTCATTTTTACCTTTAAAATCAAGAATGAAAAAATTTTTAGTTCAAAGAAAAGAAAAAATAAAATCACAAAAGAAATTTGATAAATTAGAACAAATTAATGAAAAAAATCTTGGTCCGTACGAAAAGAGAATATTACAGCATTCTATAAATCCTGAATATGATGTATATGACGATAGATTTATTGTTCCGTTAATTTTTAGTGGTTATGGTATTAACAACCATTCTGTAATAAAACAACAAGTTAGAACAGTTGATGTTTTTCCTACTATTATTGATATAATAAAAATTCCAAATAATATAAAATCTGATGGAATTAGTTTGTTTTCGCTTGTAGAGGGTGAACCTATGAAAGAATTCCCTGCATATATGGAAAGTATTGCTAATTGGACAAAGTCAACTAGAACTACTGATGTAATTGGAATTAGATACAATCAATACAAATACTTTCGTTCACGTAAGGACAAACAGAAAAAAATTGGTCTTTTTAATCTTCATGATGATCCACATGAAGAATATAATTTGGCTCAAAAACAACCTAAAAAAATAATTGAAATGGAAAAAATTTTATCATCAATTATATCTAATAACAATGATCTAAAAACAGAATCTAATGAATTTAGAGATCTTGATGAAGAAAAATTAGTTGAAGATGAATTAAGAAAATTAGGTTATTTGTAATGATATGTGGGGAATTATTTTTAAATGAATTTTAAACAACCAATTTTCATTATAGGGACTTCTCGAAGTGGTACTAACATACTTTATAAATTATTTACATCCCATAAGGATACTGCATATCTTGAAAATTATTCCTCTAGATTTTATAAACGACCTAACATGTTTAGGTTCATTCCGTTATTAATAAAATATAGTAAAATTAGATATAATATTGATAGACCAAAAACTAGTGAAGGTTGGATTTGGGATAGATTTTACACTCCATTACAATATCTTGATGAAAGTCATGCAACTAAAAAAATTAAAAATTATTATTATGAAGCAATCAAGTATCAACTCAAAGCATTTAATGCAACCCGGTTTGTTGGCTCTAACCCCAGAAATTGTATGCGAATTAATTGGTTGAATGAAATGTTTCCAAATGCTTATTACATAATTATTTCTCGTGATACAAAATCTGTGATTAATTCTATGTATCAAGTAATTACTAAAAAAAGAAAAAAATGGGGTAGTAAATTTCTTGAACCACCTAGTACATTACGAGGTTATGGACATATAAAAAAAGTGTTAGGAGTAAATACTTCAGATATGAAAACATGTATTGATTGGTATGAATTATACAAAAATACTTTGAATAAAGATCTTCCTACGGTTTCTAATCGAACAATTCATGTAAAATATGAAGATTTTGTCAAGGATTCTAAAAATACTATCAAAAAACTCTATAAATTCACTAATTTGGATTGGTATGATGAATTGAATAAACTTATTCCTGAACATGTAGATTTGTCAAGAAATGAAAGATGGAAATTATTACCAGAAAAAGAAAAAAAAATACTTCTTGATTATATGGAGGAAATATAATTTGTCTTTTAATAAATTTGATGAGAAAAATAAAAAATATTATTACTATGTACTACAATATGGAACTTTATAATGTCAATATCCAATAGAATTAAACTTGGTAATTTACTCCGAGATCATAAATATATTCTTCCAATTGCACGTTCTTTAAATAAATTATTTTATACAACTACAGCCTCTTTACATGTTCTACCTGATTTTATTATAATTGGGGCATCACGATCAGGAACTACTTCACTATATGAATATCTGAATCAACATCCTTGTATAATGCGTGGTGTTGGTAAAGAGGTTCACTATTTTGATAAAGAATTCCATAAAGGACTTAATTGGTATAAATCATTTTTTCCAACTAAAAGAAAAAAATCTAAATTAGAAGAAAAACAAAAAATGAAATGTATTACTGGTGAATCAACCCCTAGATACCTTTTTCACCATCATGCTCCAAAGAGAGTTCTTGATCTTTTACCTAATGTTAAATTAATTGTGATATTACGTAATCCAATAGATAGAGCATATGCTAGATATCTTCAACAAGTGTCTGTTGGCTTGGAGGACTTGTCATTTGAAGATGCTATCAAAGAAGAAGAAAATAGAATCACCGATGATATGGAAAAAATGAAAAATGATGAAAATTTTTACAGTGTAAATTTTTATAAAAAATCTTATGCGACTATGGGAATATATGTAAATCAACTCGAAAGATGGTTCGAGTATTTTTCAAGAGAACAATTTCTTATTTTGAAAAGTGAAGATCTTAAGTTAAACCCATCTAAAGTTTACAACCAAACAATAAAGTTTTTAGGTTTACCAAAACATGAATTAAATTCTTTTAAATCATATAGAATGAGAAAATATCCTCCTCTAAATGGAACAATAAGAAAACAATTATCAGATTATTTTAAACCATATAATGAGAAGCTATATGAACTTCTGGGGAGGGATTTTAAATGGGAAACATGAGTGAATCACGTTTTAAGAATCAGTTAAAAGATCGAGTTAGTTCTGATTCTTCAATTTATCCATATGCCCGTTCATTATATAGATTATATTGTAATATTGCTGGACCTTTTCATGTTTTACCTAATTTTATAATTTTTGGAGTTTCAAGATCTGGTACTACTTCATTATACCAATATCTTGTACAACATCAAAACATTGAACCTTGTGCCATTAAGGAACCCCGTTTTTTTGATATGTATTTTGATCGAGGAATAAATTGGTATAGAATGAATTTTCCATCACAATTCCAAAAATTTATTTTTAATAAAATTAATCATAAGAAATTCATAACTGGAGAAGCTTCTGGTGCTTACCTTCAAAACCCTCATACTCCAAAAAGAATTTATCAGTTCAATCCAAATATGAAATTAATACTACTTATGAGAAACCCCGTAGATAGGGCATTTTCTCATTATAAAAGAAAAGTGAAAAATGGTTCTGAGAAACTTTCTTTTGAGGAAGTTATAGATCAAGAACAATCAAGAATTGATGGTGAGATGGAAAAAATGGAAAATAATTCAAATTATTATAGCTCAATTTACCATAGCTTGTCATATCTTACTACTGGATTATATGTTAAACATCTAAAAAACTGGCTAAAATATTTTCCACTAAAACAAATTTTAATTTTAGAGAATGGTGAATTGTTACGTGATCCTCAAATGGTTTATAATCGGACTATTGAATTTTTGGGTTTACCAAAATGGAAATTATCGAATTATCGTAAATTTTCAAAACAAGATTTAAAATTAGATATGAATCAAAAAACAAGAGAACAATTACTAGATTATTGTAAACCTTTCAATGAGGATCTTTATTCTTTAATTGGAAAGAGATTTGATTGGGATAAATAATTGTAAAACTAATCCTATTGATACTTGTATACAAGTTCTCCTCATCAATTCCATTTAATCCTGCACAACTTGTTTTATATTACTAAAATCTAGTTAAACTGATAGATTGTCATCTAGATGTTCGGGAAGAATTTCTCATGCTTTATTGAATATTAAACGATATAGAACACTTTATGGAATGACTAAGGCACTTCGTGTAGTTTTACATTATGGGTATGTGGCTATTAAAAAATATACACAAAAAAATCCTGGGGATTTAATTGTTGATGTTAATGGATATAAGCTTGAAGTTATTCCTGGCGATTTAGGAATTTCTTCTGAATTATTGATGTTTAAAACACATGAACCACTTACCACAAAACTCCTTTCTAAAGAATTGAAAAAAGATATGGTTTGTTTAGATGTTGGAGGAAATATTGGGTATTATACTTTATTTGAATCAAATATCGTGGGACCAAATGGAAAAGTAATTGCAATTGAACCATCTCCTCCAAATTTTAAATATTTAAAGAAAAATTTAGAAATTCAAAATATAAAAAATGTCGATGCCTATAATTTTGCTGCTGGAGATAGAGACGGGGATATAAATTTTTTAATTTATGAGGAATCAAATGGTTCTTTTACTATACCTGATGGTGAAACAACTAATTTACCTGGTGAAATAATTAAAGTACAAGCAAAACGATTAGATACTTTTTTGGATGAACTAAAAATTAATCGTGTTGATTTTGTGAGAATGGATGTTGAAGGATATGAATCATATATTATTGAAGGAATGCCAAATATAATTAAATCTTTTAAGCCTATGTTTCAAATTGAAGTTCATGCATCTTTATTGGGTAAAGATGGCACTAAAAAATTTCTTAAAACATTTCAAGAATATGGATACGAGGCTAAATATTATGTCCCACGAGATATTGATTTACCAATTATAGGAACAATGAATGATGTTAAACATCATACAATTGATACTCTTTTAGAAATGCTTGAAAATGACACTTTATCTCATTTCTTTAATCTTTGTTTAGAAAATAATTCTTAGAATGCTTTTTTTTAGTAAATAAAAAATTGAATAAAGAATTTATCTTTCATTTTAATTATATTATTGGTACTAACTCTTGAATACTGTATATCTTTTTGAAAAAAAAGAAAATAAAAAGTCTACATCATCTCATTTAGAAATTGATTTAGATGATCTAGAATCTTATAAAAATTTTGAACATGGAATTGAATTTTTGAATATACCAAGCCAAAAAATTTCTAATAAAACATTAATGGAATGGTTTAGTGTAAATGAAATATCTTTTTGGTGGTTTATTGCTCCTATTATTCATCCACGATATAAAGAAGCAATATTATTTATAGATCGGTTATCATTTTTTTTAGAAAAAAATTCTGTTAAAAAACTTCAATTACATGGATGTTATGATAAAATTACACTTGTACAACAAATATGTACACAAAAACATATTGAATTAACATTAATTTCAAAGAATAATTTCAGTTTTCAAATTATGAAATTTGCTAAAAATCAAGTTAAAAAATATATGTATAAAAAAATTTTTAAACAAAAATTAACTAAACGTATGAAATGCTATAATACTCATAAAAGTCAGAAAATTTCTGAGGGTAGTATTTTAATCACATCTCCTGGAATTTATCGTAGACCGTCCATCTCTGACGATGGAAATATTTCTAATCAAGAATTCTTTATTCAACCAATACTTGATGGCTTTAAAGATAAATGCCCAATATTAAATATTGATTTAGATTATACGTTTAAGGGTACAACTATCGTACTAAATGAACGCCTAAATTCTGAATTTAATTGGATGCCTATAGATTTTTTACTTTTAAATAAACCATCTCCTTTTGTTACTAATTCCATTAACATACTACAAGAAAATTTTAAGTCATTACAAAAAAACAATGTTGGATCTATTTTTTCTTATAATGGAATCTCATTGTGGAATTTTTTGAAAAAAACATTTGATGATATTTTTCTTGAACCAAATTTACCTACCTATATTCATTTAATTGATCAACTATTAATTTTTTTAAAAGAATCAAAACCTAGTATAATTATTCAAGTTTATGAAACTGGCCCATATGCAAAATCGTTTGAAGTTGTAGCGAAAAAATTGGGAATAAAGACAATTGGAATTCAACATGGTCTTTTTCCATCAGACACTGCAGATTACATGTGTAAAGAGATTAAGAGTGAAAATAATATTTATGGAAATTTAATACCGGATTGTACTTTTGTATTTGGTGAATATTACAAGAAACTTCTAACAGAGAAAGGTGGATATAAAGAAGAAAGTATTTTAGCTACAGGTAATCCAAATTTTATAAATTTAGATAAAATAAAAAATAATTTAGATAGAATAAAAATTCTTAAAAAAAGTGATATTCCAGATAAGAAGATTGTATTAATTCCATTATCATTTCGTTTGATGTATCACCAAAACAATCCCGATATGCTAATAATGCATGAAATTTATGAAAAATTGAAAAATTCAGATACTATTGTACTTGTGAGGCCACATCCTGGGGATTTATTAAATTTAAAAATATTTAATAAAATTTTTCCTGCAGATAATTTCATAATGAGTAAAAATACCATTATTGAAGATCTTTTTATTTGTGATGTTGTAGTTGTACCGCCAATTTCTACTATAAGTAGTGAAGCAGGATTATTTGAAAAACCAGTTTTTCTTGTAAATGTAGTAGATAATGATATGTCAACTTATGATGATATATATCAACAAATTGTAAAAAATGAAATTGCAAAATTTTCAACATTAAAAAAATTGGTGGAAAATATTAATTCAATTAGAAAAGGTGAGTTATGGAAAACAAATGAATCAGAAAAAAGGAAAAACTTTCTAAAAATATTTTACAATAAATATGTAGAAATAGATCTGTTGAAGAGTATCGACGAAATTAAAAATGGAGGTGACAAAAAATTAATACCATAATCATTCAAGCAAGAATGGGTTCAAAAAGACTTCCTGGAAAAGTAATGAAAAAAATTGGTAGTATGCCAATGCTTTATTATATGATAAAACAGGTAAAAGCATCAAAAAAAGCTAATGAAATAATTGTAGCAACAACTACATTAAAAGAAGACAATGAAATTGCATCTTATGCACAATCTCTTGGTGTAAAAGTATACAGAGGAAGTGAACTTGATGTATTGGATAGATTCTATAATTGTGTTAAAGAACAAAAATCTAACATCATAATTAGATTATGTGCAGATTCACCATTTATTGATTTTAATATTATTGATGATTGTATTTCCGAATTTGAAAAAAATGATATTGATTATCTTAGTAATACTATAAAAAAAATTGATGGTAAATGGCTGGAAGGAAAAAATGGATTTCCAGTAGGTTTAGCTGTGGAGGTGTTTAATTTTAATTCATTAGCAAAAGCATGGAAAAATGGAAAAAAGCCGTCTGATAGGGAGCATGTAACTGAGTATATTTTTCACAATCCAGATGATTTTAGGCTTCTAGGTATAACAAATAATGAAGAATTAGGGGATTTTAGGCTAGTTATAGACTATAAGGAAGATTTTCAATTGGCAGAGAAAATTATTGAGAATTTTGATGAAAATGAGTTATTCACAATGGAAAAATTGAAAGAATTTTTAAATAAAAATCCAGACTTAAATCTAATTAATTCTATGCACAAAAATGAAATTAATCAAAACTAAATCATAAATTATTATATGTATTTAAAATTATAAGAATAATGACTTTATTATGTATAAGACAACCCGGATATTTACCATATGTTGGATTTTTTAAAAAAATTCAATCTAGTGATATCTTTGTCTATTTGGATGATACCAAATATGTTAGTCATGGTTGGGATAATAGAAATAAAATAAAAACTGATACAGGTTCTATGTGGTTAACAGTTCCAATAAATAGAAATTCAACTAAAAAATTAATGGATGTACTTATAGAAAACAATCATGACTGGAAGAAAAAACACTTACGAAGCATTCAAATTAATTATCAAAAATCTCCATATTTTGAAACATATTGGGATTCAATTAAAAATATCTACAATAAGGATTGGAAAAAATTAATTGACCTTAATTTATCTCTAATAGAATATTTTAATTCAGAATTAAATATTAAAACAAAAAATTTGAGATCTTCAGAATTGAATATAGATAGTACTGGTTCTGAACGACTTTTGCATATCTGTGAAAAACTTAACGTAGATACTTATCTGTCAGGTTCAAGTGGCTATGATTATCTAGACGAAAAAATTTTCCAAAATAATGGAATCAAAGTAATCTATGAAAACTTTCAACATCCAACATATAGACAAAGAGGTAGTGGTTTTATTCCAAATATGTCTATAATTGATTTACTTTTTAATGAAGGGGAAAATTCAAAGAAAATAATTTCTGAATCAGAAAATTTCTGATTATTTCTTAATAGGAAAAAATCAAGCCATTAGTATTATCGTAAGTAATTTATTTTAATTTGATCATCTTTCTTAATCATTTTCTTAGTTTTTTTACCAATAATTAGATTCAATTTATTTGGACTAATTCCATTTCCAGGTCTCTTAATTTCTAAAAAGCTATTAGTTAGTGTTGTTCCGGCAGGAATGTCTTTAGAAGCTACTATGCTTTTTCTTACATTTTTTAATGAACCAAATTCACATTTTGCAGGTTTTTTTATACCTGTACCTTTAGTATTTTCAATTAAACGAATTGATTTGATCATGTTAGAAAAGTCTCTTGGATCAGCTGATAATGCATGATCTGGACCTTTAGCATTTTTGTTTAATGTAAAATGTTTTTCTACAATATTTGCCCCAAAAGCAACAGCTGCAATGCATGTTTCAATACCCTTTGTGTGATCTGACCATCCAATTGGAATTTTGAATTCTTTTTTCATGGTATGTATAGCTTTAAGATTTGAATATTTTGGGTCATAAGGATACATACTAACACAGTGAAGAAGAGCAAGTTTACTATTTTTAGAACTAAACGCTTTAACTGCATCTTTGATTTCTTTCATATTACTCATTCCAGTTGAAATAATGGTGGGTTTTTTACACTTTGAAACATATTTGATCAATGGTATGTTTGTAAGATCATCTGAACCAATTTTATATAATTTGGTTCCAATGTTTTCTAAAAAATTAATATCGTTAGGATGGCTAGGAGTAGAAAAAAATGTAATTTTTTTATTCTTACAATATTCAAAAAGTTTTTTTTGTATATTTTCGTTTAGTTCAAGTTTTCTAATTATATCAAGTTGTTTTCTCTTACCTCCTATATTTGGCATATCAAATGTAGCATGTTTTGAAACTAGTTTTTCAGCTTTGAATGTTTGAATTTTTACTGCGTCAACTCCACAAGTAATTGCAGTATCAATTAGTTTTTTACCTTGCTCAAAAGTAAAAAAATTTCCTCCAATTTCAGCAATTATGTATGTTGGAAAATTGTCACCTATTTTTGATTTACCGATTTTTAATAATTTCATTTTCCTGATTATTTCTTATTGATCTTAGTAGAATAACGCGCTGAATTTTTTTCCAAGTCTTCTTTATCCATTTGAAGATATTCAAAGCTAGGTACAACTCGATCACCTATGAGTACATTAGATGGTTCTGTTTTACGTGGATATACACAGAATTTACATGGTGCCACTTTTTCAACACCCATTTTTTTTAGATGTATCTCTCTAGCTTCTCTTAATTTTTTTCCATGCCATATATTATATATTGATTCTTTGTTAACATCTCCAACAATTACTAATCCATATTCATCCATACTACAAAGTAAAACTTGCCCGTCAGAACCAATAACTAATCTTTGCCACAATACAGGACAAGTAAAATTTTCTATATATTCAATATCATCCACCTTATGTGAATAATCTATCAATGGATTAGCACCAATCTGATCCACTATAGGTTCAAACGTATCGTAAAATTCTTTGGGATTTTCAGAAATTGCTGGTAGTATTGTTTGTACTTTAATAATTGGTTTTGTAATTCTCAATTCTTTTTTTATTTCATGGAATCGTTTTATTTTTGCAACTTGTTCATCATATTTGTTTGGTGCACGAATTTTGTTGTATGTTTCTCCCGTTCCATCAAAAGAAATAGTTAACCAATCTAAACCAACCTGGACAAGTTTTCTAAATTTTTCTTCATCTAACATTCCTCCATGCGTTAATGATGAAACTTCCTTAATTCCCGCATCTTTTGCATATTTTATCATTTCAAAGACATCTTTGTGAATAAAAGATTCACCTCGTAAACTAATTCTAATGGAATATGTATTATATTTAGCACATTCATCAACTAATTTTTTAAATAATTCAAAATCCATCATCCCAACTTTTACCTTTTCTTTAAATTCATCAGTGATAGTATAACACATTGGACACTTAAGATTACATGCACTTGAAATTTCAATATCTACATGAGAAGGAAAATCACTGAGATGATGAATTCTTGGAAAGAAATGCCAACGAATTCTATTAATAAGATATGAAAATCTATGACCTTTTCCACGCTTCCATTCAAATGCTAAATTTTTTCTACGTGAACTAATTCGAATTTGACCTTTGTTTATTTTCATGTTTATCTAAATCCCCTGAATGAAAACTTTTTCCTGCATTTCTTTAGAACTAAATAATAATTCATAATTATTATATTTTTTTTCTGTATAATCATTTATTATACCTTCTTCAAATGCTTTTTTAATTTGATTAAAAGCAAATTCAATATTTTTTTGTGGTTTAAACCCAATACCCTTAATTTTATCTGCAGACACATTATAATTTCTCTTATCTTCATTTTCATTTGAAATTTGAATATTACAATTTGTCAATTCTTTAATTTTTTTAGCTGCATTAAGTATGGTAAAGTTTTCTGACATGACATTAAAAGTTCCAGTAAGATCTTTTTCTAATGCAAAAATTATACTATCTGCTGCATCTTCTACATGTAAAAATGGTCTAAACTGATTTCCACCAAATACTGTGACTTCTTTTTCTTTAAGCGCTTTTGCAATAAATAAATTAATTACTAAATCAAATCTCATTCTTGGAGATAAACCAAACAATGTTCCAAACCTTAGAATTGTTGGTGCAGTATTCAACCATCCAATTGCACGTTCAGACAAAAACTTTTGTTTTGAATAATAATCTAAAGGAGATGTATGTGATTTTTCTGTAATAATTTTATTTGGTTGAGATCCATAAACTGAACAAGTACTTGCAAAAATGTATGTTTCAATACCATGAAGTTGACATAATTCTGCAATATTTTTAGTTGCAAGATAATTTATCTCTTCACTGGTTCTTGGTTCTATACTTGATGCAGGCATCCCTACTATTGATGCTAAATGAATTACCGCATCTACATCTTTCATAGCTCTTACTGTGGAAACAAGATTTCTTACATCATCTTGAACCAATTCAAAATTCTCATTTGTTAAACATTCTGTAATTGATTGTTTTCCATACCATAGTGAATCCATAACTCTTACTTGATACCCTTTAACAAGCAACTTTCTTGAAAGTAGTGAACCTACGTAACCTGCTCCACCAGTAATTAAAATTCTCATTTATTAACATCTTTTGATTCCATTTTTTATTATTTCAATGTATTTGTCTACAATAAGTTTATGAAAGGAATTGTTTACAATTTTACTTACAATTTTACTTACAATTTTACTTACAATTTTACTTACAATCGATTATAAACCATTGTGAATATACTGATATTAGTTGAAAATTCCGTATTTTACTCCCTGGATTAATCAGGATGATAAAAATTCTGTAATTGCTGCATTAGATAATAGATGGTTAACTAATGGACCTATTCTAAGGAAATTTGAAGATGGAATAAAAAACTATGTAGGTACAAAATTTTCATCAGGTGTTGGTAGTGCAACACAGGCGTTACATCTTGCAATGCGATCTCTTGGTGTAGGGCCTAATGATGAAGTCATTGTACCAACTTTTACTTTTGTTGCAACTGCAAATGCAGTTAGATATTGTGGTGCAAAACCCATTCTTGTTGATGTTGATCTTGACACATTCAATATATCTATCAGTAAAATAAAACAAAAAATTACAAAGAAAACTAAAGCAATAATTCCGGTTCATTATGGTGGACAATCTTGTGATATGAATGAAATTATTGAAATATCCAAAAAACATAATATTCCTGTAGTTGAAGATTGTGCTCATTCTTTAGGTTCAACTTACAACAAAAAAAAATGCGGTAGTATTGGTAATATTGGTTGTTTCAGTTTCTATGCAACTAAAGTAATTACTACTGGTGAAGGTGGAATGATCACTACAAACTCTAAACAATTTAATGAAAAAATTCAACTATTACGTTCACAAGGTATGAGTATTCAGGCCAAAGATCGTGAAAAGAAAGCAAAATGGCAATATGATATTATTGATTTAGGATATAATTATCGATTAGATGAAATTCGTTCTTCATTAGGTCTATCACAATTTCAAAGATTAGATCAAATTAACCAAATGAGACAAAAAGTAGCAGAAAAATACGATCATAAAATTTCAAAAATTAAGGGACTTACTATACCTTACAGAAAAAACAAACGGAATCATATTTTTCATCTTTATACTATCAAGGTAGATAGAGAATATCCTTTAACTCGAGATGAATTATTTACTAAACTTCATAAAAATGGAATAGGATCTAGTGTACAATACTACCCTTTACATTTAATGTCTGAATTTAAGGATGAATACAAAAATTCTAATGATTTTTCAAATTCAAATATTCTTAAAGATCAAGTATTATGTTTACCAATTTAT
>Ga0114996_10001848_pt1 | contig 27927 bp, 24 predicted proteins | sample ArcticOcean_MG_C_4_FD_87039 | JGI IMG/M metagenome (GOLD analysis project Ga0114996, IMG submission 87039) | Marine microbial communities from western Arctic Ocean - ArcticOcean_MG_CB4_134 | ecosystem: Environmental > Aquatic > Marine > Oceanic | place: Arctic Ocean: Canada Basin | collected... | reverse complement strand
ATCGCCATGACATTCACCGCAGCCCATGACCAAAATCACAAACCGCAATCATTCATGGTAGCCACGGCTCAAACCCCGGTCAACGAAATCAAGGCTCACTACGCGGGCTATTAACCGCCACTCCCGAATCACTCAGCTACGTAGTCGCCGCTCTTGCCACCACTCTTGCTCAGCAGCCGCAGGTTTTCGATACGCATCCCACGGTCGACAGCCTTGCACATGTCGTAAACCGTTAGCGCCGCGATGCTGGCAGCCGTAAGAGCCTCCATCTCGACTCCAGTCTTACCAGACGTACGAGCCATAGTCGTGATGCTAAGCCCCCTCCCTTCGGCAAGATCGCCAAAATCAACAGTGATCTGGTTCAATATCAGTGGGTGGCACAGCGGAATCAGGTCGGAAGTCTTCTTCCCACCCATCACTCCAGCCACATGAGCAACTCCAAGAACATCACCCTTGTCGAAACCACCTGAACGAATCAGATCAAGCGTCGACTTCTGCATATGAATCTCGCAGCCTGCAGTAGCGATCCGCTCCGTGACATCTTTCGAGCCAACATCAACCATCCGAGCCTTGCCCGATTCGTCGATATGACTGAGTGAATTTTGCGGGTCTGAGTTGTCGTGATTATCTGGCATATGCTGTACTTTCCAACTTGGAATTAATCATTTCCTGAGCGAAGTCATCGAAGCCGAGGGATCTGGTGCAGGGTCGCGTGTCCTGCGTGCGTGGGATCGCGCTCATGACAAATACCCACGCATTTCCCGATAGCAGAGAATCGAAGTAGGGTATCTTCGGTGGAGGGTCGGATCGCGGGGCGATACTTCTCCAACGCCGAGCGCGACACCCCACCGGATCCTTCGACTCCGATGACTTCGCTCAGGAAATCAAGTGCTGGCGAATTCAACGTGAACACCATCTACTTAACCGCCTCAACAAAACCTTCATCAACTATCTGGCCCGAACTAGGCCCCCTGGCCGCACCGTTCGCCAGCTCATCACAACGCTCATTCTCAGGATGCCCCATGTGACCACGGACCCACTCGAAACTCACGTCGTGCTTCGCACACACGTTGAGAAGTCGCTCCCACATATCAGGGTTTAGCGCCTTTTCCTTCTTATTACGCATCCATCCGTTCGCACGCCACTTCACAGCCCAACCCTTCTCAATTCCGTTAATCACGTATTGAGAATCGGTCGTAAGCACAACGCGCTGGCGTCCTTTGAGTGCATCGAGAGCCGTAATAGCCCCGAGCAACTCCATTCGATTATTCGTCGTGTGCTTAAATCCCTGGCTGAACTCTTTTACGTTATCGCCGTACTTGAGCACAGCTCCGTACCCGCCCGGACCCGGGTTCCCGATTGCCGATCCATCGGAGTAGGCATAAACGATGTTGGGGTTATTGTTGGTCATTGCACCCTATTGAAACAAACATTCACTTCACCCACAATCTTGCACAGACTCGAAACACCTCAGGTTGTCTCCTGTAACAACGAACAAAATCAAATGTCGGCAAACGAAATAAACATCCTCGAAACTCCAATTCTGACCGTGTCAGATTCCATAACGCTTCGTCCAAGCGAGCTAGACGACGCCGAAATCTATCTACAGATGGTGGCCGATAACCACGACAGGTTGTCGGAGTGGCTAAGCGCACCCATGCCACCAACCACCGTCGAAGAACGTCGAAAAGCCCAGGCCGCTGATCTGGCAAGAGGTAAAGACGGCAAGGGCCACTGGTGGCTGATAGAGGAAGACGGCGATCTCGCAGGAACGATCGCCTTTCACAACATAGAGGCAACCAACCGTTTGGCAATGGTCGGTTACTGGCTCGCCGACGGATTTACTGGCAAAGGGATCATGACCGACAGCCTGCACGCCATCATCGACTGGGCTTTCAGTGAACTGAACCTGATTAGAATCGAGATTCAATGCTCCATCACAAACCGAGCCAGCTGCGCAATTCCAGAGCGACTGGGTATCCAGCGAGAGGCAATTAGGCGCCAATCTGAAATAAAAAAAGGCGTTGTCCTCGATATGGCAAGCTACGCAGCACTTGCCGACAACTGGCCGCCGAAACCGCCAGCAAGACAATACCCGCACTTCGAAATACGCGTCGACGACGAGATTCTGCTCAGACAGGGCATCGAGACCGACCGTGACGATATGTGGAAAGCCCTCGATGCCGGACGCGACTACATACGGAAATATCTTCCATGGATGTCTGCATACAAAACAGAAGCGGACCACACCGCCGGTTTGAACACACGTCGAAACGAAGCCGACAATTTCGATGGCTCACGCGGCTACATCATTGAGTACAACGGCGAACTTGCAGGAGCTGTTGGATTTGGAACGCCAAAACGCGATAACGATATAGAGATCGGATACTGGCTGAGGCTGGACCTACAGGGACGCGGAATCGTAACCCGTTCTGTCGGAAAAATAATCGACATGCTAATCCACGAGATGGGACTCCACCGAATCACTATTAGAGCCGACACTTCCAACCTGCCGTCACGAGGTATCCCCGAGCGACTCGGCTTCAAGCACGAAGGCACGATGCACGACGGCGGCTACGTGAACAACGAGTACATGGATCTTGAGATCTACTCCATGCTCGACCACGAGTGGCTCAAGCGCTCGAAGAATTCGTAGTCCACCCTCATCCCGACCGTAGCGATAGCGGAGCGGAAGGACCTCAGGCTCCAGCGCCGGAACTCGTCACCAAATGGAAATACGCCGTACGCCATTGAGCAGCACTGACTACGCAATCACCCCAGATCCCTCCGGCAAGGTCGGGACGAGGGTAGTTTCGGGATCCTCAGCGCTTCGGGACATATAACGCGCCTAACTCGGCACACCACGCACAAGCATCAACCCAAGAACCGCCACCGTAATAGCGAACGATAGATTCAACCTCGCAAGCACGATCAGCCGCCGTCTAGCAATCGCGGTCGACAGCGGCGGGCGTTCTCCCCGGGGCACAAGTCGCATCAATTCGGCAATTTTCGGACCCAGAACGAAATCGTGATACCCGCTTATCACCAGCATCAACCCAACCAGCACGAACTTGAACAGAAGCACGGCTCCGATTTCTGTCGACCAGAAACTATCTTCCCCGAATCGATCAAATCCAATCCCGCGGCCATCGAGCGCAAGAGCACCCGAAACAACCAGTAACGCCAGTAGCAACCAGGCAATGCCTCTAAATCTAAGAGCAGCCCTTCGCAGGAACAGCAAACCCATCGCTGGTGGCTCCATGCCGCGTGCGACCGGAACCATCACCAACGCAAGGAATATCGATCCACCAATCCAGATAATCGCCGAAAAGACGTGGACCACAACGACTAAAAACTGCCAGATAGGCAAATCGTCCCCCTCGAATTGCTGCGAAAATTCCGGTGCTGCCGGTCAACCGCCGATGTAATACATTTCGACTTTGTCGCCATCGCCACCGGCCTTAAATTCAGTGTCCTCTGATCTCAGCTCGGAGTAACGATCCGTGCGACCGCCCCAAGCCCGTGCGATTATCCCGGCAAGTTCAGCGTCATCAGCACCCGAACGCAGAGCGGTTTTCAAATCGGTACCACCCGAAGCAAACAAACACGTAACAAGCTTGCCGTCGGTCGATAACCGAGCCCGCGTGCAGTTGCCGCAAAACGGCTCCGACACAGATGAGATAAATCCGATTTCGCCCTGTCCATCCGCGTACCGATAGCGACTGGCGACTTCACCGCGATAGTTCGGGTCGACTGGTTCCAGCGGGAACTCGTTGCCGATGATCTCGATAACTTCCTTAGAAGTCACAACCTGTGAAAGCTCCCAGCCATTCTTGGTCCCAACATCCATGAACTCGATAAATCGAACGATCGCCCCGGTACCCCTGAAATAGCGAGCCGTATCGACCAGCGTGTGATCGTTTACGCCCCGCTGAACAACTACATTTATCTTGATCGGCGAAAAACCAAGCTCAGTTGCAACCTTGATTCCTTCAAGCGTGTTCTTCGGACCCTGTGGTCGCCCCGACATCAGCTTAAAGATGTCTTGATCAATCGAATCCAGTGAAATTGTGAGCCGGTTCAGACCCGCCTTTTTCAGCTCCAGGGCGTTCTTAGCCAGCAGGTATCCGTTCGTGGTCAGCGCAATATCGTCGATACCATCGATCTCTGAAAGCTTGTTAATCAGATCCGGTAAATTCGCCCGAACCAACGGCTCGCCACCAGTTATTCGAAGCTTAGAAACACCCGCGGCCGCAAATAACCGAGCAAGCCTCTCTATTTCCTCGAACGAGAGAATGTGAGGGCGCGGAAGGAATTCGTACTTCTCACCGAAAATCTCTGCCGGCATGCAGTACGTACACCGGAAATTACAGCGATCAGTCACAGAGATACGCAGATCGCGCACAGGCCGATCTAATTTGTCGGTTATTCCTTTAATGGAATGGAATTCGGGAGACTGAGACATGATGTGCCATCAAACTGGCCAGTTGGCGGACGGGCGAATCGGGTTGCTGATCTCAATACTACCGGCACAAAAGAAATGACACCGGCACGTATTACGTGTTAATTCTATTTGAGCGATTCGAGAACCGCAGTTAACCCACGCAATGCATTCCCACGATGGCTGAGTTCATCCTTCTCAGATCCGGTAAGTTGCGCAGTAGTCTTGGCATGAGAAGCCAACCAGAACACCGGATCGTAACCGAAACCGTTCTCTCCAATCGGCTCGTGCATCACCGCTCCCTCCAGAACGCCCTCGCTCGTTACCAGCCCATTCGGCACGTCGTCCCCAACAAGTGCAAGAACTGCCACGAACCGAGCGGTGCGTTCCCAGCCAGGCAAATGCTTCATCTTGTCGAGTACCAACTGAACACGCTGATTGTCATCCAGCCCATCACCACCATACCGTGCCGACAGGACTCCAGGCTCGCCATCGAGTGCATCAACCACCAGCCCTGAATCGTCGGCAAGAGTCAGTTCACCCGATGCCTCGGCGTACGCCCTCGCCTTCAGCACAGCATTCTCTTCAAACGTCGCACCCGTCTCTTCCACATCAAGGTCGATACCCAGATCGTCGAGTCCGACGACATCAAAATCCATACCGGAGAGCATGCGTGAAAATTCTGAAACCTTGCCCGAATTACGGGTCGCAACGAGCAATTTCTTAGTCATAAACACAAACCTAACTCGAACGCGCGGTCGGTGGGGATTCAAGCGGAACGAAAAAGGCGAGTCATTCGGGATTCTTTGACCGTTGCGGGGGTAAATCGTGGATGGTAGGCTTTCCGAGCTTTTAACGTTTCCTCGCCGATATATGTTGTCGGTGAATTTATTAACAAAAATACACTTTAACCAGCACTTCACGTACAGCCCCAGATGCATCGAGTCTCCAAGCTTTCCTTCCCCCTACGCCCGGCATTATTCCTTCTAGCACCGGTCGCCATCGCCCTCCTCGCGGCATGTACTCCAGAAAACAACCAGTCGACCTTTGGCACGGCCGGTCCGGTCGCTGAACAACAGGCAAACCTGTTCATGTTCATCTTCTGGATAGCGGCAGTCGTCTTCGTCCTGGTTGAAGGCGCCATAATCTACATTTCGATTCGATATCGAAGACGTTCCGACAACGACAAGCTTCCGCACCAGACACATGGAAATGACAAGCTCGAGATCGCATGGACGATCCTCCCTGTGTTCATTCTCATTGCAATAGCAATTCCAACACTCACAGGAATCTGGGCGCAACAGAACGGCGCACCCGATGACCAGGGTGAAGTACTGAGTGTCGAAGCCATTGGTCATCAGTGGTGGTTTGAGTTCAGGTACCCCGATCACGAGGTCGTAACAGCGAACGAACTCCACATACCAGTGGGTCGCCCCGTTGGTTTCAAACTGGTATCAGAAGACGTAATCCACAGCTTCTGGATACCGAAAATCGCCGGTAAAGTCGACATGGTCCCCCTGAACGACAACTACCTGTGGATGACAGGTAGCGAGATTGGTACATTCTACGGGCAGTGCGCAGAGTTCTGCGGTATCGCCCATGCACACATGCGCTTCCGAGTAATTGTTCACTCTGAAGAAGATTTCCAGGCGTGGATCGAAGGTATGCACACCGCCGCTGACGCACCCGAAGCCGGATCTCCAGAAGCATCTGGTCGAAACCTGTTCGCCGGAAACTGCGCGTCTTGCCACACCAGCGATTCAACCGCTCCCGGTTCGTACGCTCGAGAAATCACATCGCAGCAGGCTCGATGGAACGGCTGGGTATCAGATATTGAAAACTCGAGCATCGTCTCAGCACCTAACCTGACTCACTTCGGAGACCGAATAACTATCGGAGCAGGTCTCAAAGAACTCAATCACGACTCCCTCGTAGACTGGATCACCGATCCATCGTCAATCAAAATCGGCACACGCATGCAGAAGCACGCGGCCGTGTACGACACCCCTGATGGAACCGTGAAATTGAACCCTTCCGAAGTATCTGACATCGCCACTTACCTGCTCTCACTGAAACCCGGTTCCAGCGAAGCGGGAGCAGTAGCCAAAACAGGCGGCGACGCAGACGGCGCTGAACTGTTCATCACCAACTGCTCCTCTTGCCACTCAACCGATAGCGACACAAAGGTCGGCCCGGGTCTGGCTGGAGTCGGAGATCGTTCGGGTTCACGAGTTGGCGACATGAGTGCCGACGAATATCTGGAACAGTCCCTCAGGGATCCGGGAGCCTTCATCGTTGACGGCTTCCCGGCGGTAATGCCCGAATGGTCTGGCCTCGGCGACGAATCGATCGATGCCCTAATCACCTATCTAAAGACACTGAAGTAACGGTAATCACCTGTTAGACGCTTAGAAAACGTCTAACAGCGGAGCTCACACCTAGTGACAACAACATCACTGACATTCCCAAGACTCTTCCCACGGCCCAAGGCTGCTACGGGCATTTGGAGCTGGATAGGCACTGTCGATCACAAGCGAATCGGAACCCTTTACGGCATTACTGCCTTTATCTGGTTCATCATTGGTGGTCTCGAGGCGCTCGCAATGCGCGCTCAGATCGCGTCAGCTGAGAACGATCTTATCGATCCCGAAACTTACAACCAACTGTTCACCATGCATGGCACAACGATGGTGTTCCTGGTGATCATGCCGCTGTCGGCTGCGTTCTTTAACTGGTTGATCCCACTCCAGATCGGTGCACGAGACGTGGCGTTCCCACGACTGAACGCGCTCAGCTACTGGATATTCCTGGCCGGTTCACTGATCATCAACGCCAGCTGGATCACAGGAAACGCCCCCAACGGTGGTTGGTTCGGATACGCCCCCTACTCTGGAGCCACGTTCAACCCCGGGCTCGGTATGACCTACTGGGTCGTTGGACTGAACATTCTTGGTGTGGCATCAATCGCTGCTGGTCTGAACTTCATCGTCACGATCATCAATATGCGTGCCCCTGGAATGGGCATGTTCAAGATTCCGATCTTCACCTGGATGACACTGATCACGTCGATACTAATCGTCCTCGCAATGCCAATTCTGGCAGTTGCCGGTATCCAGCTTCAGACCGACCGTGTCTACGGCACCCATTTCTTCAACTCACTCGGCGGTGGCGACCCGGTCATGTGGCAACACATCTTCTGGTTGTTTGGTCACCCCGAGGTATATATCCTCATCCTTCCTGCGATGGGCATCGTCTCCGAAGTGCTCCCGACGTTCGCCAGAAAGCCATTGTTCGGCTACCCATTCGTTGTGTTCGCCGGAGCAGCAATTGCATTCATGGGCTGGTTCGTGTGGAGCCACCACATGTTCACCGTTGGTCTCGGCCCGGCAGTCAACGCAGCGTTCTCGATATCGACAATGCTGATCGCGGTTCCGACCGGTGTGAAAATCTTCAACTGGCTGGGCACGCTCTGGGGCGGAAATATACGTCTCAACACGCCCATGCTGTTTTCGATCTCATTTATCGCCATGTTCACTATCGGTGGGCTTAGCGGGGTGATTCACGCATCTCCTCCAACCGACTCACAGCAGCAAGATACCTATTTCGTTGTCGCTCACTTCCACTACGTGCTCGTAGGTGGGGCGCTCCTTGGTATCTTCAGCGGAATCTATTTCTGGTGGCCAAAATTCACCGGCTGGTTCCTCAACGAAAAGCTCGGTATCACCAACTGGCTTCTCATGATGATCGGGTTCAACCTGACGTTCGCCCCGCAGCACTGGCTCGGAATGGACGGAATGCCACGTCGGATCTACACATACGCCGAGAACATGGGCTGGGAGAATTCGAACCTCGCCTCCTCAATCGGTGGATTTATTCTCGGCCTTGGAATTCTGGTGTTTATCATCAACGTCTTCTACTCGAAGATGAACAAGAAGATGGCAGGTTCTGACCCATGGGACGGTCGCACACTCGAATGGTCAACGACTTCACCGCCGCCGCCGCATGACTTCGATGTAATCCCTCAGGTCAAGCACCGAGACGATTTCTGGTTCCAGAAGTACCCCGAGACAATCTCGGAGTACTACCCCGACGATGAGCATGGTCAGGAAGTTCCTTCAGGGGCACAGATCGACGATGCCCCAGAGGCAGAAGCAGCTCTCCCGGTCGTAACCGGTGGCGCTGACGAACACGGCGACGGGCATGGCGCTATCCACTTGCCCGACATGTCGTACTACCCGTTCATACTCACAATCGGGCTCGCAATCTTCGGTGTCGCATTCGTCACCGACGGATTGGTGCTGTTCGTAGGCGCACCATTCTTCATTTGGGGCCTCCTCGGGTGGTCAATGGAACCCGTGAACGACTAATCGTAATAACTTCGATCAAATCAGATCACATCCTAAGGATCTAACGAACGTGACACAGGCCGCAGCAACAGAACACCACGAACCGGTAGAAAATACTTCCACCGGTCTGAACAGTAGAAAGCTCATGATGTGGGCATTCCTAGGTTCAGACGTGATGTTCTTCGGAGCATTCATAGCGACTTACCTCGTATACCGAGGAAAGAGCCTCGTCGGACCATACCCGTCTGAGATTCTCAACATACCGATAACCTCGGTTTCGACCTTCGTGTTACTGATGAGTTCCCTTGCAATGGTTCTCGGCCTTCACTATGTGAAAGCTGGCGAGAAAAACAAGGCGACGCTCTGGATTCTTGTTGTTGTTGTACTGGGCGCTGTGTTCATGGGGTTCCAGGTCGTTGAGTTCCGAGAATTCGCCCACTTAGGCCTTACACCTCGGACGAACATCTTTGGAACAACGTTCTTCATCCTCACCGGTATCCACGGTGCTCACGTAACTATCGGTGTGATCTGGATGGCGTTCCTCGCATACGGATCACACAAAGGTTCGCTCCGTCCGGACAGCGCCATGGATCTCGAAATTGCCGGTCTGTACTGGCACTTTGTCGACATCGTCTGGATCGTTATTTTCACGGTTATCTATCTGATATCGGCAACCGATGGCCCGCCACCAGGCATGGAAACCATTCTTCACGGATAGTGATGAGGGATAGGCACAGGAGTTAGTAATGGCCAATCTCTGGCAGAAATTTACGAGACACGACGGCAATGGCTGGTGGAACCTTCCACACACAGCCAGTAACGAACTGAATCCCCCACACGAGGGTCCAATCGGTGGCGCATGGCTCGGTAACATGTGGCGAGTAGTCACCCACGGCGGCGTTGCACACGCAGGCCCCGGGTTCTACTGGCTTGTCGGTCTGGCACTCGCTGTCATCACGCTTCTCGAAGTATGGTTGTTCGGTGTCGAAGGCCTCGGCGGATGGTACGTTCCGATCCTTCTTGGACTCTCTCTCCTGAAGTTCATAGGCGTAGTCGCATTCTTTATGCACCTCCGGTTCGACAACCGCATGTTTACGTACATATTCGCGTCGTCCATGATTATTGGAATACTTATATTCACACTGATCCTGTTCCTTGCCGAGTTCGGTCACCAGCCGCCCAACTAATCTTTGGTTCTGGCAACATTGCCGATTCCAAACTTTATTTCTGACGGCGGGTCGTAAGCCCCACCAGTAGTATTGGTGCACGCAGACGAGCTATCCGGAACAGCCAACCAACGGGCTAACACCCGAAAACTCGAAATACGGATAATTCGACGCCATGAATGGCACTTCAACACCCGACCTCATCGACAGCTTTAGCGAGTTCGCAACTGCCTGGGATTTTTCATCACCCCCGGCCGTACTTCTCTTATTGCTTGCCGGCGCATACATTGCAGGATATCTACGCCTCGCACTCCGGTCCAATGCCGACAACAACTCCTGGTCGAGGTTCTCAATCGGCATATTCGGGTTTGCACTGCTCGCTATAGCCCTCGCCGGACCACTCGATTACTACTCGAGCGATATGTTCACGATGCACATGTCGCAGCACGTCGTCATCGCCATGTTCGCAGCACCGCTACTGCTCATCGCCCGACCAATGCCCGCATACGTCTGGTCACTCCCAAGACCACTACGAATCGGCGCAGGATCCGCGCTAACAGGATCCGGGATGATCATCAGGGTCCTGAAACTGCTCACCCGCCCCACACTCGCCCTGCCACTCTTCATCGGCACGCTCTACGCATGGCACATACCGGCCGCGTACAACGGTTCGCTTGAGAACGTATGGCTGCACTTGTTCATGCATTTCACCATGTTCGCCACAGCAGTGTTCTTCTGGTGGCCCATCGTGGGACCACCGCCAATACGCACACAGCTAAATCACCCTCAGCGAATAATCTATCTGCTGCTGGCGGTCACTCCCACAGCCCTTATGGCAGCAATCATCACGCTGTCGAAGTCGGTCATATACGACTTCTACCTCGATAGCCCGGGACACTTGAGCTGGAACCCCGTTGAGGACCAGAGCACCGGCGGACTAATAATGTGGATCCCCGGCAACCTCGTGTACCTCGCAACAATGACCGTGCTCTTTTTCAGATGGTTCGCCTACGAAGAAAAGAAATCCCGACGACGCCGATAGCGTCTAGCGCGCCCCACCTGTCATTGCGAGGAGTGAGGTACAAGCTCAGCCTGCCCTGAGCGCAGCCGAATGGGTGGCAATCAGTGTTCAACCTCGGCAACTAATCACATCAACGAATAACGCTCACCGGCCACCCACGCCAATACCATCCTGAGTCTCTCGAAGGACGGTAGGCAGCAGTCACAACCCCGATCAACGAATCTCACGCTCACAGCTCGCGCATCGCTAAATCGCACTCATATTCCCTATTGAACACTATTGTCACGTCGTCGAACTCCTCGGAATGACAACCATTCAATCCCGCACGATCGCTAAACAAGAAAGCCCTCACTTTCACCAGTGAGGGCTTTCAATAAAATCACACCAGCGGCAGACTAGCTTCGTCCACGGCGGCGGCGAATCACCACACGCTTGATGTAGTAGTCGTTCTCCTCGTCAAGCATTCGTCGAAGGATCTCGTCGGAAAGATTCTTCAAGTAAATCACGCTCGCCCATGCAGTTGTCAGACCCGACTGAATTTCGTCGAGGGTCATCGCCTTGTTGGTGTTCGCCAGCAAAAGCCTGAACACGGCTTCGGTAATCGGTGTGCCGGGCAGAAGGAAGTCGGGCTCCTTCGAGCAGATGTTCGACATTACCTTCATGTACTCAGCAGCCGGACCAAATCCGCCCGCCGTCTTTCCGTCATCTACAACAGCCTTGCCATTCTGCGAAAGCCTCGTGTAAACAGCGAACGAGAATGATCGACCCGAAGTGTCATATGCCTTCGTGTCAATCTGGTACTTGGGTTCTTCTTCCGGCTCTGGGGCTGGGGTTTGCTCTGTTTGTTCTGTCTGGTTAGTCATGTACTTTTTATGTTCTAGCGGGCGCGTAAATATGCGGTCAGGAACTGTTAGAAAATATCGTCGGGCCAGTCAAGCATTTCGACTCTGGCAACTTCGCCAGCGTTAATCATACCAATGTCATCGGGGCAGATGGCTAATCCGTTTGCCTGAGCCATCGAACTCAGTACGCCCGAGCTTTGATTACCCGTGGATCTCGCTCGTAATTCACCCGAATCGTCACGATAAACGTGCACTCTCGCGTAAACCCGTCGACCATCGAAATTGCGAATAGGATCGTCCATTATCGCCTCGACAGACGGCTTGTCAGCAAGCGGTTTACCCATCATCAACCGGATCGCTGACCGACCAAACTGCTCAAAGGCCACCATCGCACTCACCGGATTGCCAGGAAGCCCCAAATGAGGCACCTTCGTGCCGTCATTACGCTCAAGAACCCCAAACGCCAGGGGCTTTGCCGGTCGCATCCTCACCGACCACAAAGCGATCTCGCCCTTCGACGACAGGACATCCTTCACAACATCATAATCGCCCTTCGAAACACCCGCAGACGTCACCACAAGATCCGAAGTCATGGCCTCTTCCAGCGCACTCTCCAGAGACTCGATCGTATCTCGAGCGATACCCATGATCCTTGGAATACCGCCATAACGAGTCACCATCGCGGCAATACTGAACGCATTCGAATTGAAAATCTTGCCCGCTTGGGGATCCTCGCCCGGCTCCAACAACTCATCACCGGTAGAAACAATCGCAACCTCTGGCCGACGAACTGCTCGAACACTCGCATGCCCAAGAGAAGCGATAACGCCTATCTCACCAGCCCGTAAAATCAGACCCTTCTCGAAGACCGTTGTACCAGCCTCAACATCCTCACCGGCCCCGCGAACGTTGTCGTAAGGCTCTGCTTGAACATGAATCGCTATGACGTTTGATGAACCGCCAGATTCACGGCGTTCCAGCTCGTCGGTGTCCTCAAACGGCACAACAGCATTGGCCTTCTCTGGAATCGGAGCGCCCGTCATTATCCGGATAGCCGTACCGGGCTCCAGCGGGTGATCCGGAATCTGTCCAGCCGCCACAACGCCAGTAACAGACAACTCGACAGGACTGTCTTTCGAAGCGCCATCCGTGTCCTGCGATAGAACCGCATAGCCGTCCATCGCCGAGTTTGCCAGTGGAGGAATATCGAACGAAGCCACAATATCCTCGGCAAGCACCTGACCCATCGACTCAACCAGTGATGCATCTTCGATCGGCAAAACTTCGAAATACGACAATATCCGCTCACGCGCCTCCTCGACACTAAGCATCTCAGCGTCATAGTGGTGGCGGTGAGGCCGATCCTGGTGTTCGTGGTGGTTTGTAGTCAAAGTGTCTATGCCAAGTTCGTTCTAGCTTGCCCGCGTACAGTCATCTACTGAGCGCGCAGTTCAGCCCCAAGCTCTTTGGACAGCTGGTTCAATATCTGACCCTCAATCTTGCCAATCTGGTCAGCCGTAAGCGTCTTGTTCGGTGACTGGTATACAAGTCGTACCGCAACTGCCATCTTCCCGTCAGGAACGCCCTTGCCCTCGAACAAATCGAACACCGTTACCGACGTCACGATTCTATTGCGATTCGCTATCTCTACGATCTGGCCGGAAGTAATCCCGGAATCGACGATCAACGAAAGATCACGGTGCGATGCAGGCAATCGAACAAACTCTTCGAACTTACTCGAACCACTCGAACCCTGCATGACCTTCAAGACTGCAGCCAGATCAAGCTCGAACATCGCAACGCTGTCGACCTCCGCATCGAACTGCGAAAGCACCTCGCCAGCAATCTCGCCAACTACCCCGATAACAACATTATTAGCAGCAGGAACCCGAATCAGGGCCGTTCGACCAGCCGCGAAAGTCGCATCTTCGCCGGGTTCGAACACCGCCGTTACACCAAGATCGGCGAGCACCGATTCAACCGCACCCTTGGCGTCGTAGAAATCTGAAGCATTCTTCGAAGCATCCCAGTGCAGTTCGTTCCGCGGCCCCGCAAATGCACCCGTTGCCATCTGCCTCTCTTCGGGCAATCCCTCGCCGAAGTCGAGGAACACACGACCTGCCTCAAACAGGGCGATCGGTCCCCGCCATGTTCGAGAATTACGTGCAACCGTGCCCAGAAGCGATTCGCGAAGAGTCCTACGCATCACAGCGAAATCGGCAGTGATCGAATTTTGGAGTTTTACTCCCAAAGGAGTATCACTCGGCAACGCGACTCTCGCTTCGCCTTCGCTTGTGGTCGCAGCATACGAAATCATCTCTCGCATTCCAGCCCGAACCAGCGAGTCGGTCACCCGCACACGCAACTCAAGCTCCGGCTGAGGCTGCCACTGAGGCGGCCGGCCCGCAAGTGTTGTCGTCGGAATGTTGTCGTACCCGATAATTCTGGCGACTTCCTCTACAAGATCCTCAGGAATAGAAATATCCGGCCGCCAGTACGGAATCTGCACGTCCCACCCATCGGCATCAGCCGCAATCTCAAATCCCAGATTTACGAGAGTCGTTTCAATCTTACTCTTCTCAAGCTCGACACCAAGAACCCGCAGAATCCTATCGTTATCGAGCCGAACGCTTTGTTGCTCTTCGTCCTTGCTCGGATACACATCGATAATCCCCGATGCCGCTTCGCCACCGGCAATCTCGAGAATCAGCTTCGTAGCCCGTCTCAACCCAACCTCGCTCAGACCCGTCCTCAGACTCTTCTCGAACCGTAGAGTCGCCTGGCTCGCAAGCTCAAGCCCTCTTGCGGTTTTACGATTGTTCACGCCGTGGAACGTCGCCGATTCAAGCAAAACATTCGTAGTCGACTCTGAAATCTCCGAGTTGGCACCACCCATCACACCGGCAAGGCCTATGCCACGCTCAGGATCCGCAATAAGAAGCATCTCGCTCCCGAGTTTCCGCTCCTTCTCGTCGAGGGTCACCAGCTTTTCGCCCTCAGCAGCCCGTCTCACGATGATCTTGTGATCGACGATCTTGTCGTAGTCGAAAGCATGGAGCGGCTGGCCCAACTCGAACATCACAAAGTTCGTAATGTCGACCAAGTTGTTTATGGGCCGTTCGCCAATAGCCGTGAGCCGATCCTGCAACCACTGTGGCGACGGCCCGATCTTCACACCCTGAATCATCGAAGCCGTATACCTGAGACATAGATCAGGATCTGCAATCTCAACAGATGCCAGCGTATTCACAGCAGGACCAGTTGCCTCGAACTCCAGATTCGGCTGTCGAAGTTCATTGCCTGTTATAGCCGAAACATCGCGAGCGACTCCGACCACGCCAAGACAATCCGGCCTATTAGGAGTCAACTCAATATCAAGAACCGTTTCGCCCAGAATTTCACCGATCGGAGTACCAATCTTTGCGTCGTCATCGAGAACGAGTATTCCGTCGTGATCGTCGCCGATCCCCAGCTCACGTACCGAGCACACCATTCCCTCAGAAACAACACCTCGAATTTTCGAGCGCTTTAGCTTCTTGGTCTTGCCCGGCTCATCGGAGTACGCATCCTGGAGCACCGCACCAATCGACGCGTACACAATCTTTTGCCCCTCAGCGACGTTAGGTGCACCGCACACGACCTCGGCTTCGCCGTTGCCATGGTCGACCGTCACCAGCCGAAGCCGATCGGCATCAGGGTGCTGCGAAACAGACAACACATGCCCAACCACAACGTTGTCGATCCAGCCCGTACGTTCGATCTCTTCGACCTCGTTGCCAGCCATCGTCAATCGATGTGCCAAGTCATCGAGATTCATGTCGATATCAACGTACTCACTCAGCCAGGAAACAGGAACCTTCATGCGTTTATCTTCTTATGTGGGCGTAGAAACTACAGGTGGAAACAGATGGAACGAATCGCATGGCGACTCGGAAGTGCAACGGCGCATTCGCCGCTTCTAAAACTGAGTCAGAAAGCGAAGGTCGTTCGAGAAGAAGTGTCGAATATCAGTGATCTCGTTTCGCAGCATTGAAATCCGCTCTGGCCCCATACCGAAAGCAAAACCCGTGTACTTGCTCGAATCGTATCCAGCGTACTCAAGAACCTTCGGGTGAACCATTCCCGCACCCATGATCTCCATCCAACCGCCATTCCAGTCGATCGACATATCAACACCGGGTTCAACAAACGGGAAGTAGTCGCAACGGAATCTAACCTTCCGTTTAGGCCCAAAAACCCGTCTTGCGAATTCGTAGAGCGTGCCCTTGAGGTCGGCAAGCGTGATTCCCTCATCAACCGCCAGACCCTCGATCTGGTTGAAGTGCCACTCATGCGTCGCATCCGTCGATTCATACCGATAGCACTTACCGGGGACAACCACCCGAATCGGGGGCTCAGTCGATTCCATCACGCGCGCCTGCACGGGCGACGTATGCGTTCTTAGTAAGACATCATCGCGTTTATCGCTGTCCACCCAAATGGTGTCCCACTGATCACGCGCAGGGTGATCCGCTGGAATGTTGAGCATGTCGAAGTTGTACTTCTCGAGCTCCACTTCCGGACCTTCAATAGCCTGGAAACCCATTTCGTTAAATGCTTGAGTTATCTCGCGAATCATCTGCGTTGAAGGATGAAGACCGCCCAGCGCAGGCTTCCGACCCGGAAGACTGACATCTATCGATCCAACCGGTGCCTGCGAAGACTTAGACTGTCGCTCTCGATCTTCGTACAACGACTCAAGCTCGCCGCGGAGCCGGTTTGCCGCGGCACCAACAACCTTGCGATCTTCCATATCGAGGGAGCCCAGACCTCTGAGCAGCGACGTGAGACGCCCCTTGCGACCCGTAAACTGGACTCGCCACGCTTCGAGCTGCTCGCTCGAATCTGCTGAATCTAGAGCCGCAACTGCAGCATGCTTTAGATCCTCTACTGACTCACCCGCTTGAGGTTCTTGAGTTTCTGGCACCGATACTTACCTGACTGAACTACTGCTTGTACGCGGGCGCTTGTTCTTGAATAAAAGGCGGCCCGCAGGGAATTTCAACTCGAAATTATAGTAGATTAATTTCCCCCTCACTCTAGCCGCAATCTCAATTGCAGTTGGGAAACAGCGTGAGGATGCCAGAGAGTCGGATTATTAGCCTTTCTAGGTGCTATTTTTCCATTTCTTGGAAATAGCTCATTACATACACTGTAACGTCTATATATTAAGAATTTCGTATTTTTCTCCACTATGACCGTTACGATTCCATCATATGGTGCTACTTGGGTGAACGGCGGTAACAGCAATCGATCAACGAGTTGCCCGTCTGAACTAGCGACAAGTTCAAAAAGTTGTAGTAGGGTCGAGCGACGATCAACGATCAACGATCAACCGCAGTGACGCACGATGCGCACAATTCGCGGATATAACCCTTATTTCAAGAAACGGGGATCCTCTATGGAAGCCTACTGCATGAAGTGTAAGACCAAGCGTGAGATGCAGAACCCACAGCAGATCACAATGAAGAACGGCCGACCTGCGACACAGGGCACTTGCCCGGTTTCAGGTACCAAGATGTTCAAGATTGGTAAAGCTTCGTAAGCTTACTGCTAACAAATTAATTGGCCCGTGCTTTTGCACGGGTCTTTTTTTTGTTAAAAATTCCTGAACCGCGATCTCAACAAAGCCCATCAAGTAGTAAGCTGCGGGTCGCAATTACCAACAGCGCTGCGAAGGGCCACTCATATGCAGACCGTTCCGTTCGGCAAAACAGGATTCGAAACAAGTCGATTGGGAGTCGGCCTATCAGAAATAGGTTCACAACTTTCAATCTCGGATCAAGATCAAGCTTCCGATGTACTGAACACAGCACTTGATAGTGGAATCAACTTCCTCGACACCTCCGCCTGCTACGGCATATCCGAGCAACTCGTTGGTAAAGGCATCTCGCACCGCCGAAACGACTACTTCCTCGCTACCAAGGCCGGTCACGTGGCACTCGGCTACGAAGGAGAGGCTTGGACCTACCAGACAGTCGTCGACTCGATCGATCGCAGCCTGCAACTTCTGCAAACAGATCACGTTGACCTCGTCCAACTCCACTCATGCGAGATCGACGTTCTAGAAAAAGGTGACGTTATTCGCGCCCTTCAGGAAGCTGAACAGGCCGGTAAGACGCGGTTCATCGGATACTCAGGAGACAACGAAGCTGCACACTGGGCAGTCGACTCGGGACTATTTTCTTCGCTCCAGACCAGCTACAACCTTGTCGAGCAACGAGCACGCACTTCGAAACTGCTCGAAAAAGCGACATCAAAAGGCATGGGCACCATCATCAAGCGCCCTATAGCCGGAGGAGTCTGGGGCAAGTCACGACCAGAAGCCGGTATCGACGACGCTGGCCGTTACAACACGCCGTATCTCGTTCGTGCGAAAGCCATAAGAGCACTCGGCGATATCGAAAACGAGCCAGACGACGGAATCCTCACTGCACTCGGCTACACGCTTAGTGATCCCAACGTTAGTGTGGCAATTGTCGGAACGACGAACCCTTCGCACATGGCGACCAACATTAAGCAGATCGACAACGATCTCCCAATCCCGGAATCGGTAATCACGGAGCTTAATCGCCGATTCGAAGAACTCGACACCGACTGGACGCAGCGCACATAAGCCGGAATTCGCTCACCCGAATGAATTCGAACAAGCAATGAAAATTGATCGCATAGAAGTCAGGTACATTGAAGCCGAGCTCGATCAACCCTTCGGATGGTCGCAGCGCTGGACTAACACACGAAGCGTAGTCGTCATGAAGGTCTTCACCGACGATGGCGTAATCGGTTGGGGTGAAACCTACGGCTCGCAAGACACGATCGCAGGAATAGCTACCGTGGCACGCTCGGCAATTGGTGAAGACCCTGCCAGCATCTCGCAGATCTGGCACAAGATTCACCGCGCCACCTACCAGAGCCACAGCTATGCTGGCGTTCCCGTGATGGCCATGAGCGCAATCGACACCGCTCTCCACGACATCGTCGGCAAGACAACCGGCAAACCCGTTGCCGAAGTGATGGGCGGACGGATCCACGATTCGATCGCTGTCTATGCGACCGGTCTCTACTACGTCGATAACTACGTACTACAGCCTCACCTCGACGAGGCCGTCGGCTACGTTGAGCAGGGCTTCACCGGCATGAAGATGAAGGTAGGAGCACTCCCTCTCAAAGAAGACGCAGCACGGATCAAAGCGACGAGAGAAGCGATCGGCCCCGATGTGCACCTGATGTTCGACGCCAACGAGGCGTACGACCCATCAACCGCGCTTACGTTCGCAAACATGGTCGCCGATCAAAATCTCACATGGTTCGAAGAGCCATGTGCATCGCGGGACTTCGTTGGAAACAAGCTGGTACAAGAAAAATCCCCGATACCAGTGTCCGGAGGCGAGAGCTTGTCGACTCGCTGGGAGTTTGCACCAAGACTCGCCGAGCGAACATTCGACATCATCCAGCCCGACATCTGCGGCGTTGGGGGACCATCAGAAATGCTCCGAGTCGGACTTATGGCCCAGACGTTCGGAGTAAAATTCAATCCACACTTCTGGGGGACGGGCATCAGCTTCGCCGCGGCGCTGCACTCGCTGGCATTGCAGCCGATCGGGCAGATCGGACAGACAAACATCCCCTACCAGAACGAATCGGTGCTCGAGTTCGATCAAACACCGCACCCGGTGCGAGAAAACCTCACCGAACCGTTCTTCACACAATCGAACAGCCGAGTAAAAGTTCCAACCGAGCCCGGCCTCGGAATCGAAGTCGACGAAGCTGTACTAGAACGGTTTACCAAAGGCGAAGTGACGGTCGTCAACACATCATCCGATTCGCAACCGTTCTTCTAAACACCTGCTAATTTACGGGTTCGCACTAGTAGTCCCCCGTCCTTCGGAAAGGGGTCAGGGAAGAGTAGATACTCTGGCAACCAAGTCACGCTAGCAACGCACGGAGCTAACAAAACTCATGAAGATCACCAACATTCGACTAACCGTCCTCGAAACCGACCAGGCAATGCGCCAGTTCGAGCTGATCACCCTGCCCGGCATGCATCGCGAACGCTGGCTGCACGCCCCCGACTCAAGCGAACTCAAAGGATCCAACTCGGCGACCCGCAAGAAGCACGAGTTCGTACTGCACGTCGACACCGACGAAGGAATAACCGGCCACTGCACCGCCACCTCCGAGGGTGTCGCATCTATCACCGAAACCGACGTCGAGCAGCTACGAGGTCTCGTACTCGGCGAAAATCCGCTGTATCGAGAACACCTCTACCAGAAGCTTCACCAGGGAACCCGCTGGGTCTATCGGGTCCCCGGCTGGTTCGGTGCATTCGACAACTGCCTCTGGGACATCGCCGGCAAAGCTGCCGAGCTACCGGTCTGGGCTCTCATCGGCCGGGTTAGAGACTCCGCTCCCGCCTATCTAAATATCCGCGGAACCACCATCGAAGAGGCGACGAATCACGCTCAGGAATCTGTCGCCAACGGATTCACCGCAGTCAAAGACCACTTCTACCACCCGTTCCGACAAAACATCGAGTGGCTCTCGGCCGTCAGAGACGCCGTGGGTCCAGATATCGAACTGATGCACGATCCCGTAGCGGTCTACAACTTCGAAGAAGCCCTGAAAGTCGGGCGAGTCCTTGAAGATCTGGACTACCGCTGGTTCGAAGAGCCGATGCCCGAGCGATCACAAAATCAACTGGTAGAACTCGCAGCCAACCTCGACATACCGATCATGGCAAACGAAACGCTCATGTTCGATGTCGATATCTCTGCCCAATGGCTGATCTCGGGTGCCAGCGACCTACTCAGGTTCAACGCCCGCACCGGTACAACCGCTGGTCTAAAGCTGGCGCATATGGCCGAGCTATACGGGGCAAACATCGAGTTCAACGGCAACGGCGGACTCTGGGGACTCGTCCACGCCCACCTGATCTGCTCTGTCCAGAACACAACCTTCTACGAATACTTCCCTGGCGGCTGGCACGACGAATTTGGAAAAACGCTCGGAATGATGAACCCAACAGTCCCCGTCAACGGTCGAATTTCACCGCCCGACGCCCCCGGATGGGGCGCCGAATGGGACTGGGACCTGTTCAAGAAGCGAACCGTTGAGGTCTGGAAATAATTTGCCAGAAGATTCACGGGACCAGCCTTCGGAAGCCCCGATAGCAAACACACAGGTCGTTGACCCCGCGCAAGCCCAGTCATATCAACAAATTAAGCTGACAATGTCAGTTATCGCGATGGGGCTGAACGTAATCGTGCCGCTTGTGTTTCTGCTCGCCGGAGGATCCGAAGCAATCAGGAATCTGGTCGAAGGCTGGACAACCGTATCCGCTCTGGTAGTCCTGCTCTATCTGCTGGTAGCAGGAGCAGGACTCCAACTAATCGAATTCCCGTTCGAAATTTACTCAGGCCACATCATCGAAAAGCGATTTGACCTGAGCAAAGTTTCAATATTCAACTGGCTCTACAACTGGCTCAAAGGAGCGCTCATCCAGTCGGTACTACTGGTCGTGATCATCTCGGGAATCTACTGGCTCCTCAGGTCGCAACCCGACCTCTGGTGGCTCTGGGCCGCAATCGGAGCGACCATCCTGATCATCATCATGATGGCGCTTGTACCCGTGTTGCTCCTGCCATTGTTCTACAAGTTCGAACCTATTCCCGAAGGCGAACTCAAGGATCGACTATTCGCACTCGCCGATCAGATCGGCACCCACGTGCAGGGCATCTACGTCTGGCATCTGGGCGACAAGACCTCCAAAGCCAACGCAGCTGTAACCGGTTGGGGGCGCACACGCCGAATCATCATCTCCGACACGCTTATCGACTCGAACACCCCGGAAGAAATCGAAGTAGTGATGGCTCACGAACTGGGTCATCACGTTCGCTGGGACGTCTGGAAGATGACGTTCGTTTCGACTATCTTGATATTCGTAAGCTTCTTCGTGATCGACCTCGCCCTTGGTGCATGGATCGACTCACTTGGATTACGAGGAATCTCCGATATAGCCGGCCTGCCGTTGGTCCTGATCGTAGGAGCTGGCGTGTCACTGGTCGCCCTACCAGTGTCGAACTGGCTATCCAGACGCGCTGAATCAGCAGCCGATCTCTACGCACTGAACCTCACCGGAATGCGCGATCAGTTCATCTCAGCGATGGACAAGCTAGGCGATCAAAACCTCGCTGAAAAGAAGCTAAACGCATTCGTAGAATTCGTCTTCCACTCCCACCCTTCAATCCAACACCGAATCGAAAACGCCAGAGCGTGGACTGCACCCGACAAATAATCTCTTCTTGCCTCGTACTGCGAAGATCACCACACAAACAACTGTCATGCTGAACTCGATTCAGAATCAGTGACCAATAGGCTAAACCCACCGACTCAGCCTTGACCGCACAATTGAAAACTGTAAGTAACACCCCACAAACCAACTAAATCAATCGACCTTGATACTGAATCAAGTTCAGCATGACATTGCGTCGATCAGCAGAACCCTCTCAATCCACAGGAACCCAACCACATGACCCGAACACACACCATCTCTCTCGAAGGCAAAACGGCGTTCATCAGCGGAGCGTCAAAAGGGATCGGCGTTGCCATAACCGACACGCTCGCCCGAGCAGGCGCCGATCTTGCGCTCACGGCTCGTAATGAAGAAGAGCTTGAGCAAACAGCCGAAGCCGCTCGAAAAGCCGGTGCACGCGTTTGGACTCGAACCGCAGAAATGGCCGATGCCGCCGACGTGCAAGCGCTCGGAGAAGCCACGCTTGCTGAATTCGGAAATATCGATATTCTGGTCAATAACGCCGGACTAACAATCCCGCAAACAATCCTCGAAACCGAAATCGAAAACTTCCACACGATCATCGACGTAAATCTGCTCGCACCGCTCCTGCTCACACAAATCTTCGCACCGGGCATGATCGAAAAGAAACAGGGCAAGATCGTCAACATCTCATCACGCGGGGCCATACGAGCGTTCCACGGCGGAGTCACCTACAGCGCTTCAAAAGCCGGCCTGCAGATGATGACCCAGTCCATGGCTCTCGAGTTCGGCCCACACAACATCCAGGCAAACGCAATCGCCCCCACCGTCACCACCACACCAATGGGCGACAGCTCATGGCCCCCCGGGAAACGGCGCGACACAAAACTCAGCCGAATCCCCACCGGTCGATTCGCCGAATCAGAAGAAGTTGCAAACGCGGTTCTTTTCTTCGCCTCGTCACAATCCGACTTCGTAAACGGCGTAGAAATGTCCCTCGACGGCGGTGAAGGCGCCACTTAACTAAAGCGCCGACTCGTTCTCGATCTCAACTCCCTGCAGATCGCCTGCTGGCGTGAACCCCAGCACCCGACCGTAGAAATACAGCTCCGCCTCAAGCGACGCCTTAATATTCTTCGACTGGCGGAAACCGTGCTGTTCGCCCTCGAACATCATCAGCGAAAACGGAATCCCCTTCTCACGAAGTGCCCCCGCCATGATCTCGGCCTGTGATGGCGGAACAACTAGGTCCTCGAGCCCCTGCAAAATGATCATCGGACACGAAAGCTGGTCAGCGAAATTTATCGCCGACCGGTCGTAGTAAAGCTGCTTCGCCTCTGGATACGGACCCACCAGATTGTCGAGATAGCGCGACTCGTACTTGTGGGTGTCATCTACAAACACCGTCAAGTCTGCGATCCCGTAATAGGCTGCGCCCACAGCAAAACGATCATAAAAAGTCAACGCATTAATCGTCGTGTAGCCACCGGCCGAACCGCCCTTGATCGCCAGGCGATTCGTATCCGCAAGACCCTGATTTACGAGATAGTCGGCAGCCGCAATACAGTCGTCGGTGTCATACACACCCCACTTGCCCTTCAAAGCATCACGGAACGCCCGCCCATGACCCGTTGAGCCCCGGTAGTTCACATCAACAACAGCAAATCCACGACTCGTCCAGTACTGAATCGGCAAACTCAACGCCGAGCCAGTAGCGCTGGTCGGCCCACCGTGGCTAACAACTACCAACGGCGGTGTTTCTCTCCCGTCCGACTCGAAGTCCGGATTCTTGGGGGCATAGTAAAAAGCATGCGCTTCGCCATCATCTGTCGAAGGAAAAGTGATCGCTTCCGGAACAGAAAGATACGCATCGTCCAGTTCAATATCACTTGAAGTTTTCAGTGTGGTTAAAGAACCATCGCTGACCGAAACACGAACCACTTCCGCCGCGGAAACTGGAGATGCACCAACGTAGGCAATCTCGCCACCAATCACGTTCACTTCAGCAATCGACGTATGCGGAATCAGCGTTTCTCCAAGCTCCCGCCCATCGAGTCCAATCGTCCTGAATCTACCGCTGCCACCTTGCGAATCCCTCAGCAATATCGACCCGTCATCGGCGAATCCATACGTGCTGAAACCGAACGCCCATGCCGGACCGCTGTTGTCCTTCTCCTCCGCAACCACCGGCTCAACATCGCCACCCGACCACTTCGTCAGGTTCCACCAACCCGAAACGTCCGAGATGAAAACGAGAGTTCCGTCCGGTGCCCACTCAGGCTGCACGATACTGACGTCCTTGCCGCCTGAAACAAGTTGTTCGTTGCTTATCGTTCCAGACGTCGAGTCGAAATCGGCAACCCACAACTCGTTGGTGTCCCAGGGCATGTTCGGGTGATCCCATGACAGCCAACAGATCTTGTCACCAGCCGAGTTCTGCCGTCCTGAAGAATAAAAATCGTGACTGGTTGCCAGAACGTGAACTTCACCCGAACCGCTGGTTGAAACAGCAACCAACTCGTTATCGGCCTCGCGATCCTCGAAGTGACGCTCTCGAATACAAATAATCCAGTTCGAATCGTTGCTAATCCTGAGATCCGCATACCGGTCACCCCGGTCAATCGCGGGGGCATCAGTAATCGCCGCTGCATCGCCACTATCATTGGCACTCGCAGCTCGATACAGCCGCTGATCGTCCCAGTGCGCGAAATACACAACACCATCTCGCACCGCATACGCGGCACCGCCGTACTCGTGGACCGCGTTTCGGGCATTGAACGGCGCCGCATTCACGTCTCCAGTCGATCCGTCAGACGACCGCTTCACGATCACGTACCGACCTGCCTCTTCCGGGCGACCTTCAAGCCAGTAAACATCCGCTCCGTCCACACGCACCTGTTCAAGTCGAAGACCGCCCTCTGTGATCAGATCGGCTGATATAGGCGATTCCCATGAACCGTAAGGTGAGATTGTTTTTCCGGGCATTTAGCACTCCATTTCGTGATCGCATCTTCGAATACGCAAAAGCCTCTCAGAAGATTACGATCAAGGCAACTGAATCGCTCCATCAAATGAGCGAATAGCCCCAAACGCGAAACACCCCATTCACCGGGCGAGATGAATGGGGTGTCCTACGGCTACGTGCCTATCGAAAAATTCGCTATTGATGACAGCCGGAGCTAACCACCAACAAACGTGCCTTGACGCTCGCCGTTCACGATCACGTCATACTCAACACCAGCCTCATATTTCCCACCGATGTTGATCGACTGCTCTTCGTAAATGATCGCCAGCGTGCATGGAACTGGCACAAGGGGAACCTCCGTAAGAACCTTGATGTGCACCTCGCGTCCCTCAACGCTCCAATCGATCGACTTGAACGTCTCGCAGCTACCGCCGAGAGCGATTGTCACGCCAACAAGGTGCTACGCAGGAATCGATTTTGTAGACGCCATTGTCACTTTTCCGATTGTGGCGAGTCTTGATACGAATTCGGCAGTGCCTTCGTTAGCAGCGACTTGACCGTTGTTGCCAACAAACGAGCCCTGACGCTCACCGTTCACGATCACGTCATACTCGACTCCAGCAGCAAATTTGTCGCCGATGTTGATCGACTGCTCTTCGTATGCGATCGCCAACGTGCAAGGAGTGGGTGTAGTCGGAACCTGAGTCAAAACTTCGATCCTGACCTCACGACCCACAAGACTCCAGTCAATCGACTTGAACTCTTCGCAACCATTGCTGAGCATGATCGTCACACCAACGCTGTGTTGCGCCGGAATCGATCGAGTCGAAATCATGCCAAATTTTTCTATAAACGCAAGACGCTCAGTGAATTCAGAATCGTCCACATCGTCATTACCCGTCGTCTCGAACTTGATACCCGCAAATTGAGTAGCAACAGAGTCCAGCAGTCCACCAATTCCCTCGTCGTCACCGACATACAGAATTATGGCGTTGCCGTACAAGTAGAAGTGAGGATTGGCAATCCATTGAACGGTCATGACCATTCCATCGCTCTCGAACGACGATCCATCGCTTGAAACAGTCTTAGAAGCCTCTGTAACCGCTGACCCAGGCCCGAATTCGTACACCAGAACCTGCTGACCATTGACCTTCATTTCAGTAGGGATCAAACCAAACTGTTTTGAATCTCCACTCTGACCGCCGTGCTCAACATCTGCACCCTTCGCCTCAAGCGAGAGCTCTAGAGCCTTGCTGTCTGCGATGATGCTTCCCCCACCAGACGGTGGGAACGGTGCTGGCGTAGGAGTCGGTGAGTTCGGGTCTGCGCATCGAACATTCGGTGCGATCGCCTGAAAATCAACAGTCTCTTTACCGGTGCCCACGGTGTAAAAAGCGCAAGAAGTTAGTCCTTCACCTACGACACCCAGCTCGACCTGCGCAGAGTCCATTCGGTAGTCGTCCGTGCAAGCCACGTCACCCGTTGGCGTTTTGACCATCGGGTAGACAGTAAAGGCCGACCTACTCGACTGAATCAAATTCGGCTCAAGAGATTCCTTGCAACCGTTCGAAAGTCCCCACAATACGTGTGCGTAATAGGTAACCGGACCACGGCTGTCCTCACCGATGATGATCTCAAGACCCTCGACCGGAGCGGGCTCAACAACGAATCCGGGATCACTGCCATCAACAGGAAGCAGGTCAGTTGGAATCGTTCCAGAAACACCGGCCTTGAAGTATCCAACAGCCTGACCGTTGACAGTCACGTTGTACCGGGTGTCACGATCGAAATCACTGCCAAGAGCAACGTTTTCATCATGAAGACCATAGATTGCCAGGCACGAAATCACCGCCGACTGTTCCGGCGAAGGAACGGTGTTATAGATATCAATCTTGATTTCCGAACCATCTTGAGAAGCCTCGCTGTGGCTGAATGCCGCACAGCCGCTCGGGAGTCCTGAAATCACCTGAACAACGTACTGCTCAGGGAATGATTCGAGACCCATTATCTGCACGCTCTCGATAGGAGCGAGCACCTCAACAGTTTCGTAACTCTGATCTCCGATCGGGATCGGGGGCGGATCGCCTGCGGGGCCCGTGGGATCGGGAACAATTACGGTCGGCTGTGCGCCAACTCCACCGTTTCCACCGTCATTCGAAACAAGCTTGGTCTCATCTGTACCACACGCAATAACAAACGCTGCGAGGGCTGCGATTGCAACCAGTACGAGCCACTTATTTTTAGTTCCGCTAAACATTTCACTATTTCCATTTGTAGCCCATTCGAAATCAAGGGCTATCGATATTTGCTCTGCCTAGGCGCCTAATCAGGTCGTCCGTCATAGCTAAGACGCAGCAGCGTTCCGATTTGTTCCATCTATTTTCAACGATTCCCATTTTTCTCGTTCACACACACTAATTCACTCTCAGCTCAGTCCAATTCCCAAACAAAATTGACTCACCCCCTCTTTAAGGGCTAGTCTTGAAGATAGTTCGAATTTCATATTTGCGTTGATCGGGACTAGTAAGTTTCGTTACGGATCACAGAGAGTCGGGGCAAGCTGGGAGCCCGATATCACGACCGGAACCGAATGGACCCGTGAGCTTCGAAGCCAAAGCGTCAAACGGCACAAGTAGCTTCCGACGGAGTGGGCACCGTTATCAGAGCCCAGGGCCTACGGTCTTAGATAGCCTTGACCGTGTGGCCGACAGAGATGCTGCATCACGAAACATGACGCAGTAATTAGGGTGGCACCGCGGGATACATACCTCGCCCCTTTAGAAATTTAGTGAAATTTCATTTGGGAGTGAGGTTTTTTTGTGCCCGAAATAACT
>Ga0114996_10001847_pt1 | contig 27930 bp, 26 predicted proteins | sample ArcticOcean_MG_C_4_FD_87039 | JGI IMG/M metagenome (GOLD analysis project Ga0114996, IMG submission 87039) | Marine microbial communities from western Arctic Ocean - ArcticOcean_MG_CB4_134 | ecosystem: Environmental > Aquatic > Marine > Oceanic | place: Arctic Ocean: Canada Basin | collected... | reverse complement strand
TATTATGATCCTAGCGATTTCGCTATGTTCTTCAACCCTGTTAGCGTAGGGGGAGGTTCTGCCGGGGGAGGTTCTGCCGGGGGAGGTTCTGCCGGGGGAGGTGACGATTATGGAGTTGAAGAAGGAAACCGTTTCCTTTCATCTATCCATATTACGCATGAAGTTGATCTTCCGCCAACCTCGACGGTACAATACGGGATAACCCAAAGCGATTCGAATGATCTTGACACATTCTACACGCCGGTTGATGCGGATGAGCATACTATCTTGTTAACTCGTTACAATGAGCCTCTGATCACAGATGATAACAGGGTCTTTACGGCTTTGAACGGAAATTGGCCAGATCGGGTAGATATATCGGTCCACCGTATAAATGAGCAATATCCTAATGGAATCGTTGTTGACGCATCTGAATATGCTCCCAATAATCTAGAAGGTATTGTTACGTTCTATACGACGCAACCTTCTACGGATCAGTTTGCAATTAGTGTTGAGGTTTATCCGTCATTCCGTTTGGTTTGTCGAGTAACTAACTTCGGCGGGAAACGAGCAATTATACATCACATTGGTATTGTTTACAATATGATGAAAAGGATTCCCACCGATGATAATGGAAATATTATACATACGCCAATAAATTCGAGGATTTCATGAGAAGAAGGTACGATTTAACACGTTCTGATAATTATCCCTACACAGGTAGGTTGTCCTACACCTGTACAGGAGATGGGTCTCTTTTCGTTCATACAGGGTTCATATGTACGAGCGTCATAATTACATGGGCGAGTGTTCCTATTTACGACTTTGCCTTAGAGTTCAGTTCTTCATCGAGTAGTTTGTCATCGAGTAGTTCGGTTGACTCTAGCTCAAGTAGCTCATCTAGCTCTATTGCCAATTCTTCGAGTTCGAGTAGCTCAATTGGTGAATCAAGTAGCTCAAGTTCACTCATAAATTCATCCAGCAGTTCTTCGCTTGATTCGAGTTCAAGTACATCAGGCGGAGAGTCCTCAAGCAGTTCTTCTGAATCTTCAGCTACTACGCAGTCGGAGTCAAGTAGCTCACAGGATTCTAGTAGTTCTTCAAGTGTTGACAGTTCGTCAAGTCAAAACAGCGCAAGTAGCTCAAGTTCGCTTGACTCTAGTTCTTCAAGCAGCATAAGCCAAAGCAGTTCTTCAAGCACGTCTTACAGAAGATGGCAAGGATCGTTTGATTTGCCTCGTATCTACGTATCAGCACTACAAGATACTGGATTCTATGTGACATTCGAGAATGTTCCTGAAGAAATCGGCTACATCGAATTTTCATACATGGCTTCATAAGCTGTTCATTAATTTGACAGCTTCATGTATAATAATCCCAAAGTTGTAAACCCTAAGGAGCATTGTATGGCTGTGAAAAGTGACTGGACGAAAAAGATGATGTTGGACTTGTATCAGTATAAGTTCAAAGACAAACTAACCATTCAAAAGATTTCTGACAAGCTTGGAAAATCAAAAGGATCGGTTGAGCGTAAGGTATCCCGAGTAGATTGGGACGAGTTTATAGCAGATCCCGATAATTACCTAGCGTCAGCGAAAACAAGCCGAAAATGGACCCAAGCCGAAATGGGTCTTCTCTACGCCTATATGGAAGAGGGGAAGTCCTATGGAGTCGCCTCAGAACGCATCGGCAGAGGTAGAATATCGGTTGAGCGCAAGGCTCAGACTACCGACTGGAAAGCTTGGAAAGCTGCCGTTGGAGATCCTGAGAATCCAGAAGAGGTCGGCGGTGAAACAGACGTTGAAGAACTTATTGCCAAACTCGTTGACGCTTTGGTTGTTTTGAGCAGACATGAAGTTGATCGATTGGGTCAAATCCCCGAAGAAGAGTTCCGTCGTAAGGTGAACTTCGAAGAGACTCTTCCTATCCCATACACTCAAATAAGGAGACAAGCCGATCAGGTTCTAGAGTCTTTGGGTCTTAAGAATCCCGAAGAAGTTCAAATGGGAGAAGGAACCTATGTCATCGTAGGAGACTCGCATGGTAAGTTTACTACAACTGAAATGTTTAGCTTCCTGCATCGCATCAACAAGGCATTAAATCCTACTCGTATTATTCATCTTGGGCATCTGTTGGACGATGACAACGATATCAGTTACAACTGGGGTAAGTTCAAAAACTTAACTGTTGTCGCCAAGGTCGAAGAACTTGCCATGGTCCAAGATCAGCGTAACAAGTTCAACTTATGTTATGACATCGTAAGGGGTTGTATTACATTGGGAGACGACCTAGCTGTTATGAACCAAGATATGATTAACGACTATGTTAAGTCCCCGTTGAGCAGTTTGGACGCTGAAATATTTGACCAAAAGTCTATCGTTAACTGTCATCGTATGGAATTCTTCCCGAAATGTTCCGAGGCTGGCGAAGTTTCTTACATTTCTTCTCCGGGCGCTCTTTGCGAACCTCACATCATTCGTACCATCAAACAAATCGACTTTGACGATGGACGCCACGTTAAGCAAGCAAATTGGACAGGCTTCAGTAAGTATAGACGGATGAAGCATATGAACAAGTATTGGAGACAGGGCATTCTTGTTGTACATGTTGACTCTAAAGGTCAGCATACGATTATCCCATGCTTGATTAGAAAGGTCAAGAAGAAGGGGTACGCCACTTCTTACTTTGACAAGATCATATCCGATACGGGCGTTCATAAGCCTACGAAGAAAATCTTCATTACGGCTGACGCGCACTCTCCGAAGCATAGAAAAGAAGTTTTGGATGTTCAAGAGCAGATTGCCAAGGACTACAAACCCGATATCTATGTTAACTTGGGAGATGCTGCTGACTATCGAACGCTTAATCATCATATCCTTGACAGGGGCGGCGTCATCATCGGTGATACCCTCAAAGATGCAGCGATAGTCAACTTCGTATTGAAGCGACAGGCGACATGGGCGAAGACTTGTTATATTCAAAAAGGTAATCATGAGCGATTTGCCCATGACTTCATTGAGAAATTTCCGCAATTGGAAAGTCTGTTGGAGTTTGATTTCCTTTGCGGCGTAAGCGATTTGGGATACAAGGTTATTCCTCTAAAAACTCCTTTGAGGATTGGTCCTACGACCTTCATTCATGGTGACTTAAGATTCTTCGGACAGTCAGGCTCCAAGCTTGAGAAAGTTTCCAAGACCTACGGCGATAGCGTATTCATGGGCGATGGTCATTACACCGCTGTGAGATACGGAGCCAACATGGTTGGGCTGACAGGCGAGTTGGATCAAGGGTACAACGAAGCGAATGCATCTTCTTGGACAAATGGCGTTGGGCTTTGCAACCATTATGCAGGCAAGAGTTGGCCAACCACCATTGTTATTTCCGATGATCAGATTCGCATTAACGGTAAGCATTATGAGCCGAAAAATCCGGAGAGTTGGGATCTTAAGAAGTACTCTGCCAAGCTGACATACGAAGCCAACTAAGGAGTTCTATGTTAGAGCCGATGCTTTACCTGATATACCTATTGGGCATTATGATCTGTGTAGGTATCATCAAAGAACATAACCTATTCGGCGGATTGTATGGAAAGCTTTCTCGACGAATCAAAAACAAAAAGGTTCTTGTTTTTCTGTATTCCATGATCGGCGGCGTTTTGCCAATACCCGGGCGTTGTGTTGTGTCAGCATCGTTGCTAGATACTATTGCGACGAAGGACAAGGAAAAGCGCAAAGTTTTCGGATTGATTGACTATCTGAGTACGCATCATTATTATTTTTGGTCGCCGTTAGAGAAGACTGTTATTGTACCAATGGCGGCATTAGGGTTGACGTACATGGGGTTTCTGCAAATGATACTACCAATGTTGATGGTGTATCTAATCTTCTTGTTTGTATACATGGTTTTTTTCTTGAAGGAAGATGATGTTGTTATTGACTCCCATGACTCTAATCGATCAGCCTTTCATATTGTCCCGTTGTTGTCAGGCATTGTCGCTCTAATTTTAGGGGTTGCTCCATGGATCGTTTTTGCCATTATGCCATTCTATTACATATTGGTAACGAAAACTTTCGATGTTAAAAAGATTATGGGATACGTGAATTGGACTCTTATGATGCTATTGGCAGTCGTACTTGTTGTTGCTCATTTCGCCAAGGAATTTGTTGCTCCTATGATCGCAGGCATGAGTGGAGGGTTCGCGGGAACGTTAATCCTTGCCATATTGGTAGGTTGGGTTTTGGCTTTTGTTATGGGAAGCTCTGCCAAGTTTGCAGGGATGGTTGCAATTTTCTGCTCGTCATTCGGCTTGGCATATTTGCCTCTTTTCTTTGCAACCGAATTTTCGGCATATTTCCTTTCTCCAACGCATAAATGTATCATTATATCAAAAGAGTACTTCGGCACAAACCTTAAGATGTTCTATGGTGTACTTATTGCTATGGCAACATTGGTCGTAATTACAGGCGCTATTTTAACGTTTCTCCTTGTATAATATCTCAATGAAAATCCGTAATCAGATTGTTAGCTACTTCATAGACCCGGCAGAACCGCCGAAGGTCTATCTGTCTCCTGCGACTATGGATTCTGATGTTGCAAGGGAGATTATTGAGAAGGAGCATAAAATCAAAACAACGGGCAAGAAAATGCTCCATGTATGTTTTGACAGAGATTCTCAACTTATCTATCTTCCGAACGCCTTTAGGTTCGCTAAGGATCAGATTGAGCCTTTGTTAATGGCAGCAAAATATCATATCATAAAACAATGGGGTGACTTTCGAATGGTTCAGCCTATTGAAGGTAGTCCGTTCAGTTCATTGAGAGTTCGATCCGTTAAGAGTTTCGGATATGTTTACGATGCTATCAATGAGCATTTCGACGGAGAGGTTATTGATATTCCTGTCATTGAGGCTAACCTTGCTCGTATGCCAGAGACAGTCAAGCAATTGCCCCCGATCTATAAGAACAACAAGAACTATTCAGGCGGTTTGATCGACACAGAAGTAACCTTTACAGACGAAATTGACATCAAGGGTAAGATTCGCAAGAATCCGATTCGTTTACTTACAGTAAGCCCACCTTTTATTCTGATAGACATTTCGCCTGCGGTTGAGGTCTCTTCTACTGAAAAAGAATGGGCGGTTCTTTCAGGATACAGAGATTATATTTCAAACCATACAGAGAATGATGAGCAAGATTCTATATCAGCGTTTGCTCCGCTCTATGCAGCCAAACGATATCTCTATTTGGGATGGCCATTTGAAGAGGTTTGTAAAGTCCTATTAGAATGTGTTCCGGATTTTGGATCTATGGTTAAAGGAATACATCAGCTTCTTCTCTCAGTTAATAGTTTAATGGATGAAGGTTATGAAGATCCTGCCAAGCATCCTTACTATTTGGCGTTTCGTATGGACCCCGAGACCTTCCCGTATAATTTCAAAAGCAATTCTTCAATGTCGTTCTTTGATGTCGTAGACTATGACGAAGAGACAGGGTACATTATTATCCGAACGACTGCGTATGTTGATAGCGATTTGTGCTTGAAAATTCTCAAAGCAAAGAGCAGACCGTATATTGTCAAATACAATCCCACCTTTGATCAAATAGATGTTAAGGTTCAATCGGGAGTCCATAAAGAGCTTGACCTAAAAACTAAAATTCCTTCGCGTATCAAAGCGATGATTGAAAAGGAAGAGGGAAAAGAGAAATTAGAATTTCGCTCTGACAAACGTTCGCAATCAGTCAGTCTGTCAACGACAGAGATTTGCCATCTGCGTATGATGAGCGACTATTACTATGCCAAGGATCATATTGAGAAGATGTGCAAAGAACGGGAGATGCCGTTCGAAGACATACAGGTTGTTGTTGGTCCGATTGAACGCATTTTTGGAAGAGGAATCCAAGGTGGGTTTATGGGAAAGAAAGAGTTTGAGAAAAGTAAGCTCAAGGTTCCGCATCAGATCGAGAAGGGGCTGTATGTGACCCCGCCTATAATCGCGGTAAATTCGGAATCCATGGCTTCTTATGCGGCTCAGACAGAAACCCTAATACATGAGTATAGTCACAAACTTTATTCAATATCCAATCCGGACCATGAACATTTGTATAATAAAGACCCAAAGCTGCGTGATCGAGATCCTCGTAAATATTGGGATCTCTACCTTGGAGATAAGGACGAGAAACTTGCCCATCAAGAAGAAATCCGCTTTGAGTTGCAAGCTGGGAAATCAGTAGACGAAATCGTTCGAGATAAGGTGGGCGGAGCGATTACAAAAGATAGTTATAAACGTACCTACATCACAGCATTGACATTCAAAAAGATGGTTGATGAGGTCGTTCAACAAATGGAGGAAGAACATGAATAGCCCGTTAGTACAAATGGATGACTTAGGGGATCTAATTCGACAGCTTCAAAAGATTGACAGCAAATTGCAAGCAGGACAGTTCATTGCTGTGTATAGAGAGAACCGTAGAATTATTGCGTTCCTAGAAGAGAGTAAGAAAAAATTAGTAGAGGCTCATGAGAAAGCGTCTCTAACCGATACAGAACGAACATCATGAATAATTGGTGGGAAGATTTAGATATGAGCGAAGAACTAAAAGAATTTCATGAAGAAGCGGCTAACGAAATGGGCATTCCATCATGGGCGGTGATTGACTGCCCATACTGTAATGAGCCATTATCTCAACGCTCTATTCGAGGGATCTCATTAAGGTTCAATGCGCGTAATATTGGTGATGTAGCTGTAGAATTTTGTTGCGACGAATGCAGTAAAATGGATACGGTTTACTTTAGGAAGGCGGCTAGAGATATGGAGGAGTTCGCTTGGTTGGTTAACCCGAACGGACCCGAATCTTTTAAGCCTGAAAGCGAGCCAATTATAGAGGAAAAAATGTACTCTTTGCAGTATAATAACTTGGTGGAAAAAAAGCTTTTCCCCAAGGAGAATTAGCCTCATGGCATTATTAAAAACAGGCACTCGATATCCTCTCGCTATCGTATCCTCGTTTACCTACAAATGTTCCAGTATAGAATGTGAATACTGCGAAACTGGTTTGGAGGGAAACAGAGACGGCGGCAAATGCCCCTCTTGCGGATGCGATTTGAAATTGATTTCGAGTCATACAGAAACAAAGTCTAAGCAAAGTTAGAATTAGAAGAAGGCTGCGCATGGTCAAGGTACTAATCGGCAACGTTACATCGAGAATAATTGGATACCTGCCCGAAGACGTTCATCAAGCTCTTGACAAGCGACTATCCTATACCCCCGCAGACGTTAAGCATATTAAGTCTGTAAAAGAGGGTAAATGGGACGGTAGGTTTAGACTTTATCGAAAGTCCTATGGACAATTCTTTGACACCGGACTTATGTCTATGGTCACTAAGACGCTAGACGAGCACGGAGTAGAATACCATAAGGCTGATGACCGCAAACGTCCTGAAGCCAATCTCCCTCATTTGAAGTTCTCGCCTTTCGGTGATTATGAGGAGCGAGATTATCAACAGTTTACCATTGATCGCGCCTATAAGCGTACTAGAGGTATTCTCAAGGTCGCTACAGGGGGCGGAAAAACCATGATGGTTTCTGAACTGATTGGTAAGATCCAAACTGCTCCTTTTATGTTCTATGTCCTTACCAAGGATCTTATGGAACAAGCACATGAAAATCTTTCATCTACCCTGAATGAACCGATTGGTAGAATTGGCGGCGGTCAATGGGATATCCAAAAAATCAATGTCTGTACCATTCAGACAGCCGTTCGCGCTGTCAATATGGAAAACAAAAAATTCAAGATTAGTGACTACCAGTTCGATGAAGAAGACATTTGGGACAAAGAGATGGAGAGCGAAGATAAGATGCAACGCCTCAAACAACTCCTTCGAGCTACCCGAGGTCTTTATTTTGACGAATGCGTAGTTGGAGACTCAATTGTGCAAACGGAAAAAGGAACGGTGCGAATAGATGGAATTTTAGAAAATAAATGCAGGTATGTGCTGACGCATGATGGAAATAATGTTACGTATAAGCGTATTAAGAATTTTTGGGATAAGGGCGAAAAACCAATCCTAGAAATAACATTAAAAAACGGAGAAAACATAAAATGCACAAAAGATCATGCGATATTAACGAATTCGGGTTGGAAACAAGCAAAAGACATAAAATTAATCGACAAAGTTCTTTTTGTAAATGCGGATGTGGAACAGAACTTAAACAAAACCCAAACGGGCGCATTAAAAAATTCATTTTGGGACATCAAATTAAAAAACGATCAATTAAAGAGTGGAAACCTATTTTTAAAAAATACATTGGAGCCTCTCCTTTTTGTAAATGCGGATGTGGGAAAAAAGTTAAACCTACCTCCCATACAATCGAAATGTTTATTAGAAGTCGAGGAACCAAAAGGTATCCAAAATATATTAATGGACATGATAAACAGCCCAATTACTATGAATACAACTTCACCCCTTCTTCAGAAGAACGACAAGCAATTCTTGGAACCTGCATGGGGGATTCGTCTTTGTCACTCCCCAATAAAAGATCAAAAAACTACAGAATTTGTTCCACTCATGGAGAATGTCAGCAAGAATGGGTGCAATATAAATCAAAATTCTTGCATAGATTTGGAGTTAAAAATAGAAGGGCAGTCAACGGTGGATACGGAAAGTTCTCAATACTCTCGATATCAAAATGTTTACCATGTATTACCGTCATCGCAAACATCATCTATAAACATGGCGTTAAACGCCCTTCTAAAGCAGTTTTGGACGGTCTTGGAGCTATTGGAATTGCATGGTGGATATGCGATGACGGATCAAGCAATAATGGATGCATATCAATACACACTGAAGGATGGGGAAAACGAATTAATAAAGTCATACAACAATGGTTTATTGAAAATGGGTTTGATTGCGCAATACAAGAAACTACTAAACGAGGCAAAAAACTATATTACATTAGATTTAGAACGGAGGGAAGTAAAGAACTTTCCCAATATGTCAAGGAGCACGTTCCTGAATGCATGCAATATAAATTGGAAAGCTATAAAGAGTATAAAGTTCGTCAAACAAAAAAGAAAGGTTTATGACATAGAGGTAGAAGACGCCCATTGTTTTTTTGCGAATGGAATAATGGTTCACAATTGTCACCATTCTTCCGCTAAAACATGCAAAGATGTTTTGACCGCTTCGCCAAATGCATTTTGGCGGTTTGGCGGATCAGCAACCCCTTATAGAGAAGACGGAGCCGAGATTATGTTGCAGGCTCTCTTCGGTAAGAAAATCGTTGACATCAACGCATCCTATTTGATTGATGAAGGCTTTCTAATTGAACCGCATATTTTCTTTGAGCCAGTTCATCACGATTGTAATTTGCATTCGTACAGAAGCATCTATTCGGAATGTGTTTCCAAGAACGAGGATTTCAACCTGCACGTTGCTGATACGGCAAACTTTCTTATCGAAAATAATCTGAGTACTTTAGTTCTTGTTCAGCATATCCATCATGGAAAGTATTTGCATAGCAAAATCCCGGGTTCTGTTTTGGTAACTGGAAAGTTGTCAAACAAAAAGCGTTTGCAGGCTATTCAGGATTTAAGAGACAAGAAGTGTCTGTGTATGATAGCGACCTGCTTAGCGGATGAAGGATTAGACATTCCGACTTTGGACGCAGCCTTGTTAGCAGGCGGCGGAGCATCAGCAACGCGAGTCCATCAACGTATTGGTCGAACATTGCGTAAAGATCGCAAAGCTGACAATCCGCGAGATCGCTCTATCGTTGTTTACTACAGGCATTATGCGAAGTACCTAGAAGACCACGCCCTTAAAGCTCGTAGGATCATGAAAGAAGAACCTCGCTTCAATATCCTGAAATCGAAGGGACAAGACCATATACTAGGAGAAATTAGTGACGTAATGGGATTGGGGTATCACCAGAAAAGTATATTTGATCTCTGACCTTTGAAACTGTATAATAGTAAAAGTTACTACAACGGAGAACTATCGATGAAAGACTTCTGCTCCTTCCTTAAAAAGGATCGAGACAAACGAGAGATTGTATCCCTCGTTTCGTCCATCCCGAGCAATTATGTGGGCAGCAAACGACGAATGTTGCTGCACATATGGAATATACTTGACGAGAATGACGTATCTTTTGATACGGCATTTGACGCCTTCTCAGGTAGCGCCATGGTCTCGCTGCTATTCAAGATGATGGGTAAACAGGTCATCAGTAATGATCTGCTTACTTCATCTTCTATTACAGCAGTTTGCCTTTTGGAAAATCAAGCCGTTCCTTTAACTCAAGATGAACTAGCCTTCCTTTGTTCAAACGTTCCTAACGATTACGGAAGTTTTGTCAAAGACAACTATGAAGGCAAATTCTTTACTGCCAAAGAATGTGACTTTTTGGATCGTTATAAGTCGAATGTTGCGACCCTTTGCGGAGACAAATTCTATTGCGGATTGGAGTTACTCAGCAAGGCAACATTGGCGAGCATACCCAATAGTAACTTTTCAGTTTATGGCAAAGACCTAAAGGCGTTGCGCTCAACTCATGAAGTTGGGAAATCCTTTTGGAAGGAGAAATGGCGAGATACTACTCGCAAACGCCGTGACGAAAATAATGAGATCAAGTATCCTGCATCTCTGAACGAGATGTTCGTAAAATACAAAGGAGCCTTCTCTCTGTTTGCCGTTGAAAGTCATGTAAACCAAAACTGCTTCTTGGGAGGAAGATACTATAACGGACAAACGGTAGCCAAGATGGAACATCGCATTAGCCACCCCAAGAATGACGGAAAGGAAATAACCGACATTCCCATTTCTGTTGATAAGATGCGCAAAGTCCTTCAAGAGGGCGAAGCGATGGTATTCAATTCAGACATCGTTGAGTTGCTCGAAAGCGGAATGATAAATACGGACCTAATCTACCTTGATCCCCCATATGGAGGCTCTAGTAGCGATTATGCTGTGCTATATAGATTTTTGGAAGAATATCTCTATGAAGATAAACTAGATAATCTAGAGCATATTCAAAAAGGAGCCAAACGATTTGCCAAGAGCAAAGGCTATCAGGAACAGTTTGAGCATCTTTTAAGTCTTTGTGATGGTTTTGAAACTTGGCTAATTAGTTATAATGAATCATCGTATGCTGACCTTGAAACGATCACGGATACAATCCGCAGGGCAGGGCGGAGCAACATTGTTGTCAAATCGATACCGATCACCTATCAGTATCGGAAGAATAAGAATGTTGTAGATATTGAACATTTTAAGGAAAGCTATTACGAAGAAGGATATAAGTTTTCTGAACGAGGAACGGAATATCTAATTTTAGCGAGAAAATGAAAACCACAAAAGAACAACATGATGCGCGTAACGAATTAACTGCGCCTGAGGTTTATAAGCGGTACAATGTCGCAATCATAGACGCTTATAACGCCTTACATCCGCTTACTTTTTCTAAGCTGAGTATGGTCGTCTTCAATGTCATCATGGAGTCCAAATTGCACCGACAACCGGGCGCTAGGGACTTCAACAGCAACGAAGATAAGAGGATTTACAACAACAAACATGTCACTCTCGAAGGTCTGCTTGACCGTTGTCATCCTGTCAAATACGGATTAGAAGGTAAGCCGATGAAAACCGATCTATCGAATTTGATGGGTAGGTTGCAAGAACTTGAGGATAACAACATATTCTACATGTGGAAATACGGAAAGCCGTTTTCTTACATGTTCATTATGGAACGTGACATTGGAGCATGGCGTTATTTCAATCCTACAGCTTGCGTACCGCCAAAGACTCTGAGTAAGATTATTGTAGGGTTTAATGGCATGGTTGACACAATGGCAAGGTTCGAGAAAAACATATCTCGTCCTTTGAAGCTTAAGTCTATTGAGGCTTCATTTATTAATGAGTTGATTCCTCATATTGTCAGCAAGATGGACAAAAAGGTTGCAGATAAACTTCCTGTGTTCGATGAAGAGCAGACAGTAGCCGCTTATCTAACAGATTTACGAGGAACGCTTGAACAATTTGGTGAGTACGATGGTTTAGAGGAAAGATCCGATTTTCTAAAACGGTTGCCGAGACATCTCGCGGAAAAGATTGAAGACAAACTGAAGAAAGCAAAGGGCAAAAAGAAAATGAACGTAGCACAACTATCAAGGGATTTGGTTCCTAGCGATGAGAATCTGGTTAAGGAGCCGAAAACTAGCAAGAAGACCGCAAAACCTACTTCTACCAAGAGCTTGAATCCTGAAAAGACAACCTTTAAGTCTCTTGATCCATTTTCTAACTGCAATCATTTAATGAAATATTACAGAGAAGTTATTCGTCTGTATAATAACAATGCGAAGTTTTATCCTACTGATGCGGAAAGGACTCCTGCCACTCAAATAATGGATCTGTTGATTCAGCATGGCAAGGAAGGGGATACAGATTTTCTTAGATCATGGATTCGATACTATATCGGTTCATATCTGCAAGGCGGAAACGTTTACAAGCCTGAGAAAACATCTTTGTCCAACTTTAAGAAGACCTTTAAGGCATATGAGGGTAAATACTTCCGAGCGTAGGGAATAGACAATGCAAACTATAGCTTCAAATGATTCACTAGAAGAATACCAAAGCAAGATGGCGCATAATAGGCGTGTGAGGGCGCAAGCCAATGCCGTGCTGAAAAGAGCCAAGAGTGCTGGTATCCCCGAAAAGTTCATAAGAATCAACCCCGAGACTTTCGAAGGTTTACTCGATCCAGAGTATCATAAAGATGTTTCGAAATTAACGGATTTTGTTTACAACAATCCCATGGGTTTGATTCGTAAAGAGTTCATCGTCATAGATGGCGGGGGAGTTGTAGAGCGCAAGAAAGCAGGGTTTGCTCTTCTATTCAGGTTAATAGCTTGCGACAAATGTGGGCTATATAAAAATGGAACCGAGTTGGCTCATCAGCTTCAGAGCATTCGCTCTGACTCTGGAATGAACCGGAATGACATTACAGAATACTTGCGGGATGCAGATTTACTTTTCATCTCTGAGTGCATTAACGGAGATTTCAAGAAAGGATTTGATACAGGAAGATTCTTTGACGAAATTTTTAGCTATAGAGACGACCATGTTAAGACGACGATTATCTCGTTCTCTAACCCGTTACCAAGGAGTTCAAATTTTGAGACTCCCGATAATGTGATGACAGAACAAGTGCAATTTGGGCAATATATGAGTTCCATGACTCAAGCGGATCAAACGAAGGACGAAAGGTTCTTCCGAATAAGGGTTAAAAAAGATGGACAAAATAGACGAAAGTGAAATTCTAGAAATCGACAAGCCTTGCAATGTCAGGGTTAACAATGAGTCTCTAAAGGCATTAGCCAAAAAAGAAGAGCCTCGTTTTTTGAGTATTCTACTCAAAGACAAGGATTGTCTTATGGACGCTGCTTCCTTCGGAATCAAATCTGGTGATGAGGGGCATTTTTGGATTGAAAAACCAAGATTCCTTTATGCTATCATCTTCGAGTATTATCAGAAGTACGGTGAATGTCTGACATATACTGCAATGGAATCCATCATGGATTCTATGTCGAGCGTTGGTAAATCTAGAATTGATGACGACGAGCGCACTACGGCTCGCATGTATTACGATGAAGCTTTCAGTACCGAAGCTCCTGTTTCGGATTACGAGCTTTTGCGAGACCATATCAATGATCGTTATGTTCAATGGCAAGGCTTCTCTATCATGCGAGAAGAAATGGAACCATTGGTCAAATCCACCATCGGTCAGGGAGAACATATTAAGAAGATCCAAGAGCGGTTTTTGCATATTGACAATCTTGAATCTGATTCTTATTGCAAATCGTTGGGTATGGTTGAAGCTATGCCTCAGGTTAGGGACCATATCCGAAACCGCCGAGAACATCCTGAAGATGCCCCGCGCATACCGACATATATCAATGCTATTGATAAGGTTTACTATCTTAATCCGGGATCATACTCAATTATTTCAGGTATGATTAACGGTGGCAAGACTACGCTTATGTTTAACATCGGTTTGAACATGGCGCGAGCAGGACATGGAGTTGTTTACGTCAGTATCGAAAAGGAAGCGTTCCCGTTAATGATTCGATTGACTTCGTTACACGCATTGGTTGACTATAATAGGATCAAGCAAGGCGGCAAAGGCGACTACGGACTCTCTGATGTTTATTTCGAGAAGCTCATGGAAGCGACAGAAGATATTGAGCAGAATATCAAACCGAATTTTGATTGCATTCAGGCAGTCCCCGGCACGAAGCTTTCCAAAATCATCGCAGAAGTTGAGAAGATCAAATCTCGCAAAAAGGTTGACGTATTGATATTGGATTATTTGGGAGTCATCGGATTTGAAACGAACCATCCCGGCAGACCTGACTTGGATGAAGCTCTTGTATCTAAGCGTCTACAAGCGTATGGGAAAATTAACCGTCTTGTTACTCTCGCTGCATCGCAGTTAAAGACGCCTTCTGCAAAAGAGATTCGCAATAAGGCAAAGAAAGCTACGGCAGATGATCCTTCTCAAGTAGAAGTTAACACAGAAGATTTGGCTGGATCGAAAATGATCATCGCTGATGCAGATAACGGCATGAGTATCATTTTGAACAATGACAAACCTGCTACAAAGGCTTTCGTATACGGAACCAAGGCGAGAGATGATGAAGCTCATACATGCGTTGTCTTAGATTTCGATGGTCGCATTGGGCGCGTCAGCGATCCTGAATTCGACTCAGGACATATTACGGAAGTTGACAATCTTCTATATGACGATCAGGTAACGGAAGAAGATTTGACTTCTGATGATGGTTTATTTGGATCAGACGAGGAAGAGTCTAACGCTATAGACAAATTGAATGATGATGATTTTATTTTCGCTGAGGAATCTGCGGACAAACCCCAAGAGGATTCTGACGAAAAATCTGAAACAGAAGCACCGAAAGAACTGATCGACGATGATATCTTCGCCATCGAAAATTAACCCTGACTTAGATCTGAGTGAACTCAGATATTTGATGGGTCATATCGTTAAGGCGCTTAGCTTGCCCGATTTTGTAGAAGAGGAAGCAGGCGTCCGTTTGTTGTGGACTCAACCTGATTTGTCTGCGAAATGTTGCTGCCCCTTGCATGAAGAGAATGAACCATCCATGCATATAAACTATCGGGAAGATGCATGGGTATATCATTGCTTCGGATGTGGCGCAAAAGGGACGATTATCCATTTCTGCAAAGAGTTCCACGGTTTGCGTAATAAACTGGAATCAGTCTACTATCTATGCCAGAAATACAACATACAAAATTCCAGCGATCTGATCCTTGAAGGTATCAAAAAAGTAGGCGTAAAGGTAGATCAGCAAAGGGTCTTGGAGAATGCCAATATTTTAGTATCTAATCAATGTAGAATTCTTTTACGAAAAGACTATGATCTTCATAGTAAATGGGTTGCTTCTACTTACCGGAGGCTAAATACGGCGTTACAGACGGGTAAAAAGAAGCACATAGACAAATTAAGCTACGAAGCTTCTAATCGTATGCGTTCAAAGGAGAAAACAGATGGATAAGCCCACATGGGACGAGTATTTTATGGACATGACGTATTTAGTGGCTCAGAGGTCAATTGATCCTTCTACGCGATGCGGATGTGTTATTGTGGACGAAGACCACACGGTTTTAACGATTGGTTACAACAGTCCTCCAAGGGATTGTATTGACGAAGAGATTCCCATGACAAGACCTGAGAAGTACGATTACGTCGTGCATGCTGAAGAAAACGCAATGCTTAATGCTGCTAGGAAGGGTATCGCCTTAGAGGGCGCTACAGCCTATGTAACAGGCAGTCCTTGTAGCCGTTGCTTTCGGGGATTGTTGAATGCAGGAATCATTCAAATTATCCACGGACCTAATGCGGCAAAAATGAATACTCCCGAACATGACAAAGTTAAAGCCTTGATGAATAAGTCCGGTGCTCATCGAAAAGCCATGGAAAAAATGGGCAAAGGCGGAACTGAAACAGATCAGGATAAGGTGAAAATTGTTAAGTTCAAGGGTAGAGTTGGCAAAGTTATGTTTGAAACCACTAATGAATACATGGAAAAGAAGTTTGGAAATTGTATAATAGACACCGAATCTGATGTAACCATTAACCATTTCGGGAGCTAATATGGCTAAAGTTTTTCTTTCGGTGCCTGTTCTGGACAAGCCAGAACTAAAAATGCTTTATAGTACGTATCAGGCTATGCTAACTAGCCGTGAACATCAAGTACGTATATACTTCAATGAAAACGATTCGTTGATTTCTAGAGTTCGCAATGTTCATATGTCAACATTCTTGGATGACTTCCCTGAATGCGAATATTTTGTATCCATTGACTCTGATCTTGAAGTCCTCAACGCCTTTGTAACGAACAACCTTTTTACCAAGTTGATATCTCATGACAAGGAGTTCGTAGGAGGTTTGTATGCGTTAAAGCAAGACAAAGTTAAACCGCTTTGTGCGTCAATTCCATTGAGCAAAGAAATCTCAAGAGAGAATATCCAATTCGACCAAGGGTTGATTGAAATGCGATGGTTATCTTCGGGTTGCTGGTGTATAAAAAGATCTGCCATAGAGCGGATGGTTAAAGAGTATCCTGAATTGACATATGTCGGTGATGACAACATGGCAGGCAAACCTGTTTATGGACTTTGCATACCGCAAATTTTTGAATTTGAAGAAGACGGCAAAAAATACAAGAAATATTTGAGCGAAGATTGGAGTTTTTGTGAGCGTTGGAGAGCCATCGGCGGAGAAATCTACGCTGACACCGGCATCGCTTTGAAGCATATCGGAAAGACTTCTTATGCGTTATGGGATTTTGAATTGGTCAAAGAACCTAATCCTAACGCTAATCCTCCAATCGAACAACCGCCAACTGAACAGTTACCAACTGAACAGCCACCTGAAGTAGAAAAGCCCCCCGAGCTTCCTCCAGCGGGATATGACTTGGGGCAAGTTTAGGAGACATCGAATGAGCGACAATGCACCATTAGTTACTGTAATTACCCCCACGACTGGTAAAGATTCTTTATTTAATCTTGTTGAATCGGTTACTAAGCAGGGAGTCCCGCTTTGCCATATTCTGCTTTGGGATGACATCAAGCAAGGGCGTTTCGAAACATTAACGGGGCAACCCAATATGGTTCCTGCTGACTTGGACAAACCTGAATATTGGGAACAGCACAACTATATGGTAATCAACATTGACATGAAAGCTAACATGGTCAATAGCGAAGCGGCTGGCTCTGCATTGCGTTCCATTGGAATGATGGCAGCGTTTACTGACTTGGTTACATTCGCAGATGACGATGTAATTTGGGATGATAAACATCTTGTCGAAATGTTAGAAGCCGTAGAAAACAAAAATTGGGCATTTTGTAAACGTAAAATATGGACGACTCTCCCCGATGGACAATTTGAATATCTTGGGGTTGATGAGTTTGAATCTGTTGGAGAAGAAGCAAAGACGCCATACAAAATGGTAGACAACAACTGTATGATGTTCCGAAGACGTTTCGGAGTATCAGCAGCCTGTTTGTATAGAGAGACCAAGGAGTACAACGATGATCGCTTGATGTATGCTTTCTTAAAGCAATACGCTGGCGAACCCGGGCAAACAAACCAAGCATCGATTAATCAGGTTTGCCCTAAAAAACTCGAAGAGATGTTCCGAGCTAATTGTACTACTTGATATGCAAATAGGAGATAAAGAAGTTGATGTCCAACAATATCGCAATGATTGGGCGCTAGCATTAATGAGCCAAGGGATTGTCGTTAAACTGACAATCAACCGATGGAGAGCTACCGCTCGTCTTAAGCCCGAAGAGCTTGGTCTCAAATTCAATGACGAGAAAAGCCGAGATTTCACATCGAAATACATTCGTCTTAGCAAAGAGAAACTGCTTCCGCCTGAAGTAGAAAAAAAGATCTCGAACGTAGAACATAAAGCACGTAATGCGCTTAGATATTACAGTTTTCCTACCGTATGGGGTTATTTTGTTCCCTTTACAGCTTTCTCAGCATGGGAAGCAGAAAACGAAGAGATCAAGCAAGAATTTTTTGATGTTGCTAATGAGATAGGAGCGCAATATCATTCGATAATTGATACGGTTAGCACGGCATATTCGCATATGGCGCATGATGTATGGGCTAGGCTGTATAACGACAATGGATCTCCCACTCCCGGGTTTGTAACGAATTTCGTCCATAAGATTGTAGACAAAATTCCATCCCGAGTAGACATCGTTACAAGCTTCAAGTATGATTCAACATATTTTGTCATCCCAATGCCTTCGATCATTGAAGAAAACCTTTCTAAGGCAAGACAAGAAGAACGACAGCGAGAGATGGACGATTTTAGCGCTGACTTAGAGAAAAACACTCAAAAGAAAGTTGCCAATGAGTACATGAAAAGGAAACAAGAACTTATTGATGGCTTTCTAGAGTCAACCGTTTGCAATATCCGTCAACATGTTGGCAAACTTTGCGACGGGGTGTTGGAGTCTATGTCCAACATGTCTTCAAAACGAGAGATTACAAGATCTCAACGTGATAAACTTAAGAAGACAATTGAGAAAGTTCGGTTGTTAAATTTTTACGACGACAAGGAAATGACCGCGCTTTTAACGAATTTAGAAACTGAGATTGACAAATTTAAAGGTGAGCGTGACCATAACGAGATAATAGTTACGTTACAAAAAATTGTCGAGATCGGTACTGAAGAGTTTATTCCAACAGATTTCAACCCTGCGATTAGCACGTTAGAAGTTTGATTCGTTCTAATTTTAGCTATATGTTGAAACATATCCCGTTTTCCTTTATAATAGATGCATGAACTGTAGTTTGAAAATTTCAAATGAGAAGGGAAGAACTCTTGTCAAAATGAAAGGGGACAGAATTATTGTTGCCAGATTTCCAGACATGAATGACAAGGAGAAGGAGATAATCACCGAATTTTACACAGAACTTACAGGTGAAGAGCCGTTTCGTATTAGGGAGTTCTTGGATTACAAGAACGAAGAATTAGAATTTTGCTCGTAAAGGACCGAATATGCCAGAACCATCAGACCAACATAAAATTTATGACCGATTCAATGATGATGTTCAATATATGATCATTTATGCTAAGGCGGCAAGCATACAAGCTAACGCTGATTTGATCTATCCTGAATCTTTTGTCATTGGATTGTTAACCATGGGAGTCAATGATGTTTCCAAGACGCTTGTACGCCATAATGTAGATCTAGAGATTGCTCTTAAGATATTCAAAAGTAAATTAGAAACAAACTGTAGTAAACGTTCCGACGATTCAAACCATTCTATTGACCACATAAAACCTAATAAGGTCATTAGAGATATCTGCAAACTTTCTTGCGATATAGGCGATCAGTTGAAACATAAAATGATTGGGGTTCAGCATATCTTTTTGGCAACCCTTGAAATGTGTCCTGACATTCAACAGCAATTTGTAGAGTTGGGGCTTGAAATGGAACCTTTCTCTAGCGATCTCAATAAGCTACAGGAATCAACGGTCAAAGAAAACCGCAAGAAAGGCAAAACGCCACAAACAGCAATTTCTGCTTTTTGTTTCGACATGACCCAAGCGGCTGAAGACAATCAGTATGATCCTATTCTTTTGAGAGACAATGAGATAGAAGAAGCGATTACGATTCTCTGTCGTCGCAATAAAAGCAACCCTATTTTCGTAGGAGAACCCGGCGTTGGGAAAACCGCAATTGTAGAGGGGATTTGTCAGCGTATCATTTCAAACACAGTCCCTAAAAAACTACATGATGCGAAGATCTTCTCTTTAAACATGGGATCTCTTGTTGCCGGTACGAAATTTAGAGGCGAGTTCGAGAAACGGCTTAAAGCGATTGTTCAAGAACTAAATGACAACTCTAACTACATCTTGTTCATTGACGAGGTTCATAATGTAGTCGGAGCGGGTAGCGCTAGCGGATCTTTGGATGCAGCAAACATGCTCAAGCCTGAGCTTGCAAGAGGATTGAAATGCATTGGCGCAACCACAAACATTGAATACAAGAAAATATTTTCGAGAGACGGAGCACTTGAAAGACGGTTCGAACGCATTACCGTTGAGCAGCCGAGCGCCGACCAAACAATTCAAATACTACAAGGCATTAAGTCGCATCTGGAAGCTTATCACAATTGCATCATAACAGACGATGCAATTGAAATGGCTGTTAAGCTATCAGATCGTTACAAGCCTGAAAAGTATTTCCCTGACAAAGCGATTGATTGCATTGATACAGCTTGCGCAAAATTTGCTTGGAAAGATGAGATGGGAGCACAAATCGTTGGGCAAGATGTTGCTATGGTTATCAGCAAACAATGCAAAATCCCAATGGAGATTATTCTATGGGACAATTATGAACGAGTACAGAATACTGAAAACGCCCTGTTGGAGAATGTCAAGGGGCAAGATCATGCTATATCGGCTATCTCTCGCGTACTAAAGAACTCTTATAGCGGAGTACGTAATCCTGACAAGCCAATCGGAGTATTTGTATTTGGAGGACAAAGCGGAACAGGTAAAACTCATACCGCTCAGCAATTGGCTAAAGCGTTGTTTGACAAAGAGTCGGCTTTCATACGAGTTGATATGACCGAATATAGTGAGGAACATGCAGTCAGTAAGATTACAGGCAGTCCACCCGGCTATGTCGGTTTCCAAGAGGCAAATATAGTTGCTGACAAAATTCGCAATCGCCCTTACTCAGTTCTTCTACTAGATGAAATTGAGAAGGCTCACCCCAAATCTATTCGTTTATTCCTTCAGGCATTCAAAGACGGATTCTTTTCTGATGCCAGCGGCGAGAAAGTCAATTGCAAAAACACTATTGTAATCATGACTGGCAATTTCGGGATGAACACGAAGAAATCAGGCAAGCTTGGATTTGAGAGGGATCAAGACTCTACAGAGATTGAAAAAGAAAAAGAGAGATTGATTGATTACTGTAAAAAGGAATATGGCGAAGAGTTCGTCAATAGAATCGATGATTTCATTCCCTTCATGCCAATTGATAGCGCAACTCTTGAATCTATATCGGCACTTGAGATCGAGGAAGTAGTAAATCGCATTGACCGAAAAGACGTTACAGTTAGTTTCAGCGACGAAGTTCCGAAGCATCTTGTGAAACTAAGCAAGGATGAGCACGGTATGAACGCTATGATTCTTGACAGGTTGGTGTCAAAGTATATTGAGCCGTGTTTAGCAGATGTTTTTCTAAAGCTTGAAAACAAGGAGGGAATCTGCTATAATGTTACCGTTACAGTTAAGAATGACCAGTTCGTAGCAAGAAAACGACAGAAAAAATGCTCTAAGTAAAGGTAACTCAATGGGTTCCAACGATTACTACAAAATTCTTGGCGTTCAGAAAGGGGCGTCCGCAGACGAGATTAAGAAGGCATATCGCCAACTCGCTCTAAAATATCATCCTGACAAAAATCAGGGGGATGAAGCCTCCGAAGACAAGTTCAAGGAAATAGCTTCTGCATACGAGGTATTGTCTGACGTTAAAAAGCGCAAGCAATATGACCGTTATGGGGATAATGCGTCTAATCAGAATCAACATCAAGATCCTCGCACAGCATATTCGAATTTCCAGACCTCACATAACTTTAACGACCTAGATGAGGTTATGGAAGAGTTCATGCGTCAGCATGAGTTTGGAGGGAATGCCCATTCGGGCAACTTTCGTCGCTCAAGGCGCTCGCGTAACATGGTTGCTCCTGATGTCCGTATTGTTTGTCGCATCTCCCTACAAGACGCAATCAATGGCGGCAAGATTGCTATGCAATACGATAGAGCTATTGCTTGCGATAAGTGTAAAGGTCAGGGCATTCAGACGACGAACAAGTGCGCTCATTGCGACGGTCAGGGAATGTCTACGACTCAAATTCAGCCGAACGTCTTCGTAAAGCAACCATGTCAGCATTGTCAAGGTCAAGGCGGAGACCATGCTGAATGTAAAGATTGTAATACGATAGGTTTCTCTGCCTCCGAAACCAAACTAAATGTCAAGATCCCTGTCGGCGTTCCCAGCATGACCTCTTTGCGCATTAAAGGTAAAGGCAACACCATCTATAACGATGAAAAGAAGATTGAAGGAGATTTGCTCGTCGTTATAGATTATCCGACTACTGAAGGCGGAATCACACTCAAGAATGGGGAAATATATACTTCTGTTGAAGCCCCAATTGACCGCTTAATTGCTGGCGACAAGCTCATTGTTGATGTTGGTTGTAAGAGGATCGGATTCAACCTTAATCCCGCTAAGCCATCTGGATTCGAATACAAGATTAAAGATGGTGGTGCTAAGAAAGGCAAGAAGGCATATGTAAAGGTTTTTGTTTGCTTCCCAGAGAATGCTATTAGTGATGATAAGCGAGAAGCGCTTGTCAAAGCTTGGAGGGAAGTTTATGGCGTGTCAAACCCAACTGTTAAACCTAGCACCAATTGAAGCTGAGGAAGACTTTGTACGCCGTACCAAAGTTCCTACCGATACTAACCCGCATTCTCCGCCTCCTGACATCTTTCAATTGCAGATCGATGTTATTAACGTTCTTGAAGGCAGGGTAGAAATATCTACGTTTGATGCTGCGTATCAAGAACGTATTAAGAACTACTATAGGTTCTCAGGGACAGCTCATTTGAGTAAGTACTCTGTAATTGCAAAACGAACTAGCGATACGTTGGATCTAGTATAAATGTCAAAAGAATCTGATCAATATAGATTTAGTGGTTATCGGATGCCTATGATCCAATTGGATTCAACAGGACCGAGTTATATTCAGATTCCAGCTCTAATTTTCCCTCGGGAGAATCATCATCAACCGGCTTCTTTTCGCAAACCATATTATCACGTTGATATTAATTTAAGCGGAACTCAAAAACGCAATGCGATGCATGGAAGATTATACCCTCCTGCGGGGCATAGCAGCACGAATTGTTGCTAAGTTTCTGTATAATAAGAAAAAGGTGAAATATGATGAATAAATTTTTGGTATTCCCATGCGTTGAACAAAATGAAGAAGAGGGCTACGATGGACCTGTCGTGTCTTTGGCTAGTACCTCTAACGTTACCTTCATGTTGTTTTTCCCAATTGCTCAAGAATATGCCCGTTTGATAAATTTTCTGCTTAAGAAAGAAGAGTCTACTAAAGTCAATCTTCAGCTTTTGTCAGTGTATCAAACGATGGTTAATTCTTGGAAAGCAGGAGATAGGTATCTGTCAGGTATTGTCATGGATGTAAACTATGACGAAGAAAGCGAAGAAGACGTTATTTCCCCTTCCTTGATCATATGCGATTCAATGGGTAATGTTGATGCCGTTCTTAACGTCAATTTTGTCCACGCAGTTATGCTAGGGGCGATGGAGCGCAAAGAGCTTCTTGTTACGAATGAACTTCTTCATAAGCTTATGCCTACTCCTGAAGATGAGGACGAGGAAGAGATTCCCACTGGAATGCCTCACATTGAAGGAGAAAGCCCCTTCCCTGTCGATAAAGAGATTTTAGATATCGCCCGAAATATCATGAACGGCAAGAAAGCAGACAAGGGCGAAGACAAAGACAAACCCAAAAAGCCTAAAAAGTCTGAATAATTTAAGGGGAGTGCAGTTGTTGTTGCGCAATCTCCGGAGGCTGTAGTTGGTTGCGAGCGCAAGTAACCGATTCAGTTATAGCGATGACGATTGTACTCCCTTATTTTCTACTTGACTTCTGACCAAAATTTGCTATCATAACCACCATCTATTGCCGCATGGAGTGGGGGTTCAAGTCCCTCCGCCGCCTCCAATTTAGGGGTTCGAATCCCTCCACCGCTACCAATTTAGGAGATTATGAAAAGAGCAATCGTTCGGTGCCTATTTGGAGATCCAATGGGTCAAATCTATTGGAGTTATGAAAAGAAGAATGGCAAGAATCCATTAGGTGATGACATAACATCGGAGAGCAGATTGCCTTGGGAGTTGCAAGACTGCCATTATTTAGTTATGGGTGACCATAACGCCGAATTGACAGAGACGATGGGCGTTAAGAGAAAGAATATCCATCTCGTATCGCATGAAAAGAATCTAGTCCCTCATTCGTCAATCAATCCGCTATATAACAAAGTTTACTTGATGCAAAAGAGCATGGAAATGTTCGATGAGATTTTATACATTGATTTTGATTCTTTGTCAACGAAACCGCCCGACGAAGCAATGTGGGATAGACTATATCGAAAGGCAGGGAGATTCAATGGGTCTTTCATGGCTCCAATTGTCAAAAGGCGTTTCAAGCAACTACTGACAAAAGATCAAGGCGGGTTTCGAGTGGAAAGCGATGATCTTTGTTTCATTATTAACACATGCTTGGTCTACTGTAACGACAAGAATTGGGTAGACCAATGGTTAGCTCATTTTGAGAAATACAGGGACGATATAGGCGAGGACATCACTAAGCATGATGAATACATTTTGATGTACTATCTTGACAAAGAGATCGGTCCCATGAGCATACAGGAGACTATCGATAATTTTGATACCGATATAGTCCTAACTCATCACAAGATGCTCAACATGTTAGAAGATCAAGTCTATTTCAGACATTTATCTCCTAGCAAATTCAGTATCACTGTTTAATTTGTAATTCCATCATCTCCAACGTATATGATATCCACTTGCTCTCCGCCATTTTTATACGGGTATACGCTAATTAGCAATGCGAGCGGTCTAAGAAGCCGTGAGTTGTAAGATACCGTGTGGGTTCGAGTCCCTCTACCCGTACCATTTTAAACCGTAAACCAATTCATGTATAATAAATTCATCAGGTTTATTGTTGGAGAATCAGTTTACTTGGAAATGCATATTATTATGTTCTAATTGTCATCGAGAATTACACGATAGGCTAAACACAAATTAATACCGGGGTGGCGGAATTGGCGAGACGCACCAGACTTAAAATCTGGCACTTTGATACGTTGCGGGTTCGAATCCCGCTCCCGGTACCACTTAAAATCTGTCGCCCGTAAGGGATTGAGGGTTCGAGTCCCTCCTCAAGCACCAATTTATAGGAGGAGTGGCTGAGCGGTTAAAAGGCGTCCGACTCGAAATCGGAAAATGGGCGTGAGTTCATTCGGGGGTTCGAATCCCTCCACCGCTACCATTTCATCAAAGGGGAACGGGTACTAAATCTGCAATAAGATACTATGTCTGAAGAGCAAAAAGGTTGGGAAGATTACTATTTCTTTTATGGTGGTCCATTTTCACAATGGGCAATGTACCCCATTGTCGTCGATGGAGTCACGTATAATTGTAACGAACAATATATGATGGCACAGAAAGCCCTTCTGTTTGGCGATCAAGAGATGTATGAGAAAATCATGGCGTCAAAGAATCCTGAAGAACAAAAGATGAAGTTCGGAAGGAACGTTAAAAACTTTGACGAGGCAGTTTGGCAGCAACATGCTAAGGAGATCGTTTACAAAGCCAATTACGCAAAGTTTACTCAAAACCAAAAGGCTATGGAAGAGCTTGCCTACTCAAGAGGGCAAACCGTCGTTGAAGCCAGTCCCACCGACAAAATATGGGGGATTGGAATTAGCGAAGGAGATTCTCGCTTAATTGACGAGACTCAATGGGAAGGCACTAACTGGTTGGGAGAAGTTGTTATGCAAATACGATCCGATCTTGAAAAAGAGGGTCACTTCAAATGGTTTGACGACAACAAAAATTTCAGATATCGAGAACTAGAAAACGGCGGCAATGTTATGCCCCGAGCAGAAAGCGAAACTAATTACGAGTGGAATTCCGACGATTTAATGCAACTACTTAACCAATACCCTATGGATCAGTCCCCAAACGATCCCGAAGATCCCGAAGATCCCGAAGATCCCGAAGAAGCTATCAAGCCCCCATTATCATAAAGCGTAGTTCCTTTGGGGCGCTTTACTGTATAATATCTCCATGAAAACTGGATCTTTTATAAGAAATCAAGAGCCTTTTAAGCAAGCAATGGTCTCCAAAACCCTGTCTTTTGCAAAAGAATGCTACGAGACGAACAAGGACGAATACAAGAAGCGAAATCAAAAAAACCCCAAAACGATCATACGCCAAATAAAGGTTGGAAAGATTGGGGAATTATTCGATGTCAGATGGGCTAAAAAATACATGGGATTTGATGTTTTGAAGGAGGTAGACTTCAAAATCTATCCTGCACATAAAAAGGATTTTAGTTCTGATTTGATTTTTGGCGGAGAAGCGGCTAAAGAATACAAGGATTTTAGTTCTGACTTGATTTTTTGCGGCGCAGCGGCTAAAGAATATTTTGGGATAGATAAAGACGAGATAAAAGCTTCTTGTAAAACTTCATTTCTAAGATGTGATAGTGACTTTACTGAGTACGCTGATGGAAGTCGAATTCCTGTCATGCTTCAGCCTCAACATAGTTGGGTATATCAGTTGCAAAACAATGACGGGCAAACAGGAAAAGACAAAGTAAAACATGACATCTATATGTTTAACATTGTAGACGAAGAAGACATGACGGTAGAATTATTCGCATGGGTTCAAGCCGACATCGTTAAACGGATGTTCATTAAACCATACAAAGAATCATTGAAAGAAAACAAGCTAGTAGTACAGCAAGTAACTTGTGGGCGAACAGAGATGTTTCCTGATGGAATGAGATTGCGAGAGTTTCCTTGCGGCATTAGCGAGCTATTGGATGAAAAATATGAGCCTGAAGAGTCCGTTTAGATATCCCGGCGGTAAGTCGAAGATCTCCGAACCAATTATCTCCGCAATCAAATATGAGGTTGGGTTCAACTCGATCTTCTCCCAAACTACAATGAAACGATTTGTAGACGTATTCGTTGGCGGCGGAGCAGTAACGATGGCGGTTGCTAATGAATATCCGACAGTTAGTCTTTCGGTGAATGACCTTGACCATTGGATTTACTCCTTTTGGGAGAGCATGACCAACCCGCGAGAATTTCAAAGACTTATTTCGTATGTAAACAAGTACAAGAACCCAACGATTGAAGATTTCAATACTTTAAGACGAACTACTGAACGAGTAGGCTTGACAGATGGTTATGAAGGCTTCTTGGGATTGTTTTTCAACAGAACCACATTCTCAGGAATTTTCAAGTCAGGTCCAATCGGGGGAGCGGATCAAAGCGGAAAATACAAAGTTGATTGCCGCTATAACTATGACAAACTTAAAAAGACATTAGTTGCTATCAAGAACGACTTTAAGGACCGAAAAGTTGAAGTCACGAAGAAAGATTTTCGAACAGTTTTAATGAAGTATAAGGACAGATCAGATGTTCTACTTTATCTTGATCCTCCTTATATGAAGCAAGGGTATCAACTCTATCATGAGTTTATGGAAGAGTCTGATTACGTAGAGATGGCAGAACTACTTCGCAAGTGTGAATGCAAATGGGTGTTAAGTCATGATGACTATAAGCCGTTTGTTAAACTTTTCGAAGGATGGACAAAAATTCGATCAATTAAAGGTGTTGCTTACACGATCAATTCCATAGAAGGAAAGCGCAAGACTGAACTAATTATAACAAAAAAATGAGATGGCATAATCTTTTATTCCCGACTCCTTCTGACAAAGACATGCGAAGGATGTTTCGGGCAGATATGAAGAAAGAGATCAAGAAAGAGATCAAGAAAGTAAAGAAGGCTAAGAAAGCATTAAAGAAGAATGGAGGGTTGGCTGAGTCCGGCTTAAAGCGACGGTCTTGAAAACCGTTGGGGGTAACACTCCCGGGGGTTCGAATCCCTCACCCTCCGCCAAATAGGAGAAAGAAAATTAGTTCGTTAAGAGTTTATACATCGGGTTTACATTTTAGAGGAAGAAACTACTA
>Ga0114996_10001846_pt1 | contig 27931 bp, 20 predicted proteins | sample ArcticOcean_MG_C_4_FD_87039 | JGI IMG/M metagenome (GOLD analysis project Ga0114996, IMG submission 87039) | Marine microbial communities from western Arctic Ocean - ArcticOcean_MG_CB4_134 | ecosystem: Environmental > Aquatic > Marine > Oceanic | place: Arctic Ocean: Canada Basin | collected... | reverse complement strand
TATAGGTAGAGCCTTTTACCAGGAGCCGTGGGAGCCGTGGGAGCCGTGGGAGCCGTGGGAGCCGTGGGAACCGTGGGAACCGTGGGAACCGTGGGAGCCATGGGAGCCGTGAGAGCCGTGAGAGCCATGGGAACAGTGCTGAGCAGGCCCCATGGTGGGATCGCACTCTCTCGCGACCGTCTCATCCACGCTATCGGCCACCTCACGCTCTGTCTCAGACAGCATCCCTTCGGGAGTCTTTGGGGGGGTTGGGGGCTTTGGCGTCATGGTGTGTTCTTTCCTTGTACTTAGGATAAAGGATAAACCAAGGTGTTCGTCAATATCAAGCGAGAATCATTGTCGGATAGAATCTCCGAGCACTGGGGAGGGTGGTTATTGGCGACTGCGTTTCGTTGCGATGGACAGCGACAGTACATAATTGGCGAAGCGACCGATCAGTTCGTTGGTGTCGGCTGGGTCGGTCGCTTCAATGTCCACCTGAAGATGATCCGACTCGGTGCTCTGATGGATTTCGTACGTGCCGTAGTCCTCAAACGCCTGCGCAGTTTGTTCCACTGCGCCGCGGTCGTATATGGAGTGGTGTAATTGAAGCGATGACATCACTTAGCCCTCGGATACAGTGGGATCGGGCGCCGCCCCGTCTTTTGTTAACTTCTTCTTCGTCTTCTTCTCTTTTCCATACTTTTCCTCCCAAGACATGGCAATGCCCAGGGGATCTTCGAAGGGTTCGTCGTCCAACTCCAACGCATCCAACTCCGACAGATCGATTTCGGGAGTTGGGGCTGGCCCCATGGCACCGCTGATGGCTTTCCCTACCACCGCTTCCAACAGCGGCCGGTTTTGCGCGCACACCATCTCTCGCAGCGTCTGAGCCAACAGCTCATTGAGGAATTCGCCAGCCAGTGCATCCAAGGCCTTCTCATCCAGAGACTCTTGCCCTCGAAGTGCTACAGAGAGCCGGTTGGGTTCTGGCGCGTCCAAAAGGACGTAACATTTGTCGATGAAGATGTACGCGGCGCCATACACCGCTTCGGTTGGGTACACGTCCGTGTTGACCAATATCGTAACGAGGTTTCGTTCCGAGTCGGATAGGACTATTGGCTCTGCTTTCTTTTGGGTTGCCATTTGTTCTTTGTATCTCGCTTGGGGGCTGAATGTGAATGCTCAGGATGGATCTCGAAGGTTCTTAGCTTCGCATGCTCCTGGCCCAAAATTCAGTCTTCGTGATTAATGGGAGGGCAGGCTTCGCGGATTCATTGTTCTGGATTGCATCTGCCAGTGCCATCACCGACAAGCCCATGGATTCATCGGTGGGCGTGTCGCCGGAACCAAAGTTTCTCAAAAACAACGCACAATGTTTGGTTTGAGCGATCGGCTGGACCGTGGAATTCTCTGGATCTCGTCCACACACGTCCACGCGAAAAACTTGTCCTTGGAGATTTTGCAGCATGATGACACCCATGCCGAATGCATCGATGGACACGTTCTTAAGCTGGGAGCCACCGACCAAGGAGCCCCCTTGATACGGGGCCAACAAAGCGGCCAACTGATTCACTTTTTCTGTTTGTTCAGGGAGCTTGGCCGATGGGTTGGACTTGGCTGTCGTTTGTTGTTCGGAAGTATTGCGGCTGTGAAAAGCGCCCAGGCTGAGTATCCCCACGCCTGCAGAAACTCCCATCAGAAAGTGCCGCCGATTTACTTTTCGTTGCATTGAAAATTTCCCATGGGCAGTGTCCGAATCTTACTCGGGTCGTTCGTCAGCGTCAATACCTTGGGCGGCTTGTGTCGTTGTCAGGCGCCGACTGTGCTTGAATGCTTGAGCGGTATTGCGCTATATAAACAAATTAGTGAAAGCGCTTATCAAGGTTGGATACGGTTGCAACAACCACTGTAGTTTTTGCCATACGTTGGACGTTCGTCATATTGACGACACCACGGTGGGTGTGCACCAAAAGATACAGCGAGCCGCGGAACTGGGATACAGCATGGCCGTCCTGTCCGGTGGTGAGCCCACGATGCGTCCCGAATTGACCCGCTGGGCCAGCCACAGCGCGGCCCTGGGCTTGGATTTCGGCTTGGTGACAAACGGTCGTATGTTGGCCTATCCGGAGTTGGTGGATCGGCTTGAGAAATACCGCCTTCAATACGTGTACATGTCGCTTCACGGGGGCAGCGCGAAAGTACACAACGCCATGGTGAGAGCCCATGCATACGAAGACACGTTGGGTGCGGTCCAGGAGCTGAGCGGCCGGGGGTTGGACCTGACCGTCAACTGCGTCATTACGTCGGTCAATATGAATCACCTCATGGAGCTGGTCGACCGGATGCTGCCTTTTGATGATGTTGTCCTCAAGTTTTCCATGGTGGAACCCAAAGGGGCGGCGGACAAGCTCTTCGATGCGGTGATTCCCCGGATCTCGGATGTGGCGGCCAAGGTGGTTGAGGCCATCCATCATGGGCAAGAGCGAAGTACAGGCCTGACGTTTGCCCATGACGGTATCCCCTTGTGTTTGTTGCCGGGCCTGGAACACCTGTACGACGATCTAAAAACCCACGGTTTTGCCTCCATGACCGAGGTGTTCGAGCCCGATTTCTATCCCGTGGACAACGCCAATTGCATGCAAACAGACCGCTGCGCTGGCTGCGGACTGTCCGGGCCCTGTGTCGGACTCTACAAAGGGTACAATGCCGAGTTTGGTGACAGTGAACTGATGCCCGTCGACGGGCTACGATCGAACTCGTTTAACTACGTGTATGAGCGCGAGATCCCGTGGGAACAAGGGTCGCCATGTCCTGTGTTCGAGACGGGAGTGACGCCCTATGATCGCGGTAGGCATGTGTTCGTGAGAGTGAATGGTCACATGCGTCAGCACCGCACGTTTACGCGAGATTTTTCCGACGCGGCCATCGCCCGAATCAAGCGCGAACAGGGACAACTCTACCTGGACACCAGTGACAAAGACGCACCGAACGATTTCAGCACAGACTTGAGAAAACTCTCGTTGCTCACGGAGTGTCAAAGCTGTGAGCTCGTGACCCAATGTGCCGGGTGTTACGAGGCCTCGACGGACGAAATCTTTGGCCGGGATGACGCCCAGGTAGCGACCTTGTTGCAGAACTTACGCGGCGACGTGTTGGATGTGGGCTGTGGCGAGACCCGGTATGGCCACTACCTGGAAGCCTTGGCTCAAAGCGGCCAAATTCAATACACGGGCGTCGAACCGGACGCCGCATTGGTCGCGGCATTTCGAGCGAAGCACCCCTGGGCCGAGGTGATGCAGAGCGCCATTGAGGACATGAGTCTGGAAGAGGAGCGCTACGATCACATCATCCTGCTCCGGAGTTACAATCATGTGCGTGATGTAGAAGCTGTTTTCCATCGACTCACGAGAGCGATTCGTCCCGGCGGTTCGCTTCTTGTGGTGGACAATGTCGCCTTTGGTTTGGTTCGAACTGTGGCGCAGGCCGATCGGGCGGAATCGTCGCATGCGGCCTTTGAGCACTACCGAAATCACAGCGCCGCCGAGGCTTCCCAGTGCATCGCCAACGAGGATTTGGCGTTGCGCACCTTGACAGAAGTGTCTCCATCCATGAGCAATCAATGGGTTTTGATGTATGAGAAGACCCACACGATATCGAAGGCCGTGAGCACCCTATGAATCGTCTTTCCGAACCCCCAATGAATGCCGACAAGCCCGTCGTTCAAGAAGAAGCTGCCCACGAGAAGCGTCACTGGATTCGGTTAACGAGTCAGTGCAACAACAAGTGCACCTTTTGTCTCGACACCCTCGCCCACAACGGCACCATGGGTACGGAAGCCGAGATCAAACAGCGCATTGTGGAAGGGCGTCGGAAAGGTGCAACGCGACTCATTCTATCGGGCGGTGAACCTACTATCCATCCGCACTTCGTTAAGTTCATCAAGTACGGACGCTTGGCGGGATATCGTCGCATTCAAACCGTGACCAATGGACGGATGTTTTCCTACCCGGACTTTTTGGAGCGCTGCCTCGCCGCCGGCTTGCAGGAGATCACCTTCTCCATACACGGACACAATGCCAAAGTGCATGACGCCTTGGTGGGGGTGCCCGGGGCGTTTGAGGAAGAAGTCCGAGGTCTGAAACTCGCCCTTCAAGACAGTCGCGTCATTGTGAACGTGGATGTGTGCTTGAACAAAGGCAACATCAAGCGTCTGCCGGAGCTGTTGGAGACCTTCATTGAGATGGGTGTGCGAGAGTTCGATCTTCTCCACCTGATCCCCTTTGGTTCGGCCTGGGAGATGAAGCACCGCTATTCGTTGATGTATGACATCGAAGAGGCCAAACCCTACATTCAAGCCGCCCTCGCGATCAGTGAACGCCCCGACCTCTACATTTGGTTCAATCGATTCCCTCCGCCTTACCTCGAAGGCTACGAGCACCTCATTCAGGATCCGTACAAGCTGAATGACGAAGCCAGGGGCCGGTTCGAGGAGTATGAGCTGTGGCTTACCCGCGATATGCCCTTGAGTTGTAGAGAGCCGGAACGGTGCAGCCGTTGCTATCTTGAAGATTTCTGCGGCGCCTTGGAGGAGACTATTGATGGCGTGACGAACGCCGCGTTTGATGCGTATCGAGTCTGCGCACAGACCAATCCCAGCCCGCCGAATCCTCCCGCGCCCTATGTCCACACATGGGTTCGGGCGGCCAACGTGGAGGAAGCCACGGCGCTCATCACGGCGGTCGGCAGCGAGAAGATCATCCTGGAGTTGGCCTCCTTTGAAGGGCTCAGTGATTGTCTAGACGGCGATTGTTTGGCCGAAAAGAAAGTGGTTCGGGCCATCGTCAAGACACCCCATGATTGCGAGGTTCTTCTCGACGGTGCGGGTGATTTTGAGGTGATGGTCGCGTTGGATCGCGACATGGCGGAGTACTTGTTGCGGAGCCACCCCCAGGGGCACTCACGTTTGGCGCTGACGTTGCCCAACCACGAACTGGCGTCCTCATCGCGGGAAGAGGATCCGGATCTGCGCTCCTTCTTTCAGCAATACACGGCGACGGTGCCGGTTGAGAACATTCCGGCGTGCTTGTCGGGGCGTCCACCACGAAGTCCGTTGCGGGTACTCAATGCGTATCAAGTACGGACCATATCCCCGGACTATGAGGGCGTGATTCCGGGTGATACCGGAGGCCGCGGCTCCATCTTGAAGTCGCTCAGTGAGTTGAGTATCGGCGATCCGGCGAAGACCCGAGCCATCCAAGAGGACTTGTCCAAATTGGGTCCAATCCGCCCGCTGCGAACCGACGGTACGTTGGACCTGTTTGGCCACGCGAAGTCCTACATACGTGACGGGTACTATACGAAGAGCCTTCGCTGTACGTCGTGCGTTCACAACAGCGAGTGCCGGGGCATGCACATCAACCACATTCGTGCTCATGGTTATCGCGTTCTCGAGCCGATCGGCTCGACGAATATCTCCGTAGGGGATGGATCCCCCACCCCGTCGGCCTAGACATGTCTTCCATGACGGACCTCACGATCCCAGGTTCGGGATCCACAACAACGCGTGATCTTTTGTCGACTTACCTTCGCAGACAGTATCGCGTGTTGACATCCCTGCCCTTGGAGTCGGTATTGGGTGCGGACGGACACGGTCTGAAACAGTGGATTGGGGATCTGGCGACCTCCGCCCCGGGGCCTCTCTTTAGCGCGCTTCGACGGCCAACCATCGGGGGACTCATTCAGTTTATAGGGACGGAGGCCGGCTCGCCCGATGAGCTACGCACGTGGTCCGCGGAGCTCATTGCTCAGCTGAGCTTCGAGTTGTGGTTGCATGGCTGTCTGGACGACACGATTCGACTCCCGTCCGTGCCCAATCGTCTCCTCTCTTTGACCCAAGAGGTCGCGGTCACGATCCCCTCCCATGTTACCGAGATCGAGTTTGGACGCGATGTCTTGACGCTGATCTCGGGTGCGGAGACACGAACGATTTCCATGGCGGATCGGCAAGACGATCTGTGGGAGCGCCCGTTTCATTCTCTGGACGCCGGCATTGTGTTGTCGTTGATGGACAACAATCCGCGCTCCGATGTGGAAGCCCATCCGGAGAAGCCCGGCAATGCGGTGGATCTGGGCGAGCATTCTGTGGACGCATGGCAGACAGCAATCCGAGAGGCCCTGTCAATGATCCAGGAACATCTGCCGGAAATCTATGGGGAGATTGAGTTGGTCATACAGCAAGTGATCCCGGTCGGATATGACGACGAGCGCCACATGTCCGCCTCATTCCAGGAGGTGGTGGGCACCGTCTACATGTCACTTCACCCGGATCCGATGACGTTGGCAGAGGCCCTTGTGCACGAGTTCTCTCACAACAAGTTGAACATGCTTTGCACTTTGGCGCCCGTGATGGAGAATGCGTTTTCACCGCTCTACTCCTCACCGCTCCGGCCGGACTTGCGCCCACTGCACGGTGTCTTACTTGCCGTGCACGCCTTTCTACCCGTGGAGCGTCTGTACGAGAAGATGGCATTGTCGGATCACCCACTCAGCCGAAGCCCTCGCTTCGAAAAACGCTGGCAGGCGATTCGAACGATCAATCATGCGGGTGCAGAGACTGTGCTCGAACATGGCAGGGCGATGGGGCAAGGGGCTGGGCTCTTTGAGGAGATCGCCCATTGGGACGCTTACTTTGCCACGCTACGGTCAGCCTGAGTAGGGGCGGATTGAGCGAGAACGGGCTGGAACTCATCCCATCCATATCGGGCGAGGTAATTCTTCCAGACGCCCTCGCAGCTCGATTCGTAGCGACAGGTTAAGCACTCTGGGCGCTTGCTGCGCTCTACCGTGTCCAGGTCGTCCCGGGTCACCTCCAGGTACACGCCGTCTTCGCTTCGACGTGCTTGGGCCGCAACACGGTCGTCTCCCTGAAGAGAGCCACCTTCCAGATCGGCCACTTCGTAGTGGACATAGCTCTCCACGTAGCCTCGGTTTAGATCGGGGATCCCTTCGGTGGTGCATAAGGGGATGTCGACGAGAAAGGCCTGGGGTTCGTCTTCGTCACAGTCGGCCAGAAACCGTTTCATCTCCGTTACGATCTGGGTGTACGGCGGGAAAATCGCGTCGAAATGGGTGTTGGCGCGGCCGTTCGCCTGCATGACATTGAACACGGCTTGCTGGACACCGTGGGCGCGTAGGAATGCGTAAATTTCAGGCAAGTGTACGACATTCCGTTTGGTGATCACGGTGCTCGTGTGGAGCGTCACACCAAATTTTTGCAAGCGGTGGATGTTGTCCAAGCCCGCGACGGTTTGGTCAAAAGCACCCTGGGTTCGAACCAGGCTGTTATGCAGCTTTTCCATGTGACCATGGATGGAAATGTAAAAGAAGTTCATGCCCGCTTTGACCAGCTTCGCGGCGTAGCTCATGTACGAAAGTCGACGTCCATTGGTCATCACGCTGCGCTTTTTGTAGCCCAACTCTTTCGCCCAGGCTACGTACTCTGGTAGTTGCTCGACGAGCGTGGGCTCTCCGGAGGTGAAGCACACTTCTTCGCCGCCGCCGTTGGTCTCCAGAATCGATCGAATGTGGTCGCTGGTGAGCGAGGAATTGACCACGTAGCGCATCTCGCGATCTTCTTCCATACAGAAGATGCAGTTGTTGTTACAGACCGGCCCCAGGTTGATGTGAATGCGTTCCTCACGCGCGGAGATGCGCTGGGTAATGTCACTTTTTGAGGGTGTGGGGTCCAATATCGTCATTCCCAATGCCTTTCTCGATGGGCTGATTATGCACATAGAATAGCAGAACGTCATGATGTTTTCGACTGGCTCCGCTGCTGGGGTGGAATGTCGCTCCTTTATTGATTGCAATTGGTGCTTTGTGCTCGTACTTTTGCTCCCATCTTGGAGGCGTTTTCTGTGAACCGAGACACATTCCGGGGGCCCGAGTTTTCGGTTCCATTGATTCCTTTCATCGACACGTTGTCGAGCGCCGTGGAAGCCGCGCTGCGTGCTTTGTTGGACCTTGGTGAGTCCATTTCTCTGCGGTGGCACTACCGCGATGACGCCGCCAGCGACTGGCATGTGCATGCGGTGATCGAAGACGATTTGGAGTTCGACATCTACCCCGGAGAAGCGGCCAACGTTCACTCGTGGATCAAGACCCATCCCATCAGCCTCGCTTATCGTGAAGCCCGCAACGTGGATGCGGACGATGATGCACGCAAGCACATTCTGGTCCAACTACACCGGCGGTTGCAGCGCTTGGCCGTCACCGACAATGGGGCGGCCTTTGTCCATCTCCGTGCCGCCATCGACGAGTTCGGGCCTTTCAACGAGATGTCCGATTTCATGTTCCGCTCCGTGTCTCCCCACGAGGCTGTGATTCGCTTGGGCTTTCAGTGCAATCAAGATTGTGGGTTTTGTTGGCAAGGCCGACAATGGCCTGCGCCTCCGGGGGACTACTACGATCAGTGGCTCGATGAGTTCGCCAAGGCCGGTTGTAGTGAGATCACCTTTACGGGGGGAGAGCCTACGATCAGCCGCGATCTGCCCCGGCTCATTGAGCGTGCGTCCAAAGAACATGGCATGGGAGTCTGCATACAGACCAATGCGATTCGATTGCGGAAGCGCGACTTTGCAGAATCGATCGTACGGGCGGGTCTGACCCGGGCGTTTGTGTCCTACCATTCGCACATTCCGGACGTGTCCGATGCGTTGACCCGAGCACCGGGAACGCACAGGCCAACGGAAGCCGGGATCCGAATGCTCTTGGATCTTGGGGTCCGGGTGGATTTGAACTGTGTGGTGGAACGACAAAACTACGAGCATCTGGCGGATCTGTCGCGCCACATTGTGTCGGAGTTTGTGACTCCCTTTGGCCACAATCCCGTGCAGAGTGTCCAGTACTCGCACCCGAGCCAATATTATTCGGCAGAAGCCTGGCGGGAGTCCGTTGTGGCTTTCGATGAGCTGCAGGGGCACCTGCTCGAAGCCATTTCGGTCCTCGAAACCGCCGGTACCGCGGTGGAAGTCGTGGGAACGTGCGGCTTTCCACCCTGTGTCTTTCACGACGCTCCGTCGGTGCTACGCCGGGTCGTGCGTGAGGAGCAAGCGGAGAACGATGTGCTCGGGCGCGTGTTTGCGGACGTGTGTGGCGAGTGCGCCCGGCAATCGGGGTGCCTCGGCGTGCGGCGAGAATACCTGGACGTGTACGGGGATCGCGGATTGAAGCCCTTTCGGGCGCCATGACTTTCGCTTTGATTCTGCCCGGCGTGTGTGAGCCTGGCTAGGGTTTCAACGCCATCCACTCGTCTGGCTGGCTGCGAATGGCCGCTTCGAGCGCATCAAAGAGCGCCCGCCCGTGATCGTCCAAGGGATACGGTCGATCCCACAAATTCATGAACGAAAGGGTAATGTCACCCACCCGACGGTAATATTGCGTTACATCGGGAGAGAACTTGGTGGTGACGATCAGTTCGGGCAATCCTTCTCGTTGCCATCGGTGTTGTAGCCCGTCCGCGATAGAGATCGCGTCGGAGAAGGTCCAGCCGGCGAGCGTTGCTTCATCCGTCACGCCAAGCAAAGCGGCCACTCGTGATGAGGTCTCCTCGCGACTCAGTCTTTCACAGCCGGTGTTCCGATCCGCGTCCAAAAAGTCGCTCAGCGTGGTGTCTTCAACCACATCGGCGTAATGGGTAGCGATTCCAACCTGGAAGCAGTTTCCCATCAGGAAGTTGTCCTGAACGTCACCGGCCGCGGATTCGTCGGTGAGCAGATCGCCCGAATACCAGAGATCAAAGGCGTTGAGCGAACGGTCGAATATGCGCTCAAAGTCTTGGCACCACCGCTCACACTTTTCTTGGGTCCAGCCGCCGTCGTTGAGCAGCGCGGCCACTTCAATGGCCTTGTTTACGGCCATTCCACCGCCCACGGAGTAGACGGGATCTGCGAACGCGCAGGCGTCCCCTACCAGAATGTAGTCTTTGGTCGCCGCAACGTCGGCTCGGTTGGCGAAACAATTCCGAGTGTGCACCCGGTTGTACGGTGAGCTTCCGTCCTGGAGGCGTCGTCGTAGCGTGTAGTGGGGGAGATGGGATTTCTCCGCCACGTCGAAGAGGGTGTCGGCGGTGACCTTGGCTTCACGAGAGACCACCCCAAAACTCAACAGTTCCGCGTTGTAAAGTGGGATCTGCCAGGTCCACATGTTGCTGTCGAGTTGCGTCAGGATTGTGGTGTGCGCGGGGCTCCAGTCATCTTCTTCAGTGCCCGGAAGAATCCGGCGCTGGGTGATGTTGTAGCGCGAGTATTGCCGCTTCGTGTCACGAATGAAGTCCCAGAACTTTGAATCGTTATTTTCCACGACATCAAAATAGGTCCAGGTCGCAAAGGCCGGTCGAAATTCGGTCACTTCACCCAACGCTCTCGCAACCACCATGCCGGGCCCCGAACAGTCGAGGATCTGTCGTTCCACCTCGTAGGTGCATTGATCGGTATGGACGACTTTGGTGCCGTGATCGATTTGACGGACGCGCTCCTTGATTACCGGGATGTCCCAGTGCTTCAGCATAAAGCTCTCCAACTCGGAGCGCGCAACGTGGGCGGAGAATTCCTGCCCTTCGATTGGGAGAGGAAACGATGCAACGCTCTTCATGGAGACGAAGGCGGTGCCGATCTTGGTTGAGTATGAGGGGAGCGCACGAATTCCCGGTAGCAAAGTCTGCATTTCGGGGTGGTGAAAGGTTTCAGGGATGAACGACTCGCCCACCTTGTAGCCCCCGGGGTTGGGGTCTAGGATGACGGTTCGTTCATTCTTGAGGAAATGCTTCAGGGTGATTCCGGCAATTCCTGCGCCGATAATGAGATAGTCGACTCTCATTCGATTGGGTCACCCATCCCCCGATGGTCTGCGATCAGGACGAAATCCTCACGGTCGAAGGGTCGGCCCACCACGCCGGTCGTCGTGGTGAGGACGTCTTCGATCCGTCCCTTCGTTCTTAGCTCAAAGGCGTCCGAAATACGGCCATCTTCATCGATCAGTAGCGACAGGCACGCACCGTCATGGGTGATGGTATGGACCCGTCTTGCGAGCTCTTCCCATCGTTTCGTGAAGCCAGGGGTCTGGGTGTCCAATGCCATCAGCAGGGATCGAGCCGCGGAGATGGTGGCCTCGCACCACAGGTTACAGGGCGTGTGCGAAATGATGGACAGGGGACCGAGAAGCCATTGGGTCCATGGAGAGGCGGTCATCTCGGGGGCGTGGGTCAAGCGGTTCAGGGCCAACATCAGATCGTCTTGCCGACCGTGGGTGACAAAGGCCTCGATGCAGCAGGTCGGGTAGCCGAGCAGCGTCCCCAAACCACGACATGCATCGATGTCGCTGGCGGTTGTGCTGTAGGCTGCTTCGAGTCGGACGGCTTCTTCCAGGACGGACCGGTCGTTGCCAAAGAAGGAACAACTCGGGGTCTCGATCCCCTGGAAACCGGACGCTTCGAACCAGTCCCGATCCCTCGCCTTTTGGCTGGGATCGATGTATTCGCGCTTCACGATTTGCCGCAAGCCCTGCCGGAGTCCCGTCAATTCGGGATCGAAGGGCCAGATCCCGCGGCCGGAGATTGGGGTGCGCCCGATGCGCAACGCGGTGCTCCACTGGGGTAAACTCTGGAGCCTGAGCGCGACGCCCTCGGTCAAGTGAAACTCGGGTCCAAGTTGGGTCACGAGACGACGCACGGTACTCAGCACGTCTTCGAGGGGTTGAGGGCCGGCCCCCAATGACTCGAACCCTCGCTTCAAATGGGTGAGCGTCGCCTTCATGGCATCAGGGATGTGGCTGTCCATGTACGACAGAGCATAGCCGCCCCCATGGACAAATGCCTTCTTGCGCCCTTGAGGATCGAACTCAAGCGACCAGGTGAGTTTGTCGGCGCCAAGGGCAAGATGCAGGGTTGTGATCTGGGAATGTTCGGCCACCATCGCGCAATTACACTGCATCATAGAGACGTACGCAAGAGCTTGGGTCTCCACGGATTCTGGGCCGCAAAATGGTTGCTCACCCATGGCAAGCGTAGTACTAGGCCGGGGGCCTCTCTGTGTCATGGGTGTTGTGGTCCCGGGTGGTGCGAGTGTCTGGTTTAAAACACTTCATGGATGACCGGTCGCCTGATGTGCACACTCGGCCCAGCCGCCGGTGGCGGGTTGGACTTTCCTGGTGGTCGCTCACCGTATTGGTCGCCCTAGTTTTCGGTCCTCGTCCAGCGTACGCGTTGCCGAATCCATTCATCCTGATTTTCAATCTCGACGTCTTGATCCAGATCCTCATTATCCTTCCCCTCCTGATTCGTGGATTGGAGAGCACCGTCTCCCTTTGGCTCGAGCGGCGGATTCCCCGGGCCCGGATGCGGACCGTACTCTGGGTAACGGGTGCAGCGGTGCTCTTCGTGGTGATTGCCGGACCCACCACGCCTCAGGTTGTCTCACCGTCGCCAACGGCCTGCCAAGCGCTCTCACCGGAACTGGCTCAGCAACTCGCCCTTCCTTCGGGCAGTTTTGTGGTCGATCCAAGGTCCCCGGCTGCCTTCGCGGCCTATCACCTGAAGGGATCCTGCCAAGTCGATCCTCAACGCTTAGCGACCATGCAGAGTGTTTTTCAGGATCAGACAGTCTATTTGATCGAAGATCGAGAGATCAGTCCGAGCGAGGTCTTCGGGGGTAAGCCGCCACCGTGGGCGGACTGGCGCTCTGTCTCTGGGGGCTTGCGGCGTTACTACAAACCGGATGGCGCTGCAGTCGGTTTTGGTGACGCGCCCGAATTGGTCGTTGACCAGACGGGGCGCTCGGTCTCGGCCCAATTGGGGCCCTTTTGGTTCATGGGCAGCCGTGCCAGCTTGATTGGACGACAATGGCGAGAACTGCCCCGGTCGGCCCTGGGTTGGGCGGCCGAGCGCAATCATCCGATCATCGATCTTCGGCGGAATGTTTCTCAACCCGTTGACGGTGCCCTTGTGGTGCCGCCCTGGAACGGCAGGCTGAACGTGCTGGAAGAAGCGGCTGCGGGTCCACTGGACCACGCTGTCATTGTTTGCTATCGACCTCAATCCTGTGCGGCCGCTGAAGCGTTGGTCTTTGAGCTTAGAGCGGCCCACAAGAAACCCGTGGGCTATATTCGGCTGCCACCCGACAGTCGGGTCTCTCTCGAGCGCTTCTCGAGTAAGGTGTCCTCCACCTTTGCGCTGGGACTCGTGATCGCGTGGCTGGTGGGCCTCCTGTTCACATTGCTGGGTGAACATTTTGCAGCCTGGATCCGAAAGCGGGCTCGCTCCGGTCTATGGGCCGACGGATTGGAGCTTGTGCTGCCCCTTGTTACCCTGGTTTCAGCGTTCGTTTGTTGTGGGTTTACCCGTTTCGTGGGGCCCGATTCCGTGGATGCCTTTGACTGGCCCACCATGGTCTACGATGCGATTGTTGACCGCGACGTGATGACGGTGTTGCTCGTACCGCTTCTGTTTGTCGGCACCGTTTTTGCCCACGAAGATCGGTTGAGGCGATCCAGTCGCTGGCTCTGGGGGCTTGCTCTCCTGGCGCTGGCCGTCGTTGGGTTGGGTCCGAGAAGTCTGTTGGCGACTCGGGTGGTTGACCTGTGGCTGATGGGATCGGTGCTCTTCGGCATGGGTTGCGTGCATTTGCTGGCGATCGGGCGGTCTCGGCGTCGGGTTGTCCGTGGCGTGGCGGATTGTGTCCGACTGGAACACTTGAGCAAATGGCCCTGGTTGGGCGGCAAGATTTTGGGTCTGATCCAGGTTCAGCGTGCCGGATTCGAAGTGCCGCGCAGCGTCGTGTTGCTGCTTCCTGAGGGCGCCGACGCAGCGGAACACGTTGCGGGCATCCGAGGAGAGTTGGGGTGTGGTCCCCTGGTGGTTCGAAGCAGCGCCCCCGACGAGGATACGGACGAGCCCACGCCTGGACACTACCAATCCGTGGTCAACGCACAGGACGATTTGGTCGGCGCTTTGAAGACGGTGCTCGATAGCTACGGCTCGATCAGCGGACCGAGGGCGGTTCTGATTCAACGGCAACTCCAACATGCCTGGATTGGTGTGGCCCTGCGTGAGCCCACAGCCCGCGGCGGGGGTGTAGCCATTGAGATGTCGGCCGGTTCCGCATCGGCTGTCACCGCCGGTTCCCGCGCCGACGTCCGTGACCGGTTGGGTGTTGTGCTCACCAAGCGCTGGCTCGGGGGGCGGGGCCAGACGATCATTCCCCCCAAGCGTTTTTCGCGACTCTTTCATCGCGCTGAGAGACTGCTGGGCGACCGGCTCAATATGGAGTGGGCGATGGTTCACCGGCGCATGATTTGTTTGCAGATCCGTGCGGCCCGAGATGCCACCGAGACCGCCGGGGAGCCGGCCGCGGCGCTTGCGAGTCTGGTGGACGTTCTTCAGCGAGCATCGGTCAGTGCCCGTACGGTTGTGCTTTCGGTGGACGCGAGGACCGAGTTCATTGGCTCGGGGCCCATCACTATGGACTTGTTGCAGGATCTCTTCTCCCCCCGTGGGCCTTTGGCCAGAGCCCAGCGGTGGATCTTCCCCTGGACCCGCCCCTTGACTCCCGAGCCGTCCATTGTCCCCATTGAGGGGATGCCCTTTGGTGTCACGTTCACCGCCCGCCCTTTGATGGGTGCGTTCCAAAACCCGTGGGTACGGATGCTCCGATGGTTTATGCCCCTTCGCCGGTCGGGTCTGCTTAAAGCTCTGGACCGCCGATTGCGCGTGCTGGAGGAGGCCCCGCCGTCCATCCCCCAAACCTTCGATGCGGACGGCGTGGCGGTCAGTCGCCGTGCGCTGCTCGGTGAGCCGGCCGTTTTGGCCCTGGCGGTTTCGCTTCTGCAATCGGAGGCGGGTTCGGCCGTGGACGATGCCGACCCATTGTTTGCTCAGGTTCCGGGTGCTCCCAACGGGCGAACCGACGACGCGTTGGCGTGGCGTGCGCCGGTGGACTTGGATGTGGAGCAACCCCGGTTGGGTGAAACAGAGGGCCACTACCCCGTGTTGCCGGCGAGTTTGAAAGGAACGCCGCTTTCCAGTGATTGGAAAAGCGCATTGGGAGAACTTCGCACTCGGGCTCGACGTGTACTTGCTGCCCATGCAGCCCATCTGCGTTGGAACTTGTTACAGGCCGGTGTGCTTCATTTCGGCACGCCGAATCCAGAAAACGTCAAGGAGAACGTGGAGCGCCTTCCGGCTCATCTCACTCTCCGGCAGTTGGAAGTGTGGGCCGCTGAGGGGACACCGGTGGGGGGCGACCCCGCGGCAGAGCGCGGCTTCTGGGTGTTCGGTCAGCGGGAATGCGAGGGAATGGTGAACACGCTGGATGCTTGTGGGGCGGGGGATGTCGTGGTGGTTAATGTGCCCACCGTTAAGCAGGTGCTGTCGCTTCCATCGGATTGCGTTCTGTTGGCCGCCGCCGGTACCCGCCTTTGCCACGCGGCCCTGGTTGCGCGTCTTCATGGGCGAACCGCGTTCTTTGGGGCCGGGGCGGCCGTGTTGGCCCTGAAGCCGGGCGATCGAGTGTTTCTAGGGCATAAGGGCGCTTGGTCTACGAGGGAAAGCGTGGGGGAGGCCGGGTAAGGCGACGTAGATCGTTCTACATCCTTTGCTTCGTGCCGACCGCCTCATTGGTTTCTTGACGAAGGGGCCCTGTGTAACCGATCGACATTCTCCCTTCTCGTTTCCACCAGGAAGCATCGAGTGTTTCTTCCCAGTCATCCAGACGACGCGCCAACTCGCCAAGGAACGCTTCAAGCGTGTTGTCTAGAGACCGAGCTTGATGATTGAGGTGGCTATGCCGCGTTTGGAGAAAGCCATAATCCCATGTCGAACGATCGGTGAGTTCCCACCCGCCAAGGCCATCGGTATGGAAGGAGTACAATATTCCGAGGACGTTCACCGTAACGCGGGTGTTCTCGAGAAGTTGTTGTTCCTGGAGCAATTCAAGTACCGGTGGCGGGAGGCACAGTTCAACGGGCATGGTGAGCGTTGGCTCAACGCCTTCCAACCAGCCCTGTGCATGCAGAAAATTTACAAGGCTGAAGGCTCGAAGGGAAAAACGGTCCGGGTCCGTTTTCGCTTCCGTGGTCTGCAGAAGGTCTTCAAGCACATTAGTCAACAGGGTGCTTCCGTCCAGTTTGGGGAGCAAGTGTTGTGGCAAGGTCGACTCAAAGGGTACCGCAATCCCCGGGAACAAGCTGTCCGCGTCACCCTTAACCACCAGATGAGGCAGGCGGCGCCACCGGGACCACCGTGCGTTTGTGTAGTAACGCTCCTCAACTTTCCAGGACACATCGCTAAGCCGGATCTTCGAGTTCAACATCGCCCTCCACTGACGAAGATGGGTTTCCGACAATGTTTGTCGAGCGCTTTGCGAGTCGACAAATTCAAGGCCTTTGTCGGGAGCGTCGTCGAACATCTTCTCCCGGTAAATTGCCCCATCGCGTCGGGTAAGCGTGGAGCAGAGAGCCTGTGGCTCGTCCGCGGGGCTATCGAAGGGGCTGAGAAAAGAGCCCATTAGCAGTTGATTAAACGCTTCGGCCTGTTCGGATACGGGCGTTCCTGTGCCGAGTAAGCGGCGTTTGGATTCCCAGTGAAGCGAATCTACCGTGAAATTGCGTGAATACCAGACCCGTGCCAACGAGTAATAGGTCCTGGTCAGCAGCTGGTAACTTTCATCATAGGACGAACGTAACAGGTCCGGATCGACCTCGGAGTCGTTCCAAAGCGTGTGCAGTGCGTTGGCCACAAGCGATGAGCCGTGGGCGGTGAAGAGCAATCCCGTCGAGAATATCGGATCGACAAAGGAGGCGGCGTCGCCCACGAGGAACCACCCCTCTCCACAGGTTTGTTCTGCCGCGTAACTCCAGTCACGGACAGTCATGAGCCTCGATTTTGCGAGCGGATGGGAAACCTGTTCAGCGTTTTCCAGCAGTTCGGCTACATGCTCGTTGTGGAAGAGGTTCTCCAGATACAACTCTTGAAGCTTGTCCTTTCCGCCGCTGGGGAGTGATGATTTGTGTGTGACCAGGCCGATGCTGACGAGATCTTCCTCAATCGGGATGTGCCAAAGCCATCCATCCCGGGTCGTGCCAATATAGGTCCACCGCTGTCCTGGTTTCAGGGGGTCGCCGAACTCGGCAATCTTGGAGCCCTTCCAGTAGCTGTAGATGGCAAAGTTGTTGAGATCCGGCCACGTTTTTGCCGGCAACTTCCATAATTTTGAGAGCACCCGGCTCGAACCGCTTGCGTCCACTACGAAGTCTGCTGAATAGTCTCTGTGGCCGGTCTTCACCACGAATCCGCTCTTTGTGCGGACCACGGCTTTAACCGGATCGCCCTCGCTGACAGTGGCGCCCAGTTCGGCGGCGTGCTGAAAGCACAACGCATCGAAGCGCGCGCGGTCGAGCTGCCAGCTTGTCAGCAACTTTTCTTCGTGGGCGTATTCCCGAAAGTCGATGGTCCAGGATTTATTTTTTCCTTTTCCCCAATAGAAAAGCGTACCGACCTTCCACATAAACCCGGCGTTCCGGATTTTCTCGAGAAGGCCGGCTTCATGGAGGGTATCCCGCCAACTTGGGATGGTCGATTCTCCGACGCGATGTCTGGGGTGTTTCTCGGCGTCGATGACGAGTACGGATTTGTCCGGGTCGTGTCGTCGCAGTAGTGAAGCAGTCAAGCTGCCGGCAGGTCCGCCGCCTATAATCACTACGTCGAAATGCGCAGTCATGGTGAACTCCAGGGATTGGGTGCTGGTTAATACCGTCAACGCGGTGGAATTACCAGCAACACATGCACCATCGACGGCCCCGCTTTTTCGGTGGTTCAATGGTCATCGGGGCTTGATGTCACAGTCCCCGTATTCACGCGATTGTGGCGTCATCTTGGCGTCATCTTGGCGGCATTGGATAGTGCGCGGCCCCGTTTTCGAGAGCGCTGGGTGGCGCATTTGGGTAGGGCTACTGTGTTCTTGCTTGGAGTCGCTGCGCCATGCGTCTTGTGGTGACGAGCAGTACGAAGACGCAGAGCAGCAGGATGATGTCGGGGTACCGGGTTTGCCCCGTGCTCCCGGAGCATCCACCGCAGTTGCCTTCCATCTGGACCACATCGTAGCCATTGCCCGCCATGGTGTCGGAGCCCATGGTGTCGGAGCCCATGGTGTCGGAGCCCATGGTGTCGGGGAAGCCATCGGGTGTCCTGTCATAGGGCGAGGTGGGGCTGGGTGTGTCCGCTCGAACAGGCGTGCAGCCCATGGCATCGGCATCGTCCACGATCGTAAATGTGCCCATCTTCGTCCATCCAAGCCGTGGTTCTGGATCGCCCGAACCTCCTTTGGCGTCAAAGTAGATGTTCTTCGTTCCGGAAAATGTATCCAGGTCAAATGTGATCGCGAAATAGACTCGACGCACATTTCCTTCGTCAACGAACCAGGAGTTGGCGCAGTCAAAGCTGCCGTATTCCCCTTCGATGACTTTGTCTTCGCCCGGCTGACAGGTCTGGCCTGCTGACTGGAAGATGCCATATTCCAGAGTAGCGCCCATAACGGGAACCTCAGGCGCCACCTCGTCTCCGATCCACAGCTGAACAATGCGAAAGGTTTGGGCGCCCTGCGAATGTTCGTAGGCCGCTTCAAAGGTCGTTGCACAGCCCCAGCCGCTGGGCGGAAAGATGCTCACGGCGGTGAGTGTGGGCGGTGGGGGATCCGACACGGTGGGGGGAACCACTTCGGTCGCCTCCACACCGCCCCCTTTGTTGGGGGCTAGGCACGCCATCGTAAAGTGTCCTTTGCCCACTTTGGGATGGTCGTGGATTCCCATCCAATACTTTTGGCCAGCGTTTACATTGAGAGGAACGAGTTTTTGGGGTTGGTCACAGACAATGGCGTGCAAGTAGTTCAGGTGGTCCCAGGCGTTCTGCCCCTTTTCCTCCCAGCCCTGGCAGCGCGCCATGCCGTCGGACATCTTGGGGCCCGTGTTGCTGGAAACGTAGGCTTTGCCGCCGTTGTCATCCAGGCACACGAGGACCAGGTCCGGGTTGGATGGTGTATGAAAGGCCGCATCATCGCAAATCTCACTACCGTTTCGTGCCGACTTAATACAATCGTCGATGGTGTAAGTTGCGGCCAACAAAGTGCCATTGGGAAAGGCCAATAGAAATCCAAGGGCGCACCAGAACATAGCTCTGCCTTGCATTCGTTACCCCTCAGCGAAGTGAATGTTTTCGAACTCAGGCAGGTGCTTTTGTGGTTCGATTTGAATCGGAAAAGACGATGCAATATACCACAGGATGGCCTGCGGGTCACTCGTTGATACTGAAAAGGCTTTTGGGACGCAGGTTTAGCTGACTTTTACGTCGCCGAAGCCGACCCATTTGCCCTGCTCTTCGTCGACCAAGACCTTGCGCCACAAGCCCCAGGTATCTTTGGGAAGAACGGGCTTCACGGCCTGGAACATGGCGACGTTGTCGTGGGCTTCTTGCAAGCGGTAGTTGGGGATGCGGGGGCCTAGATGATGAACGTGGTGGAGGCCGATGTTGCCGCTGAACCACTGCATGACGGGGCCGAGCTTGAAATACGAGCTCCCCGTCAGGGCGGCGTCTTTGAGGCTCCAATCTTCTTTGGCGACCCAGTAGCCATCGTCAAAATGATGCTGCACGTGGAAGAGCCACACACCGAACGCGCCCGACACAAAGGACATAGGCACTTGGATGATCAAGAAGATCTTGACCCCGGCCCACATGTCGCCACCGCCGAGGAAATAGCTGAGGGTGCCAATGAGCAAGGCCCAGGTGAGGTTGACGCCCCACACCTGGCGTTTCATACGTTTGTCGGCACCGGTCATGGCGAAGCGATATTCCACCAAGAAGAGCCAAACTCCGCCGACAGGGAATGTTACGAGCGGGTGGCGGTACGTGCGGTAGATCAGGCGTTTCAAGGGCGATGCGGCCAGGTAGTCCTTGACGGTCATGGTCCAGAAATAGCCGATTCCTCGCTGCTCCACCTGGCCAAAAGACGCGTGGTGAAGCGCGTGGTTGTGGCGCCACTGCCAATAGGGGGTGTAGGACAGCATGCCCGTAAAGAACCCGACAATGTCATTGGCTCGAGTCGATTTGAAAAACGAGCCGTGGCCGCAGTCGTGGTTAATGATGAATAGCCGCGCTGTGAGGAGGCCGCCCATAAAGCTCCAGAAGAGCGTGAGCCCATAGGAAATGTCCAAGGACTTGTAGGCCAGCGTCCACACGATGATGTACGGGATCGTCGTGTTGATGATCTGCCACAGGCTTCGCCGCCAATCGGCTGAGCAATAGGGCCGGATGATTTCTTGCCAGGAGGGCTGGTCTTTTGGGTTCGCGTCCAACATGCGTTACCTCTGCATCAGGGTGAAACACGTTCTACTCATTATCACGGAATTTCGGGATATATTGTAAAAGAATTGATAATCATTGATGAAAGTGGTCACAAGGGAGAACGCCCGTTAAGGCGTATTTTCAGGTGATAAGACCCTTCCGGTGAGTCTGTTAAGTTTTCACCTCCCTGACGTGCCTCAGGACGTGTGTTAGTGTTTTTGGCCATGCGCCGACTTCAGACAAACATGGCATTCATTGTGGCAATTATCGGGTTTTGCCTGATTCTCACTTCGACACCGAAGTCGGCGTTTGCTCAAAAAACGCCCCAGATCCTCGTCCAAGACCTCATTGAGGCCACCCACGCCCAGGACGAAGGGCGGGTTCGCGCGCTTTGGCAGCCGGGCCCCTGGAGCAAGAAAACCGACAATCCGGGCTACGGCCTCTATCACCAGAGCGTTCGCAAACGTTTTACGCTCCTCGCTCGTGGAGTCCAGACGAAGAAGGACCGGGCTCTGGCCACCGTGGATATCGAACGCAATGGTCGCATTGTCGACCGCGTGTACTTCTACGCCATGCACACCCAATCTCGGTGGATTTTCGTGGACGCCGACGAGTCGAAAGCCCACGTCCGGCATTTTCTGGCCGGCACGGTGCCCGGCCGCTTTTCCGTCCGATATTTGCCCCCCAACCCGGCGTTGGAAGGGGTGGGCAAGGCCTTGATCAAATTGGCGCACGGCGAGGCCAAGAGCCCGAAGGGGCCTCAAATCATCAACGCGCCCGACGCCATCTCTCCGGTCCTACGCCGCTGGGCCCGGACGACGAAGCTGCGCGTCACCAAGACCCTGTATTTCGCCCCCATGAAGCGGGGCGCTATTGAGTTCACCACAAAAACCGAGATCGTCAACGCCCAGGGCAAGACAGTCCAATTCGACGACCACTGGATCGTGTACGTGGAGCAGAAGCCCGACCATCGCTGGCGGATCACCAACGACGGCAGCTATCTCTCCGTCGATTCATTCCTCGAATAGAGAGCGTTGGCGGTTCGCCGAAACACCTGTTCTTGAACTCAGCTCGCTTGGCCGAAGAATTCGTGCGCTTCGGCGGGATGACCTATCCTGCGGTTGTGGGCTCTCCCGAGCAGGCACGGGAATGGTGGTGGATGCCCCCACGTTTAATGGGCGAAGAAAAAGGAGCTTTGCATGAGCTTGAATGAAAACACACGGGCGACGGTCGAGCTGGTGGGAGACATCCTCTTTCGCGGCTTCGTGGTGGGTTTTGTCTTTCTCATGATTGTCGGCTTGCCCCTTCTGTTCTTGGAAGACCCGATCTATTCGATACACAGTCTGTTCATGGACATATCCAAGGCGGATCACGTGCTGATGATGGTCACTTGGTTGGGCAACGTGAAGGCACTGCTCTTTGTCTTCTTCTTGATTCCCTGGCTCGCCATCCGGTGGACGCTCAAGAAGTCTGCCGCGAGTTCCTCAGCCTTGTGAGCGGATGCGTGGAGGGTTGCCAAAGGTGTGTCTCGATCTGAAACCACTCCAGTGAACGGCTCCGCATTTTTTGACTTGTCTGGTATAGCCTTGATATCTTTTGTAAACTGACAAAGCAGTGCTCCCCAACCAGTCGAGCGGAGGCCCGACAATGTTTCGAATATTCGCCCCCCATTTGTTGTTGTGTGTAGCCATGGTCGTGCTGGCCCTTGCCGTCGGCTGTGGAGAGGAGGCCGACAATTCCGCCCCGGTCGACGCGATTGGAGACACCGGAACCGTGGATGTCAACGACACCGGCAATCAAGAAACGAAGGTTGAACCCACGTGCGGCGACGGCCAATGCGAGGCTGGTGAAGACTCGGATACGTGTCCCGACGACTGCACAAAGGAGTGGCCGAAGTTCTTCAAAGAGCCCTGCACAAGCAATGCGGATTGTATGGACAAAGATGGTCAGATTTATGGCTATTGCATCGAAGTCGATGAGTTCGGAACCAAGGAGTGCACGTTCGGCTGCATTGACGAATGTCCTGAGGGATATGGCTGTACGGTCATCCAAAATGTGGGGGAGAGTGATGCGGTCTTGGTGTGCACCAAGATCATGACCTCCAATTGCGACGTGTGTGAAAGCGATGAGGACTGCCAGTACGATGGTGCCCAATGCATTGACGTGGGCTTGAATGCGGAGGGCCCCGAACGGCGTTGCGCCATGGAGTGCGGGGACGATGGCTGGTGTGACGACGGCTACGAATGCAAGAATGTGGCGCAGCCGGGTGAGGCGGACGCCGTGAATCTCTGTGTGCCCAGCACGGGCAGCTGCATCTGCTTTGGTCAGGATGATCAGGGCAATGACATCAACGGTTCCACGCGGGCCTGTGAAACATCGAACGACGTTGGAACCTGCGCGGGCCAGGAGACCTGTGCCGGTGAACAGGGTTGGTCGGGTTGTGATGCGGCCGAGGCGGCGGAGGAACTCTGCGACGGCCTGGACAACGATTGCAATGACACGGTGGATGATGGCTTTGTCGACACGGACAAAGACGGCCAGGCCGACTGTGTGGACGAGGATGACGACGGCGATGGCACCGATGATGATGAAGACAACTGCCCGCTGATCGCCAACTCGGACCAGCTCGATACGGACAAAGACGGCATCGGCGACGCGTGCGAAGGCGAATGTCAGGGCGAAAGCACCTGTTCGCCCGGAGCCACCTCCAGCAAGAGTTGCGGAAAGTGTGGCACCAAGAAACGCAAATGCACGAACCAATGTGAGTGGGGAGACTACGGCGAATGCACGGGGCAGGGCACGTGCAAGGCCGGCTCACCCTCACCCTGCGGCAATTGCGGCACCAAAACGTGCAGCGACGAGTGTACCTGGGGAGGTTGCGCCGATGAGGGCGTATGCAAGGCCGGCGAAACAAGCCCTCCTCAAGACTGTGGAAACTGCGGCACCCAAACGAAAATGTGCACGCCCGAATGTGTTTGGGCGTTGGAGCCTTGCAATGACGCGGGCAACTGCAAGCCCGGCACCATCGGAGGCACCCCACAAGCGTGTGGAAATTGCGGTACCCAAGAGCAAGAGTGCACGTCCCTATGTGAGTGGGGAGAGAACATCGGCGAATGCACGGGGCAGGGCGAGTGTAAGCCCGGTACGCCGTCAGCGATTTGTGGCGATAAGTGTAAGACAAAAACGTGCAGCAACGAGTGTACCTGGACTCCTTGTGTCCAGACCGTCGAGTGCTCCGAGAATGAGCTGTGTAACAAGGACGACGGAAAATGTGAGTGTGACCTAAGCAAAGGCTACAAGGTGACGGGAGACAAGTGCCTGCCCTCCTGCGGTACACTCAAAAAGTTGAAGGGCGAGGATGACAACACGCAGGGTTGTTGTACGAAAGGGTGCAAAGGGAAGACCATTGGCGGACCGGGTACAACATACGACTGCAACTATTGCTGTGAGTCGTTCGATCAGCCAGCCCCATCCTGTGACATGACTCCATAGCCTGTTTGAACGCTCAAGAAGTCCGCTGCGGTACCCTGCTCTTTCCCTAGAGAGTCTCCGTGTTGCTCACCGCTGTTTTCCGGAAAGTCGACGTATACGCCAGGTTCTAGAACGGGGTTCCGTCCGACAGGGTACCCGGCGAGGCAGATGCGCCTGGATGTTGGATAAACGCCGCGTTTTTCTGGCCCTCGGATTGTCGCACCAGGGAGCGATCGTGGTTGGCTTCGGCGCCAAAGACCACCCGGTCGACGATGGCGTCTTTGCGGGTTCGAAGGATGATGGTGTCGCCCACGTTGGCCAGTCGGAGTCCCTGGGGTGCGACGAAGAGCAAAGCTCCCGTGTATTGCAGGGCGCTGGTATCGCCGCCACCGAACACCACAGCCGCGCTGTGGCCGGCCAGCGTTGCACCTTGCGGAAAGACAAAGCGGACCTTGGTGTCATCGGCCAGGGTCCACCCGCTGAGATCGACGCTCTTGCTGGAGGGATTGACGAGCTCGATGAACTCATCCTCCACCGGATCGTACCAGCCATCCCCATTTTGGTCGCCGGTGGAGTCGTTGGCCGGATCGGCCAAGATCTCGTTCACGATGACCTTCTTCGAGGGCTTGGTGTTGTGGGTACAGCTGAAGCTCTCAGGAACGCAGGCGCGGCCTGAGAGTGTGTTGTTTCGGGCCACCGCCGCGCAGGTGTAGCCGTCCGGGCACCCGTCGTCGCCCGTGCACTCGGCCGCGCAGAATTGACCGTCGGTTCCGAGGTTGAGACAAAAGTTGGCGTTCCAACTCGAACCGCAATCCCAGTCCGACATGCAGGGCGAACAAAAGTGTTCCGGCTCCGCATAGGGGTGCAGGTGCGGATTGTCATCGATGCCATGCACACCGTACATGGCCGTGTCCCACGTGTTCCAGTCCAGGTCTCGCATCAGATCGCCATAGGTGACGGGCACGTGCGCGCCCGAATCAGAGGTGCCCGCGATGGCGGTCAGAAAGTCTTTGACCGGGTCGCCGTCCATGGACGTGGAGTAGGTCGTGGTGGTGATGATGTCCAGATTGGTCCGGCTGCTCTTGGCCGGGTTGGCGTAAAACGCGTTGCCCAATGCGTAGGTCTCGCAGCCTTCGGTCAGAATCACCTGATAATAGGAGGGCAGCGACAAGGTCGCGATCTCGTTGTCATCCAGCTCCCCTTCATCGGTTTTTTTCCAGTTGGCCAGGGAGAAACCCCAGAACGGCCCGGAGTGGCCGGAATACACGATCACCTCTTTGGTCTCCAGGCTGCGGATCATGTCCTTCTTCAACTGGCGTCCGCCCGCGTCGGTGTCGGTGTCCGTGTTGGTTCCGGGCTTGCCCCAAAAGAGGGACACCTCCACGCTCACCGATCGGTCTCTCGCGGTGATGGTGCGTTGAAAGGGGCCGGAGGTGCGGTTCAGCTGTTCATAGTCACCCACCGGCGCGCTGTATCCTTCTTTGACCAACCAGTGGAAGAGCTGTTTGGACTCTTTAAGGTGCGCCTTGGTGTGGTAGTCCCAACCCAAGTGGATGGCGATGGTGACTTTGCCATCCTGGAAGAGTCGCTCGTACTCCGGCCATGCGTCGAGCGATCGCGGCTGCCGGGTCAAGGTGAGCTCGATGGTGTCCAACTGGTCAGCGTTCAGGACGCTGGGGTTGAACTTGTCCCACGGCTTTTGGCGGAACCACTCGTCGCCTACGGTGAGATTCTTCATTTCTTCGTTGGTGGGGACGCCGATGGTCAGGTCGAAGCTCCAGGTGCCGTCGCCGTTGTCGAAGGTGGGCAGCTTGGACAGCAAGTCTTCGGGACCGCCGATCTGCTGGCGGACGGTGAAGGCGTAGGTGGTGGCGTCGAGTTGGCGGATGTCCAGGTCGTCCAACGAGGCGTTCTTGGTCAGGGCGTTGAAGCCGCCGTACTTGGCGTTGGGATCTTTGGCGTCCTTGGGTGCGATCCAGGCGTTCAAGAACCAGGTCACCGCGATCTGCTTGAAGGGGATGAGCCGTTTGACCTTTCGCAGCCGCGTGGATTCGGCCAGATCCGCATCGTCCTCGTCCAGCCGGATGATCGCTTCGCCTTCCACCAGGTATTCCCGCGCCGAGTCGGACAGGAAGTTGTCTTCTTTGCCGTGGGGCACCGCGGTCGGGATCGCCAAGTCCTCGACGTTGATGATGGGGGCCTCGGCGCAACCGAAGGTCAAGACGATGGCGAAGAGGGCTAGTCGCATGGTTCAAAGTCCTCCGGCCACTGGAACCAGCTGGGGATCAGGTACCCAAAGCTGCCTTCCATCCAAAAGCGGGACTCAACCAGCTCTTCAGCGATCTGCTCCAGCGGATTGAGCTCGCCGGGCATGAGGGTCTCAAAGTCGGGCGTCAGGCCATACTCGAGCTCATCCATGGTCTTCACGGCGTGCTCACGACAGGTCTCGACAGTGGCTTTGGCACCGCGGTTGAGCCAGCATTCCACATAGAAGGCGCGAAACTCTTCCAAAAACGCACCGGTTTGGTCGACCTCGTGGGTCTCATAATCGTCGTAGTAATAGCACTCCGACCGGTTGAGCACGTGGTTGACTTCGTGGACCAGGGTCGCGGCGAGTTTCCGGGGATCCGTCTCGTCGGACCCGGTGAAATACAGGCGATTGCCCCACTGGTATCCGTCCAAGTCCGCCTCGATGGCTTCCTGGATGGCCGGCGTGGCTCGCCAATCCTCGTCCGTGGGCCGGTCGCCGCACTCGTCGGGGACGATGTCCTTGCACATGTGCCACAGGTCGACGCCGCGGGCATCGCTGACCGGGCCGATCCACACATCGCCGTCTTCGATGCGGGCGACGGTCTCTTCGGCCAGGGTCCGTTGGAGCTCGGTCTCGCCGTTTTCAGCCAGATCCTTCAGAACGAGGAGGGCCTGCTCCAGGGGCGTCGCGTCGTCGTCACCGCGGTCGCCTTTGGCGGTGTTCCCGCTAGAACCGTTCTCGCCCAACACAAAAATCTCCCCGGTGCTGCAGCTCATGAGCGCCAGCAATATGGCGAGAAGTGTTGCGTTTGCGGCGATTCGCATGCCTTCTCCAAATCCTCGAAATCCAACGGGGGAGGGACATCCCACCCCACTCGCGCGGAGATGGAGCAAGAGCCGTGCCAGGGTCGATTGTCTCCAACGGTGTTCGAGGAGCTTCCGCCCGGTCATCGGCCCCACCGGATCGCGGTCAGGGCCAGATGAACTCCGACACGTTGCTTCGTTCGTTGACGGTGTATTGGGTGCCCGCCTTGATGGTCGCCGAGCTGATCATCCAGCCGTACCGCTCGCCCGATTGGGGCTCGAACCATTGCAGTTGCCCGCTCGGAAATTTGAGGTGCTCGTAGAAGTTATGGTCCTGGATCTGCTGTTGCGGTCGCACAATGGATTCAAAGACACCGGCTATCCACATCCCCAGGTCCTCCTGGTAGACGAAGATCCAGGCGCTGCCGACAAATTTGTTGTAGAACATATGTTCGGGCTTCACATAGCTGGGATTGAAGGTCGGCCAACACACATCTCCGGGGCCGCAGGTCGTGCCGTTGTTCTTGATATTGATGCTACTGCCGGGCCCTTTGGACGCCTTCAGTGTCACGGTCTCGGGCCAGTCCGAGATATCTTCGCCTTTGTTTTCGAGCATCCATACGACATTGCTGAAATCCGGTTCGATGGCGGGTGGGTAGAGTTGCGGTTTGGTGCAATGGACTTGGATGGTCATCTTGGCGGCTTTGCCAAAGAGAAGGTCTCCCGATTGCATGCGCCAGCGCAGCAGGTGCGTTCCCTTCTGCGGGGGGCCTACCAGCTCAAAGACCCACTCGACGGTTTGGTTCGGCTTGACCGTGGTTCCCTGGGAGAGAAGGATGGCGCTCCCGTCAAAGAACAACGGGCTGTCCGACAGAGGGACCAGTCGATGGGTCTTTGGTTTCCACGTGGTGGTCCCCACATTCTTCATGGTCACCGATACGGTCTTTGCTTTGCCGCATTGGATCGTGGCTGGGTAGGAGGAGTTGGCCACCTTGGCGTCGCTTCCGTCGTCCACGGGCGGGGTCTGGGTGTCGGGCGGCG
>Ga0114996_10001845_pt1 | contig 27933 bp, 21 predicted proteins | sample ArcticOcean_MG_C_4_FD_87039 | JGI IMG/M metagenome (GOLD analysis project Ga0114996, IMG submission 87039) | Marine microbial communities from western Arctic Ocean - ArcticOcean_MG_CB4_134 | ecosystem: Environmental > Aquatic > Marine > Oceanic | place: Arctic Ocean: Canada Basin | collected... | reverse complement strand
GTCCGCTTCGAACACGAGGCTCGCGGCGGTTTCGCCGAAGATCTGGGCGAGGTCGTCGAAGGAGAGCCTCGGCATTACGCGGCTCGCGATGAGTCCACCGTCCGTCACCTCCGCTGGTTCCGTGCCTGCGATGACGTCGCGAGGCACCGGTACACCTACGGGGAGGACTATCTCGTCGACGGTGACCGTCTCCTCAGTCGCATACCGTTCGAAGTTGACGGCGTAGTATGCCCCGAGTTCCTCGTCGCTCGGTTGAATGACGTCCCCACTCAGGACATGCAGCATCTTCTGCACGAGTATGTCGTCGATGCGCTCGTCCTCGGCGAGTCCCATCGCCTGCGCTTCCCGAACCAGGACCCGCTCGTCGATAAAGCGCTCGAGGATCAGCTGCCGTTCGTCTTCCGTCAGTGGCTGGCCCTCCTGTGCCTCGACCTGGAGAACCCGCCACTCGATCTCGTCTCGGGTGATCTCGATGACGTCGTCGCCGGGACCAAGGAGCGCGCTCACGCCGAAGAGCACTGCAGCGAGAGCCACGAAGTGCAGCAGCGGCTCGCGCAACACGGATCGGAATTTGTGTGTAGGGGCGTCAGTCACGAGGGAGACAGCAGAATGCATGGGAAGTATGTCGTTAGGGGCGAAGAAGATAAGGACGCCCTTCGTCCTGAGCATCCCCGGCATTCTTGCCGGGGTTGGCCGTCCGATCTACTCTGTTGTCGACAACGATTCGGCGGCCACCGGGGCGACCCACCGGAAAGCCGCTCGGATCCCAAAGAACGCGGAGGAACCTGATGGATAAGAAGATTATGCTCGCGCTGGCGATGGTCGTCGGCATGTCTAGCTGCGCACCGGCTGACGACACCGCAATGACCGCAGCCGGGGGCCAGCAGATGGCCGACGGCGAACGCTGGAGCTACCACAACTGGCCGACCGGGCCCTACCAAGTCGACCTTGCTTGGCCAAGGCCACTCCCGGACGACGAGCACTCCCACGATGGCTGGACCTGGGGGTCCATGGGCGGCGTTTACGCAGAGTCGCCGGACCGTATCTGGGTCGCCATGCGCGGTGAGCTACCGCTCCAGGAGGGTATGGAGCCCTGGATGGCGTACGGCGCGACCAACGTGGTCGGTAACGCGCCCCCGACGACCGACGGCATGGGCTCGACCTGCAATCCGACGAACAACCGACGTGGCTACGAGCGACGCTGGGAGCACAGCATCTTCGTCGTCGATGGGGACGGCAATCTCGTCGAGAATTGGGACCACATGAACGACCTGTTTGCCGCCCAGCCGTGTGGTCGCGGGCCCCACAAGGTCAAAATGAGCCCGTACGATGACGAAAAGCACGTGTGGATCATCGACGACCAGCTCCACATGATCTACAAGTTCACGTACGACGGCGAGCTCGTGTATTCACATGGCGAGCTCGGCGTGCCAGGCAGGGGACCCAATAACTTCGCGCGGCCGACCGACGTCGCGTGGCTCCCCGATGGCACGTACTTCATAAGCGACGGCTACGACGGGAAGCGCGTGGCGAAGTTCGATCCGGAGGGCAACTTCATCATGGACTGGGGGCAGGAGCCGGCGGATCCGGACAACCCGGGGCCAGGCGAGTTCAACAACCCGCATAGCATCCAGATCAGCTCCGACCGGAGGCTATACGTCGTGGACCGCGGCCACGAGCGCATGCAGGTCTTCGACGAGAACGGGAACTTCCTCGACATGTGGACGCTCCGTTCGCCGAACTGGGAGGACAGCCAGGGCACTCTCTACGTCAACCACCTCATCGACACCAACGACAACATCTGGGTGGGGAACGCACCGCCGGGCCGGCTCGAGAAGTACGACCTCGAGGGGAACCACCTCTACGGCTGGGGTGCGACGGGCACGGAGGCTGGAAGGCTAGCCTGCTCGCACGGCTTCACGACCGACCAGGAGGGCAATCTCTTCGTCGCCGACTGCTTCGCAGGGCGCGTACAGAAGTTCGAGCCGATCCCCGGGGCCAACCCGGATCACCTCATCGGCCCGATCCTAAGGGAGTACCCGGTCAACTAGACTCTGATGTGGGTCGGGCGGCGTGCGAAAGCCGCCCGGCCCACATCAGGTGTAGTCCGTGCCAAGGACTAAGACGGTTCGCTGACATTGGGGACGCGCCGACATGAAACGAAGCGCCTGGATGTTCTTGTGGCTGCTGCTTCCAGTTCCGCTCGTCGCCCAGGCCGGTCCGTTGGTCCTTCCAGGAGACGACGTCGGGGAGGAGCACTACGGCAGTCCGCCGGCGATCGATGTCGGCCAGCAGTGGCTGGGGCTCTACGCACGCGGTGACAGCTCCTGGGTACAGTCTGTCTCGGTAGTCTTGGAGGTTCGCCCCCCTGACGAGCCGGGAGAGCCCGGAACACACGAGTACGTCGTCGAGCCTCGGCGTCCGGTTCTGCTCATGATCGGCGTTGGACAGGCACGTGTCGGCCCGGCGCGGACCGCGATCGGGTATACGGACGCATTGTCTTCCGGGGAGCCGTCCAGAGAGCTTCAGCTGGGATCCGCCCAGTACCAGCTGGTACTCGACACGACCGATCCGAACGCTTGCGACGACGTGGTCACGCTTTCTGATGGCCAGACAACGCAGCGACTCTACGACGCAGCAGCAGACACGACCTATACCTGCGACGAAGCTCGCTTCGATGTGCATTGGGCAGGTGATCGGGACGGCGATGGCCGCCTCGACCTCCTCGCCACGTTCAGCTCGAAATACAGCTACCTACCGCGACGACTGTATCTGTCGTCGGCCGCCGCTCCCGGCGACATCGTAGCGATCGTCTCGAGCTTCGAGCGCTGAGGGTCGCGACAGGAAGGCGGCGGGTCCGTAAGTTCATCTCAACCCAACCCGAACACTCCCGTGATGCCCGAGTCGAAGTCCTAATGCCCGCACGCCGGTGGTGCGCCTCTCTGGCTCTCTTCGCCGTCCTGCTCCTCATCTGGGGCGTAGAGGGCGTAGCGGCGCATGGGGTCGCCCAGGACGACGCTAATTTCTTCCTGACCAACGTTGGCGCGGCGATCGGCCCGTTCTTGTATCTCGGGGCCAAGCACATGTTCACCGGATACGATCACCTGCTCTTCCTGGTGGGCGTGCTGTTCTTCCTATATCGCTTGAGGGACGTGGTCGCCTACGTGAGCCTCTTCACGCTGGGACACAGTGTGACCTTGCTGGCTGGAGTCCTCTGGGGCATCCAGGCGAACCCCTACATCGTCGATGCGATCATCGGCCTCTCCGTAGTCTACAAGGCGTTCGACAACATGGATGGCTTTAGGCGCTTTCTCGGAGTGCAGCCAAATACGAAGGCCGCGGTGCTCATCTTCGGACTGTTCCACGGGTTCGGACTGGCAACGACCCTGCAGGAGTACACCATATCCGCTGACGGTCTGCTTACGAACATGCTGAGCTTCAACGTCGGTGTGGAACTGGGACAGATCATGGCGCTCACCGGTGTGCTCATTGCATTGAACTTCTGGCGGACCCGGGAGGGCTTCCTGAAGCACGCCTTCCTCACAAATGCCTTACTCATGTCCGGTGGCTTCATCCTGATGGGCTACCAGATCGTCGGCTTCCTCACTGACTCGTCCTCCTGAGCCCGAAATGACCGACCCGAACCTCCCTCCCGCGCCTTCCAAGGCGAAACTCGCGCTTGCGAGCCTCGTCGCGCTTGTCGTGGCTGGCATCGTTTTGGTAACGGTTGTCCTGCCAGCCGAATACGACATCGATCCGCTCGGCACGGGCGAGGCCCTAGGGCTGGTCGTGCTGTCAGGCGGCGGTGCGACGCCCGCGATCCCGGTCCGAGCCGACGGCCTCATTGACCAGTCGAACGGCTACCGCCTCGACCAGAGGTCCTTCGAGCTTGAGCCAGAAGAATTCGTGGAGTTCAAGTACCGGCTCGAGGCGGGCCAGACGATGGTCTACTCTTGGACGTCTAGCTATTGGGTCCGGTCGGAGATGCATTCCGAGGCGGACGGAGCACCTGCCGGAACTGCCGAGTTCTTCGAGGTGGTCGAGCGTGCACTCGGTCGCAACGGGAGTTACGTCGCGCCGTTCCCGGGAATCCATGGATGGTATTGGTTGAACGAGACGGACCGGCCGGTGACGGTGACCCTGAACGCCGCGGGCTTTTTCGAAGTCGCCGCGGAGTTCCGTGAGGATGTTCCCCCGGTCAGCTACGACATCATGACGACGCCGGAGGAGCTGGGGATCGGAGCGCCGAGCGAGGGTGAGCCAGGCGGTTGAGCCCGCCCTACGCCGCCCCACGCCGGATTGTGGTCCCCCGTGCCCTCGCGTAGGTTGACCGCCACTCGGATCGAGCGACTCGAACCCTCGGAGGGACTGATGCGACGCTCTTCGGCGACCTTGTTGGCGGTGTTCTCGGCTTTCGCGCTCACCTCACCTCCGACCGCCCGGGCCCAAGAGCCGACGGACGACTTCTTCACGACGTCCGACGGCGTCCGCATCCACTACATGACCCTCGGGGACGAGGGCAGCTGGGTCGTTCTGATCCACGGCTACACCGACTCGGCCCAGCGCATGTGGTTCCGCACGGGTATCGCGCCGGCCCTCGCGGCGAACCACCGCGTGGTAGCGCTCGACAACCGCAACCACGGTCAGAGCGACTCGCCGGAACCGAACGGATCGGGGCGGGCCGAGGATGTCTGGGAGCTGATGGATCACCTCGGCATCGAGCGCGCCCACATCCACGGCTACTCGATGGGAGGAAGCATCACGAGTGAGCTCCTCGCGTCCAACCCCGAACGTTTCATGACGGCCGGGTTCGGTGGCTCCGGTATCCGGGAGACGGATCCCGACCTACGGGCATCGGCTCTGTCGATGGACCCGGAGGCTCCGGCGCCCGAAGGGGCGGCCGCGGCCGCGTTCACCAGTTTGCGCGAACGGGCAGCGTCTAGGAACACAGCACGAGGAGCACCGGCCAGCGCGCCGCCGGCACGGCCCCCGCTCACCTACAACGCCATCGCCCACGCGGTGCCGGTCCTCGCGATCAACGGCGAATACGACAGCCCGTACTCGAAGGCACAGCGGATCCTGCGTGAGTTCGAGACCTTTCAGAACGTAGTGCTTCCGGGCCTCAACCACATGACCGCGATCATGGTGGGCGGACCGATGCCGCAGAAGTATGTCGACTCGATTGTCGCTTTCATCAACACGTACGATCAGGCGTGGTGAGCGAAGCGGCCTGTCCCTCTCGAACATGAGGACCTGACGATGACGAAGGCTGGACACCAGGCATGGCTCGGCACGTTCGTGCTCACCGCCGTAGCCGTCGTGATGGCGGCTTCGGTGCCAGCGGCTGTCGCCGCGCAGGCGTTGTCGGTCGACCATTACGTGCCTGTAGTCTCCAAGGCCCCCTCGATGGAGGGCCAGATGGCCCAGATCTACGTGCGCGAGCGTGTGCTACCGGGGACCGCGCTCCGTTCCGAGGGTCTGGAGGGACAGGTCATCATATTCGTCCACGGTGCCGGAACGCCCGCCGAGGTCTCGTTCGACGCACCAGGGGCCAGCTGGATGGAATACCTGGCGGAGGCTGGGTACGACGCTTTCTCGATGGACATGACCGGGTACGGCAGGTCGACCCGTCCATCAGTGATGAACGACCCCTGCAACTTGTCGGAGGCACAACAGCGCCAGCTCATTCCCGCGCTGCTGACCGAGACGTGTAGTCCGAGCTATGGCTTCTCGGCCACCACGATCGAGTCGGACTGGCACGACCTCGACGCGGTTGTGGACTACGTGCGGCAGCTGCGCGGAGTGGACCGCGTCCACCTGGCAGCCTGGTCGTTGGGTGGCCCGCGCGCCGGCGGATATGCCTTCCGTTACGCCGACAAGGTGGCGAGCGCGATTCTGCTCTCTCCGGCTTACGGGCGCGCGCGCTCCTCCGAGCGGCCGGCCGAGGTGCCACGGCCCGGGACAACTTATTCCAAGCAGTCTTTTGCTGACTTCGAGGCACTCTGGAATCGCCAGCTCGGCTGCGAGAACCAGTACGAGCCGGAGGTTAGGCGATCGGTCTGGGCCGCGATGCTCGAGTCCGACCCGGTCGGTGCGACGTGGGGCACCGGCGTTCGCCGCGCCCCCAGCGTGACCACGTGGGGTTGGGGCCAGGCGGAGGCCTCCCGCCAGCAGACGCCCATGCTGCTCATCGCTCCCGAGACGGATGGACAAGTGTCACCGGCAAACGTCGTCGCGCTCTACGAGGATCTCGGCGCCACGAACAAGGTGCTCATCCATCTGGCCTGCTCGTCCCACAACGCCATGTGGGAGACGAATAGACACATCCTCTATGGAGCGTCATTGGACTGGCTACGCACGGGCTCCGTTCAGGGCACCGAGAACGGAGTGCTGCGACTCGGTAGCTGAGTCGGCGAGATCTCCTCCGCCCCGTGGCAGCCTCGCAAGGCCGATTGACCGCGGGCGGCGGCGTTGCCGAAGCGACCCGGGCCGCGTAATCTCGCGGCCCGAAGCGCGCCCCCACTCTACCCTCCGGAGGTCCCATGAGCCCGATTCGATTCGGTCGAGCGGTCGGCCTACTTGGCGTAGCCTACGCTGCCGCCATGGCGAGCCCCGCCAGTGCCCAAAACACGGCCGTCATCCCCACAGTCTTCCAAGAGGAGCGCCACGAGGGCTTCTTGGAGGAGGCAGGCCGGGGCGGCATCGAGTGCCTCCTCATGGGCGATTCGATCACTGACTGGTGGCGACGCGCTGGGCTCGAGGTCTACGAAGAGAACTTCGGCCCGCTCGACTGCGCCAACTTCGGCATCGCCGGTGACCGGACGCAGGGTGTGATCTGGCGCATGGAGCACGGAGAGCTGGAGGGCTATTCGCCGAAGCTCATGATGTTGATGATCGGGACGAATAACCTCAGTGGTCGCCAGAATCCGGCGAACACGCCTGCGGAGATCGCGATGGGGGTCGCGGTCATTGTGACCAAATTCCGCACGACGTTCCCGGACGCGAAAGTGCTCCTCTTAGGCGTCTTCCCGCGAGGGGCCGAGCTCGGGAACAACTTCCGTGAGCCGATCCGCCAAATCAACTCGCTCATCGCCGCCCTCGACGATGGCGAGCACGTGCGCTACATGGACATCGGCGGCCGGTTCTTGGAGCGGGACGGGTCGATCTCCGTGGAAGTCATGGCAGACGGACTGCACCCGACCGCCCGTGGCTACGAGATCTGGGCCGAGGCAGTCATGCCGACGTTCCGAGAAATGATGAGGGGCAACTAGGAGGAAGGGCCGGCGCCTCGCGGCGCCGGCCCTGTCAGTCCCCAGGTTCGGTGACCCTTTCAGTGAGCGGGGTGCGCGCCAGTAGCGCCTTGCATACCGTGCGCGCCGAGGTGGTCCACAAACCACTGCACCCGGGCGGCAGTCGCCTGCGCGGCCTGCTCGCCCCTGAATCCGTGCCCGGCCCCATCCATGATGATGTAGTCCGTATCGACGCCGGCCGCCTGAAAGGCCGCGAAAGCTCGTTCGCTGTGGTTGATCGGGACGGTCCTGTCGGCCGTACCGTGAATGAGCAGCGTCGGGGGATCATCCGGGCTGACCTGAAGGATCGGTGAAATGCGCTCACCATCCTCCTCAGGGAAGTCGAGTGCCGGGAAGCGCTCGCTCGGCCCGCGCCATGCCCGGAGATCCACGGGGGGATAGTAGGCGACCACTGCCGCCATACGGTCGCCGTTCTCGCCGTTGTTGCCGAGCATCAAGGACAGGTGGCCCCCGGCGCTGCCACCCGTGACGCCGAGGCGGTTGGCATCGACGCCCCATTCGGCCGCGTGGACGTGGATGTAATGGTTGGCGAGTGTCACGTCGTCGACTGCATCGGCGACATGGTACCTGGGGCTGCTGCCGTGTCGAACGGCGAAGACAGTGAACCCGGCCTCGAGCAGCGGCGCGTATCGAACCTGGGCGTCCGCAGGATCGCTCCACCTGGAGACCCACCCGCCGCTGACCATGTAGAGAATGCCCGCGCCATTGGGCGACGCGGGCTTGAAGACGTCGAAGGTCATCGCCATGCCGTCTTTGTGTCCGTAGACGATGTCAGGGATGATCTCCCTCGCCTGAGCGTCGGATCCGATCGGAAGGGCGATCGTCGCGACGAAAGCGGTCATAGCTACCAGGCTACGCATTGCTGATCTCCTTAGGCAGGCATCGCGGACAAACCACAGAACCCGTATGGATCATGATCCTTGGCGGATTCTATCCGCCCAAGACCATGTATGCCACGCCGGCCAGCACCCCGCCAGCCACCGGTCCCAGGACGGGGATCCACGCGTAGCTCCAGTCGCTGTCGCGCTTGCCCCCAGGCATGGGAACCAACGCGTGCACGATGCGCGGGCTGAGGTCGCGCGCCGGATTGATCGCGTAGCCGGTCGTGCCGCCCAGCGCCAAGCCAATCACCAGGACCAGCAGACCGACCGGCAGGGCATCGATGGCACCCAGCCCGCCCGAGCCACCGCCTGGTCCCGCGACATCGGGCGCGACCATGAACAGCACGCCGAAGACAAGCACGAACGTGCCTATGACCTCGGATACGAAGTTGAGGCCCGTCTTCCGAATCGCCGGCCCGGTGCAGAAGACCGCCAGCTTGGCGTCCAGGTCCTCGGTGATGGCGAAGTGCGCGTGGTACTGCACCCAGACTAGGAATGCCCCCAGGGCGGCCCCGATGAACTGAGCCGCCAGGTAGGTGGGCACCGTATCCCACGGGAACGCCCCGGCCGTGGCAAGACCAATGGTCACCGCCGGATTGAGATGTGCACCGCTGAAAGCGGCGACGCAGAAGACCGCGACGAACACGGCCATGCCCCATCCCCAGGTGATCACGATCCAGCCGGCGTCCGAGCCCTTTGTGCCCTTGAGCACCACGTTGGCGACGACCCCGTCGCCCAGGAGCAGGAGAAGTGCGGTACCGACGAGCTCGGCCATGAACGGTGACATGGAGGGTGTCCTAGCTGTTTGGGTGTTGGAACGCTTCAGGCGTCCGCTGGGGAAGCTTTGGAGCCCACCACGATGTAGCCTCGGGCGAGCTCGGTATAGGTCTCGATCTGGTCTCGCTGCCAGGCCTCATCTCGCCCGAGTTCCTCCGCGAGGAGACGGGCGACCTGCGGTGCCATGGTGATGCTGGCCCGGGCGTCGAGGAGGAGCATTCGGGTGCGGCGCGCCAACACGTCCTCCACCGTCCGAGCTGCCTCGTGGCGGGCGGCCCAGACGACCTGCGCGGCCACGACATCGTGGTCCGGGTGAAGTCGTTCCCCGTAGCGGTCATCGTCACGCATGAGGGCCTCTAGCTCGGGTGCATCCGAACCGTAGTCGGCCAGCGCGCCGAAGGGCTCCGTGTTCTTGTGATACCCGTGGAGCTGCAGGTTCTTCGTCAAGCAGTCTCGGTCCTCGAGGTCGGCGATAAGTGACGCCTGGTCGATCGTGTCCTCAGCCATCTTCCGATAGGTGGTCCACTTGCCGCCCGTGATGGTGATGAGGCCCGACGGAGCGATGTGAAGCGTGTGGTCACGAGAGAGAGTTGCGGTCTCCTCGCCTTCCGAGGACACACCTACGAGCGGGCGAATCCCGGCGAACGTGCTCAGGACGTCCTCAGGTCCCGGATCCCTCGTCAGGTATCTGGCGGTGTGCACGAGGAGGAACTCGATCTCTTCCTCAGTCGGACGTGGCTCGAGCGACGCGCGCTCGACGGGTGTGTCCGTGGTCCCCACGAGAACGCGGTCGTGCCACGGGATCGCGAACAGCACGCGGCCGTCGTCCGTCTTGGGCACCATGATGGCGGTGTCGCCGGGCAGGAAGGAGCGATCGAGCACGATGTGCACGCCCTGGCTCGGCACGATCATCGGCTTGGCATCAGAGTCGTCCATTCTTCGCACGGCGTCGGTGAAAGCACCGGTCGCGTTGATGACCGCCTTCGCGCCGATCTCGTACTCCCGGCCCGTCTCCTCGTCGACGGCCCGCACCCCGGACACCTCTTCGCCGTTCTTCAGGATGCCAGTGACCCGCACGTAGTTGAGAAGCACGCCCCCCTGCTCCGCTGCGGTCTGAGCCATGTTAATGGCGAGGCGCGCGTCGTCGAACTGGCCATCGTAGTAAATGACGCCGCCATCCAGGCCCTCAGGCTCGATGGTGGGAATCCTCTCGATGGTCTCTTCCTTGGACAGGTGTTTCGAACGGCCGAAGCCCGAGCGGCCTGCCAAGAGGTCGTACATCTTCAACCCGATGCCGTAGTACGGCCCCTCCCACCAGGTGTAGTTGGGCACGATGAACGGCAGGTCGTGCACGAGATGGGGTGCGTTCTTGAGCAGGAGCCCGCGTTCCTTCAAGGCCTCAAGCACGAGCGCGACATTGCCCTGCTTCAGATAGCGGACGCCCCCGTGCACAAGCTTGGTAGACCGACTCGACGTGCCCTTCGCGAAGTCGTGCTGCTCCACGAGGAGCGTACGATATCCCCTGGATGAGGCGTCGATGGCGCAGCCGAGCCCTATCGCCCCCCCGCCAACGATGACGAAGTCCCAGCGGCCCTCATGGCTCTCGAGCGCCCCTACCATGTCTTCTCTTTGCATCGCGCTTCCGTCGGCTACTCGACCCAGGCCTTCGAACGCTCCAAGGCCCGACGCCACGTTCCGCGCAGCTCGTCGACAGACGCGGATGCAAGAGCCGGCCCGAAGCGGCGGTCGGCCTGCCACTGGGTGCTGACCTCAGCCTGATCCTTCCAGTACCCTACGGCCAGGCCGGCCAGATACGCCGCGCCCAGCGCCGTCGTCTCGAAGACCTTTGGACGCACGATCGGGGCCTGCAGAATATCCGCCTGGAACTGCATGAGCAGGTCGTTCTCCGCTGCGCCACCGTCCACGCGGAGCTCCTTGATATCGATGCCGGAGTCCGCCCTCATCGCCTCCAAAACATCGGCGACCTGGTAGGCGATGCTCTCCAGAGCGGCTCGGGCGATGTGTCCGGCCGTCGTCCCGCGCGTGATGCCCACGATGGTGCCGCGCGCGTACTGGTCCCAGTGGGGTGCACCGAGGCCTGCGAAAGCAGGGACGAAGTAGACCCCTCCGTTGTCCTCGACCGTGGCGGATAACGCCTCGATCTCCGGTGCGCTCCGGATGATCTTGAGCCCGTCCCTGAGCCACTGCACGACCGCGCCGGCAATGAAGACGCTGCCCTCGAGCGCGTACTCTGTGCGATCGCCGATCTTCCAGGCGACAGTCGTCAGGAGGTTGTTCTTCGACGGGACCGCTTCTGTGCCCGTGTTGAGCAGCATGAAGCAGCCCGTGCCGTAAGTGTTCTTCACCATCCCCGGCTCGATGCAACGCTGGCCGAACAGCGCGGACTGTTGGTCGCCCGCGATGCCCGCAATCGGAATCGGCTTGGTGAATACGTCCTCGGCCGTCGTCCCATAGACCTCGCTCGAGGAGCGCACGTCGGGCAGCATGCTGCGCGGAACCCCGAGGATGCCGAGAAGGGTCTCGTCCCACTCACCAGTGTGGATGTCGTAGAGGAGCGTCCGACTCGCGTTGCTCGGGTCGGTGATGTGCAACGACCCGCCGGTCAGGTTCCACACCAGCCAGCTATCGACGGTGCCGAAGCACAGGTCCCCGGCCTCCGCCTTGTCTCGCGCCCCATCTACGTTGTCTAGAATCCAGCGGACCTTCGTACCGGAGAAGTACGCGTCGAGAACGAGGCCGGTCTTGTCGCGGAAGGTCTGTTCGTGTCCGTCGGCCTTGAGCCTGTCGCAGAACTCCGCAGTGCGCCGGTCCTGCCAAACAATCGCGTTGTAGACGGGCCGCCCGGTCGCGCGCTCCCAGACGACTGTCGTCTCCCGCTGATTCGTGATGCCGATCGCCTCGATGTCGTTGGGCTTGAGGCCCGCCATGGAGATCGCCTCGGTCGCAACCCCGATCTGCGAGGACCAGATCTCGCGCGGATCGTGCTCGACCCAGCCCGGCTGCGGGAATATCTGTTCGAACTCGTTCTGCGAGACGGCGGTGATGCTCCCGTGATGATCGAAGACGATGGCCCGAGAGCTCGTCGTGCCCTGGTCCAGGGAGAGGATGTAACTCATGCGGATCCTAGCGTGAGGGTACGGGGGCCATGTCTTCGGTCGCCCGGTGGTGGGCGCCGCGCGCCCCGGGGATCACTCGGCGCGCACCATAGATGGGGAGAGTCGGTCCCCGCAACCGCCCCTGTCGTGTCGGCCCGGAGGCTGGTAAAGTGACCTTCTCACCACGATTCGGGATCGAACCCGGGAGAGAACAGGATATGCAGAACGAGACGAGGCTGCGGTTTCGGCGGTTCTCCGCGTTAGCGCTTGGCGTGCTGATCAGCGCTCCGACGCTGCTGGCGGCGCAGGGCCCGGGGACCGAGAACGGTCAGTGGGCTTTTCTGGGCGGTGACGCGTGGCACACGCGATACACCCCGGCAGATGAGATCACGAGGGACAACTTCGAGGAGATGACGCTGCTGTGGCAGTTCAACGCTGGCAGCTTCGGTCCCAGTACGCCGCGGGCGACACCCTCGTACGTCGACGGGAAGATGATCACCGTCACAGGCGACCGTCGTCACGTCATCGCGCTCGACCCGGACAACGGTGAGGTCATCTGGACCTTCACGGAGCCGAACACGCATCGACACGAGTACTCCATGCGGAAGGGCTACGGGAAGGGCGTCGCTTACGCCGAGGTCCCGGGCCGCGGAGGCGTGGTCTTCATCGCATCGCCGGGCTTCTTCCTGCACGCATTAGATGCCGACACCGGTCAGCCGCTCGAGAACTGGGGTGAGGCCATCCCCGTCGAAGGCTTCGGCCCATCCGGTTCAGTCGACCTCGTCGCTGACCTGATCGAAGGCTGGGGCCCGTGGGAGGCTCGGAACGAGGAGTTCGACGCTTACCAGGGGATCCCGCAGGACATCGGCTACATCACGAGCTCCTCGCCGCCCATCGTGGTGAACGGGACGGTCGTGGTCGGCAACTCCGCCGAGCAGGGTTACCAGCAGACCCGCGTCGAGATGGTCCCAGGCGACATCCTGGCCTACGACGCGGCGACAGGCGACTTCAAGTGGAAGTTCCACGTGGTTCCGCGCCCGGGCGAGTTCGGCCACGAGACGTGGGAGAACGACGCCTGGGAGTGGACGGGCGACATTTCGTCCTGGGCCCCGATGTCGGCAGATCCCGAGCTGGGCCTCGTCTACATCGTGACCAACGGCGTGACCATCGACTACTACGGCGGCCACCATCCCGGCGACAACCTCTTCAGCACGAGCATCATCGCGCTGGATGCCGAGACGGGCGAGCGCCGCTGGCACTACCAGATGATCCACCACGACATTTGGAACTACGACACACCGACGGCCCCGATCTTGATGGATGTGACGGTTGACGGTCGTGAGGTGAAGGGCCTGTACCAGGCGACCAAACAGGCGTTCCTGTACGCGATCGACCGCGAGACCGGTGAGCCGATCTGGCCCATCGAGGAGCGGCCCGTGCCGCAGTCGAACGTGCCCGGCGAGCAGCTGGCGCCGACACAGCCGTTCCCGACGATTCCGGCTCCGTACGACCTGCAGGGCCGCGATGAAACCATGCTGGTCGACTACACGCCGGAGATTCGCCAGCGGGCGCTGCAGATCGCCCGCGACAACGACATGTTCGCGCCGCTCTTCAACCCGCCCATCATCCCGGGCGTTTCGCAGGGGAATGGTCTTGCCTGCCCCGGCGGCACGGGCGGGACGAATATCACGGGTCCGGCGGTTGGCGATCCGATAAGTGGAATCGTCTTCATCACCTCGCATAGCGGGTGCGGCACGTTCAGGCTGATGCCCGCGAACGAGTCCCCTCTGGACACGCCCGAGCAGTCCGGCCTCACTCACTCCGCCTACTCCGCAGCTCAGGGCGGGGGTCGTGGCCGGGGCGGCGGCCCCAGCGTCGACGGGCTGCCTATGTGGAAAGGCCCGGACGGCCGGATCATCGCAATCGACGTGAACACGGGTGAGCACATCTGGACGATCCCGAACGGCGAGGCGCCTCAAGAGGCGCAGGACTTCATCCGTAACCACCCACTGCTGCGGGGCGTGCCCAATGTGGAGTACAACCGCGGGCGGTCAGGCCACTCGGCAATGGTGGTGACGCCGAACTTGCTGCTGGCCTCTGGCCAGTTGGCTGACAATCAGCCGGTGCTTTTCGCCATCGACAAGATGACGGGCGAGCGGGTGGGCACAATCGAGATCCCCGGCCAGACACGCTACGGCATGTCGAGTTGGGAGCACAACGGACACCAGTACGTCATCATCCAGCTGCAGGACGGGCTGGCAGCGTACGGACTGCCGGCGGCGATGCCGCAAGCGGAAGAAGCGCACTAGAGGGCGAGCGGCCTCCAAAAGGAGGGCCTTCGAAGAAAGCGGGGACCGGGAGTCCAGGGCGACCTGGGCTCCCGGTTTTTTCCCCTACTGTTCGGCCAGCCGGTTGTAGAGAAGGATCTCCGGTCGGTACTCGAAGTGGATCGTGTCGAAATGCAGCCACTTCCCTCCCCAGATGAAGCCGTGCCTCTCGAAGATCTCGATGACGGGCTGAGGCGGACTCCATCGTTCCTCGACCGGAATTCGATACCAACCGTCCCTGTCGAACACGCGGCTCCACCTCCAGTAGACATGCAGCCCCTCGTAGGATCTCGGCACCAGGTCGACCGCCAGTCCCCATGAGTGCTGACTCCGAGCCGCGGACCCGGCGATCTCCCTGCTGCTGAACGAATAGGTGATGTCCAGCTGCTCGATCCATGCGGCGACGGAGTCGTCACTGCCCGCGGCCCGTAGTATCTCGCTTTCGACGACGGCGAGCGGACCGACAACGAGTTCGTTCAGGAACATGCGGTGATCGAGGAAGGTGGTCGACCGACCGTGTTCGCGGATCTGCGCTTCCGTTCGCCCCCAGAGACTCTCCAGCAAGTCCGTGCAGTACGTCGGTAAGCCAGCGGGACCAGGAACCGGCTCCCTGAGGCGCTCGAGCGAATAACGATAGAAAATCGGGTCGCAATTCTCTCGCTGGTCCACCCGCGCCTCGTCCAACATCCGACCGCCTTCGAAGTGGATGTTGTGAGGACCGAAGACGAAGACGACGTCCGCATCCCGGTATACGACAGAGTCGATGAGTAGGCCGTAGGCCTCCACGAAGGTCCGGACTCTCGGGTCGCCCTGGTTGGGCTGTGGCGACAGCTGGGCGGTGGCTCCGATCGCCAGTCCGAGCGCCACCGCGACTCGCGTAAGACCCCACATCGTGCCGCCTGCCCTCCGGTTGCGATTCCATGACGTTCTCTGGGGGCGCACAACCTACAGCGCCAATCTGTGTTCAGCATCCCTTGGGGGGCCAGAGAGGGTGCCAGAATCAGGAGCAACAGCATGGTCGCCTCCAGGCCACGACCCCCTCAGCTGCCACTCGCGCCACAGCGCATAAAGCGCGGGTACCACGAGCAGGCTGAGCACCGTGGCCGAGACCATGCCACCGACCATGGGCGCCGCGATGCGTTTCATGACCGTTGCGCCCGAGCCCCCACCCCACAGGATTGGGAGCAGCCCCGCGGTGATCGCCGTCCCCGTCATCAGCACAGGCCGGACGCGCTCTCCGGCCCCCTCGCGTATCGCCTCGAAAAGCTCCGCCCAATTCCGCAAGCGCCCCTCCCGCTGATATCGGTGGAACGCTTCGTCGAGGTACACGAGCAGCACGACCGCGATCTCCGCAGCCACCCCGGCCAACGCGATCAGTCCGACCCACACCGCCACTGACAGGTTGTAGTCGAGGAGCCACAAGAGCCAGATGCTGCCCACGAGGGCGAACGGCACTGACAACATCACGATCAAGCTCTCCGCCACGCTTCGGAAGTTGATGTACAGGAGCAGGAAGATGATGGCGAGCGTGATCGGCACGACGACGCGAAGCGTCCGGTTGGCTCGCTGCATCGCCTCGAACTGCCCGGACCACTCCAGCCGATATCCTGTGGGCACGTCGAGGCGATCGTCGAGGAGCGCCCGGGCCTCGTCCACGTAGCCGCCGATGTCGCGCCCCCGAACGTCGACGTATACGAGGCTGTTCAGGAGAGCGTTCTCGCTCTTGATCATCGGTGGCCCGCCCACGAACCGGATGTCGGCGAGCTGGGCGAGCGGCACCTGCGCGCCCGCGGGCGTCGCCACCAGGACTCGGCCGATCGACTCTGGGTCGTCCCTGAGCTCCCGGGCATAGCGGACGTTCACGCTGTAGCGTTCCCGCCCCTCGATGGTCTCGGTGACGTTCATGCCTCCCACCGCTGTCATGATCGTGTGCTGGACATCGACCATGCTCAGTCCGTAACGGGCCGCAGCCTGACGGTTCACCTCCACCTCCAGGTATTTACCCCCAATCGCGCGCTCGGCGAACACGGAGGCGGTGCCGTCGACCAGCGGCAGCAGTCCCTCGATCTCCTTCCCGATCGCCTCAAGCGTAGCCAGGTCAGGCCCGAAGATCTTGATGCCCACCGGCGTCTTGATCCCGGTCGCCAACATGTCCAGGCGGTTTTTGATGGGCATGGACCACATGTTGGCCACGCCGGGCGTACGCGTGGCCGCGTCCATCTCCGCAACGAGCGAGTCGTAATCCACGCCCGCGCGCCACTCCTCCTCGGGCCTCAGGATCGCAACCGACTCGAACATCGCGAGCGGCGCGGCGTCGGTCGCCGACAGGGCTCGTCCGGCCTTACCGAGTACCAACTCCACTTCCGGGATCATCGCCATAGCCCGGTCGCGCTGCTGGAGGATCTGTCTCACCTGAGCCGTTCCCACCCCGGGAAAGACCGAGGGCATATCCATGATGGACCCCTCGATGAGCGGCGGCATAAATTCGCTTCCGAGGCGCCCGTAAGGAACGAGCGTCACGAGAAACACCGCCACGGCGCTTCCAAGCACAAGGAATCGCCGGCGCAATACGAAGCCGATGGTAGGCCGATAGGCGCGTAGGGCCGCCCTGTTGATGGGGTTCGCCTCCTCGGGCCTTACCGGCCCGCGGATGAATGCTCCCATTGCTACCGGCACCAGCGTGATCGCCAGGAGTGCCGAACCGGCCATGGCGAGCGTCTTGGTCAGTGCGAGCGGCCTGAATAGTCGCCCCTCCTGAGCCCCCAGGGCGTGGAGCATCCTCGTAGCCGCGGATGGCGAGGTGGTATTCTCGGAAAACGAGTTCGACGAGGCAGGATTCTCGTCGGCGATCGCAGGAATGTTCGAAGAGAGAAGCGACGCGGCACCGCCAACGTCGAGCGCCGCGCCCACGAGAGCGCAGCCCCCGCGAAGGCGTGGCCCCGCCACCATCGTCATCCTCGGAGGCGGAGTCGGCGGTGTGGTCGCGGCCGACCGGCTCCGCAAGCGACTGGGGGCGGAGCACCGCATCGTCGTGATCGATCGCTCGCCGGACCACCTGTTCCAGGCATCTCTGCTCTGGCTCATGGTGGGAGACCGTCGCGTGGACCAGATCCAGCGGCCGCTCGACAGTCTGTCACGAAAAGGAATCGAGTTCATCCAGGACGAGGTCCACGAGATCGACCTCGAGCGCGGGCTTGTTCGGATGGGTGAAGAAAGCCTCCACTTCGACTATCTGATCGTAGCGCTCGGCGCCAAGACGGTGCCGGAGTCGATCTCGGGTTTTTCTGAGATGGCCCACGATCTCTACAGCCTCCAGGGTTGCCGAGACATCCATGGGGCGCTGAACCAATTCAGCGGTGGCAAGGTCGGGGTTCTGGTCACCTCGATGCCGTTCAAGTGCCCCGCCGCTCCGTACGAGGCCGCGTTCCTCGTGGAGTCGTTCCTCCGGAAAAGAGGAGTGCGGGATCGCTCGGAGATTCACCTCTACACACCCGAGCACCAACCCATGCCCGTGGCCGAGGCCACCTTGGGACAGGCCCTTTCCGACATGCTTCGCGAACGAGGCATTCACGATCACCCCCTCTTCACGTTCGAGGCCATGCGCCCCGAGACGAGTGAAATCGTCGCCGCCGACGGGCGAGCCGAGCGAGTCGATCTCCTCATCGCCGTGCCCCCACATCGGGCCCCAGACGTCGTGCGATCGTCGGGACTTCTGGGTTTGTCGGGTTGGATCCATGTCGACCCGCATACGCTCCGCACCGATCACGAGGGCGTTTTCGCCATCGGCGACGTCACGGCCATCAAGCTGCCGAACGGAAAGTCACTGCCGAAGGCGGGCGTGTTCGCGCATAACGAGGCCGAGGTGGTCGCCCGCCAGATCTCGGACGAGATTCTCGGCCGGAGCAGCCACGTCGCACATCAGGGTAAAGGTCACTGCTGGATCGAGATCGGAGGCGGGAGGGCAGGCTTCGCTGGCGGCAACTTCTACGCCGACCCCGAACCACGTGTCAGGATGGTCCGACCCGGACGGCACTGGCACTGGGCCAAGGTAGCGTTCGAGAAATGGTGGCTGCGACGGTGGTTTTGACGCACCAGGTTGGCGACCGCATCGGCGCCACATTGACACTCCCGTCGATTGGCGGATCGTTCGTCCATGGCCCTCATCAGTTGCCAACAGCTGCGCATCGCCTTCGGCGGGCCCCTGCTTCTGGACGACGCCAGTCTCCAGATCGAGCGCGGCGAACGGGTCGGCCTCATCGGCCGGAATGGCGAGGGAAAGTCCACCCTTCTCAAGATCATCATGAGGGACGTGGTCGCCGATGCGGGGACGGTCGTTCTGGAGTCCGGGATTCGCATTTCCCTGGTCGATCAGGAGCTGCCTCAGCGGCTCGCAGGCACCGCGCTCGAGGTGATCGCCTCGGGCACGGGTCACACTTCGGCTGAGGAGCACCACGCAGCCCGACTCTGTTCGCTGCTCCACCTCGACCCTGGCCACCCCTTCTCCACGCTTTCGGGTGGTCAGAAGAGGCGTGTCCTGCTCGGGAGGGCCCTCGCACCTGACCCTGACGTGCTCCTCCTCGACGAGCCCACGAACCATCTCGACCTGGACCACATCGACCAGCTCGAGTCCATGCTCCTCCGGTTCAAGGGTAGCGTCCTCTTCATCACGCACGATCGTGCATTCCTACAGCGCATCGCCACTCGAATCGTCGAGCTGGACCGCGGTCGACTCACGTCGTGGGCATGTGACTATCCCACATACCTAGAGCGGAGAGAGGAGCTGCTCGCGAGCGAGGAGAAGGGCTGGGGTCTGCTCGATCGAAAGCTTGCCGGTGAAGAGGCTTGGATCCGCCAGGGCATCAAGGCGCGTCGCACGCGTAACGAGGGTCGCGTCCGCGCCCTGGAGCAGCTTCGGGCAGATCGCTCGGTCCGACGCGAGCGAATCGGCCAGGTGCGACTCAACGTCGCGGAAGGCGACCGGTCCACCGCGAGGGTTGTCGAGGCGAAGCACATCTCCTTCAGCTACGGCGCGGAGAGGGTAAACGGAGCGCATCAGGCAGAGGGCGCCGTTTCGACGTCGACAGTGCCGATCGTCAGCGACTTCAGCTCGACCATCCAACGGGGCGACAAGGTGGGGATCATCGGTCCCAACGGATGCGGGAAGACGACCCTCCTCAACCTCCTCATCGGCAAGCTGCAGCCCACCGAAGGCACGGTGAAGCACGGGGCACGCTTGCAGGTGGCCTACTTCCAGCAGCTTCGCGAGCAACTCGACCCTGCGTCCACGGTCGCTGATGCAGTTTCGGGAGGGAACGAGTTCGTCACCATCGGGGAGGACCGGAAACATATCTACGCATATCTGCAGGACTTTCTCTTTCCCGCCGAGGCGGCCCGCCAGCCCGTCTCCACTCTCTCCGGCGGTGAGCGGAGCCGGCTGCTCCTCGCGCGACTCTTCACGCAACCCGCCAACGTACTCGTGCTCGACGAGCCGACGAACGATCTGGATACGGACACCCTCGAGCTGCTCGAGGCTCGGCTCGTCGCTTACAACGGCACCGCGCTCGTCGTCAGTCACGATCGAGCCTTCCTGGACAATCTCTGCACCAGCACGCTGGTCTTCGAGGGCGCAGGCACGTTCAAGGAGTACGTCGGCGGCTACTCCGACTGGAAGCGCACAGTGGCCCGCCAAGAGTCCTCTGCGAGTCCCGGGTCCAAAGGCCGGAGCAAGCCACGGGCGTCACGGGCTTCGGCCCCGGCCCCGGCGGCTGCGGGAAAGCCTCGGAAGCTCTCATTCAAGGAGAGGCAGCAGTGGACCGCTCTTCCCGGCCAGATCGAGGCGCTGGAGCACGAGCGGCATGGACTCCAGACACGCCTGTCCGACCCTGACTTCTTTCGGGGAGATTCTGAGGAGATCCGGACGGTCACGCAGCGCGAGAAGGAAATCCGGGATGAGATCGAACAGGCGTTCGAGCTATGGGGCGAATTGGACGAGCGAGCCTGACCGCCGGTCAGGCGGGTCGATTAGTTCGCGGCCACCCGCAGTTGGTAGGGGCCACTCGTAAGTCGGCCCAGAGCGACCGTGTTAGCCGCTCCGGGCCGTGAAACTAACGGGTGGCATACCGCCTCCAGCGAGATTCTTCGCCGACCCTGCTTTGCGAACTCGTACGGTGTCGACGGTACCGTGGGTCGATCCGCGCCGAAACGCGGAGTCTACCAGCTCGCGCTGCCCGTCTCATGCCACACCACGACTCGCGGGCCTTCATCCGAAGGCATTGGGCGAACCCTCATGCCCGACGGCGGCGCTTAATGCGGCCCATGCGGCGAACAGATGCTATAGATATACGCCGCCGCCCCGGCTGACCGCGGCTGGGCCCGAGACCTCTCGGAACCCCTTCTCCCGGCGGCCGATTCGGTAAACGAAGGTCCTCAGTGCGCTGGTGAGGGAGCTGCCCTGAGCGCTGCCCGTCACCACCTGCACTTTCGTTCCTAAGGAGTCCTAGCATGAATTTCCACCGGGGCCGTGCGTCGCCGCGAGCCGTCAGGGTGGAGACCAGAGGTGTGGGAGTCGGTCGCGGATGGCGTTACGCGACTATTCTGCTGCTTTTTCACGGCCTCTCTGCCTGCACGACTCCGGACTCCGTGGGCGCTCAAGAGAGCTGGCGGACCGACTTCGATAAGACGACGGTCGATCCCTCTGAGATCGTATCAGGTGGCCCCCCCAAGGACGGCATTCCGGCGATCGACTCGCCTCAGTTCGAGGACGTCCGGAGCGCGAACCGCTACATCGACGGGAACGAACCGGTCGCGGTCGTTCGTCGTAACGGGGAGGCCAAAGTCTACCCGCTGCAGATCCTGATCTGGCACGAAATCGTCAACGACGTGGTCGGCGGAGAGCCGATCTCGGTGACGTACTGTCCGCTCTGCAATACGACGCTGGCCTTCGATCGGCGTTTCGAAGGAATGGTCCTCGACTTCGGCACGACCGGCCGCCTTCGGCTTTCCGATCTCATCATGTACGATCGCCAAACCGAGACGTGGTGGCAGCAGGCCACTGGGGAGGGGATCGTCGGGGAGCACGCCGGTCGCCAGCTCACACAGGTGTCCTCTCCGGTGATGCGGTGGAGCGACGTACGAGAGCAAATTCCGGAAGCCCAAGTGCTGTCACGCGACACGGGTTTCCCTGACTACCGCCAGCGCTACGGCGTCAATCCTTACCAAGGATACGACACGCAGAGCGGGCCCATGGCATGGACCTTCGGGCGCAGCGTGCCTGAGGGCCTTCCGGCGATGGAGCGCGTGGTCGCGCTCCATCTGGGGGGGGAGTCTTGGGCGGTGCCGTTCGGCATCCTACGGGAGCGGCGCATCGCTCAGCTCACGGTGGGTGGCACGGATGTCGTGGTCTTCTTCACGCCGGAGACGGCCAGCTCCGTCGACGCTGAACGCATTTCCCAAGGCCGCGCGGTGGGCTCCGCCACCGTGTACTCCGCCAGGTTGAATGGGCGCGGGCTCAACTTCGAGCGCGTTGGAGGCGAGACAGCCTTTCGCGACCGCGAGACCGGCAGCGTCTGGGACTCTTCGGGCAGGGCCGTCGAGGGTGAGTTAGCGGGCGCGCAACTGGACGAGGTTCCGCACGGCAACCACTTCTGGTTCGCGTGGGCGGTCTTCAGGCCCGAGACCAGAATCTGGGGCGACTGAGGTGCCTACTCGCCCGTGCCCTCGGGGTCTGGTCCTCGAGGGCAGGGTCGTCGGCCGCGATATCACACTCTCGACCCCCACGCGCAGGTTTGAGTGGCCGAAGATGCCGTATATCTTGAACGGCTGAGACGCCCGTCGTCGCTTGGATTCAGCCGCCCACAGATGGTCCCTCCCCTGCCAAGCCGCTCCACTCCTCAGAGATTCAAGCGAATTCAATGATCTTGTCTCGCATGTCGCGGCGCGCCACGCTCCAGGCCGTCTTGGGCCTCTTCCTCGCCGCGCCGCTTTATGCTCAGGTCGCCGACTCGGAGGCTTCGGGCCCAAGGCCCCCGGCCGAGTTCCACATCGATGCCGTGCTCGTGCCGCAGGGCCCTAGGATCGACGGGGTCTTGGACGACGCGGTGTGGGAGTCGGCCACCGTGGTCGACGACTTCACGCAGCAGGAGCCCGCCGAGGGTGACCCCGCCACCGAGCGCACAGAGGTACGCGTCCTCTACGATGGCTCGAGCCTCTTCCTCGGCGTGCGTGCCTTCGACTCCTCCCCAGACGGCCCGATCGCTACCGAGATGCGACGCGACGCGAACCGCATCCTGGACGAGGACAACTTCCAGGTGATCTTCGACACGTTCAGAGATTCGCGGTCTGCCTACATGTTCGTCGTGACCCCCCTAGGCGCGCAGCTGGATCAGCAGGTCTTCGACGAAGGCGGTAGAGATCGCCGAGCCAGCGCACGTTCCGTCAATCGCGACTGGGACGGCGTATGGGCTGCGTCAGCGAGGAGGACATCGGACGGCTGGACCGCGGAGATCGAGATCCCGATGATCACGATGCGTTTTCCAGCCACCGAGCCTCAGTCGTGGGGGATCAACTTCAAGCGGAACATCCGCACCAGGAACGAAGAAGTGTTCTGGGCGCCGATCCCGCGCGCGTTCGACCTCACCCGTGTGAGTCTCGCGGGAAGCCTGGACGGCCTTCACTCATTGGACCGCGGGCTCGACCTGCGGATCAAACCTTATGCGACCGGAGGCGGCCAGTGGGAGCGCGCGCCCAGCATCAGTGACAACTCGCACACCGAGGAGGTCGGGCTCGACGTAAAATACGGGATCGTGCCGGGCCTCAACCTCGACTTGACGTACAACACTGACTTCGCTCAAGCCGAGGTGGACAACGAGCAGGTCAACCTCACCCGCTTCGCACTCTTCTTCCCGGAGAAGCGGGAGTTCTTCCTGGAGAACGCCGGGCAATTCGGGGTCGGCACGACCAGCTCTATCGGTCGGATCGCGGACTTATTCTTCACGCGACGAATCGGCATCACCGACTCTCGGCAGGCCGTGCCGATTCTGGGTGGCGCGCGCCTGACTGGGAAGCTCGGCGCCAACAACATCGCCGTCATGGACATCCAGGTAGAGGAACTCAGAGACTCGACCGGAGCCCTGATAGAATCTGGCCAGAACTTCCTGGTCGCCCGCTACAGCAGGGACATACTCGAGCGGTCGCAGATCGGCGCCCTCGTCATTAACAAGGAGGCTTCCAGCGGAGGTGGATTCAACCGCACTTACGCCGCGGACATGATGCTATCGCTAACTCCGTCGCTCACCGTCGAGGGCTTCTTGGCAGAGACCTCCTCGCCGGGCGTCTCCGGGGGCGATCGGGCCGGACACCTTAGGGCTGGGTGGCTGTCACCCTCGTGGCGCATCTACGCGGAGCACACCGACCTCGGCGACAACTTCAACCCGGAAGTCGGCTTCGTTCCCCGCGTGGGCATCACCCGGAGCAAGTTCCACTTCGAGGGGAATCCGAGACCGGGCCGGTGGGGCATCCGAATGATGGAGCCGATGTGGAACATCACGGAAACCCGAGACCAGAGCGGCCGCACCGTGACCCGGCAGTATCACCACATGATCGGAACGCGCTTCGAGAACGGCGCCTACTTCAACGTGATGTACAATCGGTACTTCGAGCTCCTGGATGGCCCGTTCAGGGTAGCGAGCGGCATCGAGGTCGATCCAGGGGAATACAACTTCTGGGACCTCATCGTCATGTTCGACAGCAACCCCTCGCGGCGGGTCTCGTACAACCTACGCTACGCTCCGCAGACCTTCTGGGATGGCGATAGAACCGACTGGGGCGGCGGCCTAACCTTACGTGTTACAGATCAGCTCGCCACCTCAGGCCGCTTCTCTCGAAGCGTCGTAGATCTTCCGGCCGGCAACTTCACAGCCGACATCGCCTCGTTCCAAGTGGACTACGGCTTCTCGCCAAGGCTTTCGCTGCGGACGCTCACTCAGTACAACTCATCCACAGACCAGTTGAGCACGAGCGGACGGCTGCAGTACGAGTATCGGCCGGGAAGCGACATCTACGTGGTCTACGACGAGGTCCGGCGTGATCAGGACGTCCTCTCTTCGCCGTTCGCGGCGCAGTCCCGGGACCATCAGTTGATCGTGAAGTTCACCTACCTGCTCTCGATGTAACGCTGCCCAACCCGTCGAGGAGACTCCCTCGACGGCACCCAGCAGTTCCCTCTTTACGCGATGGTGAGGGTCCGCGGGAGCTGCAGATTGTGCTCGAGGAAGGTCAACTTGACCTCCAGATCCTCGGCGGTCGGCTGCACGTTGCCGTTAGCATCGGTCGCCCGAGAGGTCACGGTGTGCTCACCAGGGGCAGCGTTGTCCCAGGTGTAGTTGAAGAACTTCCACCCATACTTCTCGCTCATCGTCTCCGGGTCGAGCGTTGCCGGCCGCCACGGGCCGTCGTCCACCCTCACCTCGACCGACCGGATCGGTGTGCCGTCGTTTAGCACCACGCCGAACACGTTGTGCCGGCTGCCGTCGGTTGTCACCCGGGTCACCCGCGCGATGAACGACTTCAGCCGCATCTTGGTAATCGCCGTCTCTATCCACTTCATCTCGCCGTCGACCATCTCGCCCTTCAAGGTCCGGTACCAGCGGGCCTGGTAGTCCCCGAGGTACTGATCTTCCTGGACGTGGATCTCGGAGAGCCACTTTACGTTCGGCGCACCGTACCACCCGGGGACGAGCAACCGGAGCGGACGTCCCTGATGCGTGGTGAGCGGCTCGTCGTTCAGCGAGTACGCGAGCAGCGGCTCGTCCGACAGCGCCTGGTCTCGTTGGAGGCTCCGGCCGTATTGCTGGTCCACGGGGTACGTTCTTCCCCGGAACTCCACCTCTGATTCACCATGATCGGCGCCAAACAAGACGAACTCGCGTGCCTCGGGCTTCACTCCGGCCCGCTCCAGGACCGTCCGCAAGGGGACGCCCCGCCAGCGACCGTTGCTCGAAAGACCGTTCACCGGGCCACGATTCCCCGAGCACTCGAAACCGAGGACGAGCTCGCGACTCGGCATCGCGTGCAGGGCGGCTAGCGAGAGCGACAATGGCCGGTCCACGAGTCCGGACACTCGCAGTCGGTACGTCTCCGTGTCGATCTCGGGGTGCCCCAAATGCTGCGTCGTGAAGTGCTGGTCGCTTGGGGTGAGCATGTCGCGGATCGTGCGGATATCGATGATCCGGCGCTGGGGTGTCGACTCCAGCGTGATGGTCTCGGGCAAGTCGGTGAAAGGCACCATGGTCTCCTCTTGCGTGAGGACCGGAAACGCCCATTCCGGCAGGCCAAGGACGCCCAATCCCGCAAGAGCGACGCTTCCTTTGAGCATGTCACGACGGGTGGTCTGTTTTGTCATGTTGGGCACCTTTCAGGAATGACAGTTCGTTAGCGTACCTGCGCGCTGGGAAGGCGTCAACCAAGGGTCGCGGTGCTTACCGTCATCGTCCTTCTGCTATGACCCAGCTGGGAATCGAACCCAGGACCTCCGGATTAAAAGTCCCCCTACCCGGTGGGTATGCCTCCAACGTGGTAGACGCTGCCATTTGTGGAGGCGATCCATGCTGTGCCCGTGCTCGCATCCCAGGCGATCCCAGCCATCCCGCTGATCCCGAGATTACCGACGTCGACGTCCCGAATTAGCACGCCGGTCGGGCTCAGGACTCGGATGGAGTTCTGAGAGACGCTCACTACCACGATGTTGCCGGTGGTGGGGTCCACGTCGATGTCACCGAAAAACACGTCGAAAGCGGGCGCGCCGGGCGGACTCACCGTGAACGTGTTCAGCACACTACCCGAGACGAGGCCCATCTCCATAATCTCGTCGGTGACCCAGTTGACCCCGAAGAACGTGCCTCGGCCCTCGTGGTACGAACCCCCGACCGTCTGGTTGCCGATCGCCGTGGTCACCGAGCTCAGCAGCGCACCGTCGTTCTTGTCGACCACGAACAGCTCACCGACTCCCGTCTCTCCGTCGTAGACCAACAGGGAGTTGGCGGGCACGCCAGGGGAGTCTACGCCCAACGTGAAGACGCTCGTCACCGCCGACGTCGACCTCGACCAACTCCGGCGGCATCGCTATGAGGGCGTGGGACAGCCGTGGGAGGACCGCCGGACCGACCTGTACGGCGTGGTGTGGAAGGGGCCCGGGGAGAACCAGGAAGAGCGGATCTAACGGTCGCGGAGGGCTTCACTCACCGCCCCCGTTGGCCCAGGTGATGCCCGCTTCGTGGGGCCTGTCGATTCCGGGAGCAGACACGCGTGCCGAGTCTCGGTGGGTTGCTGGCCCGTCCGGGCTGACGACTGAACGAGGCAGGTGGCGGGCCTGGGCCTTGCGACGCAGGACGGCCCACTCTGTCGAGCCCCATGGGTACGCTAAATTCTCCATTGCGGCGCACGAGCCTCCTTGGCTCGGCACCGGCGATGCGCTCGGAGAAAGGTCAATGCACACAGATCTCAAGCTCGAGATTATCCCGCAGCCCACGGACGAGACATGCGGTCCCGCCTGTCTGCATGCGGTGTACCGGTACTTCGACGACCCGGTACCGCTAGGCCGCGTCGTCGAAGAGGTTGAGCGCCTCGGTACGGGAGGTGCTCTGGCGGCCTACCTGGGTTCGCACGCCCTCGCGCGCGGATATGACGCGACTATCTACACGTACAATCTCGAGCTCTTCGATCCGACCGTGCGGAGCACATGTGGCGGAGGCGGTGGGCAACGAGCCCACTAAGAGCGGATCACCCTATCTTGAGAACCGATTGACGCGCCGCCATGGGTCCCTCGTGACGAATCGGTGCACACAAATGGCACACAAACCGTCCTGAAGGACCAAAAGGCCGGTACATTATCACACCGTAAGTGCCATGCCCCCCTAGACTTACAGCAATGACCCGGCTGGGGATCGAACCCAGGACCTACGGATTAAAAGTCCGTTGCTCTACCAGCTGAGCTACCGGGTCTGTCCAATCCTACCCACTTGCTCTGCGGCGATCTAGCCGCACGGTGGCGGGCACGCCCACCGACATGCAAAAGGGCAGGAGACTCAATCCGGAATCCCCTGCCCTCTCCAGCTTCACCCCCGCGCTAGGGCTCTCATTCAGTCCCTAGAGCGTAGGCGGCCTCACGGTGACGGTGATCTCTCGATCGGTAAAGAGTCCACCGTCGTCGGCCCGCCCCCTCAAAACGTAGGTTCCGGGCTCGCTGAACGTCACGTCGGTAACCCAACGCCCGTCCTCGGGCAGCTCGGGGGGAACCCAGAACGGGGCCCAGGGCGAGTTGGAGAAGGGGCGTGTATCCTCCCAGACAGCGACCTGTGGCGGATCGAAAGTGGCCACTCCTTGCCCCACGCCATCCGGGGCCCGATAGACGGCCCAGCTCATGTTGAGTCCAATGATCTTCTGGACGGTGATCCGGGAGGGGGGAGCCCTCAGGGCTCTCGTCAGGTCCAGGTCTCCATCGTTGGTAAGCGGGAGCGCTGAACGCGTC
>Ga0114996_10001842_pt1 | contig 27956 bp, 26 predicted proteins | sample ArcticOcean_MG_C_4_FD_87039 | JGI IMG/M metagenome (GOLD analysis project Ga0114996, IMG submission 87039) | Marine microbial communities from western Arctic Ocean - ArcticOcean_MG_CB4_134 | ecosystem: Environmental > Aquatic > Marine > Oceanic | place: Arctic Ocean: Canada Basin | collected... | reverse complement strand
TGGACCTCGGCGATGGCGCCGAAACCGACGCCGAGTCGCTCGGTGCGGACCTGGTCGAGTGCCAGGAGGCGCTGGTGGTCGTGGACCGCCTGGTGGCGGGTCCGGACGTGCGCGAACGGCTGGCCGACTCGGTGCAGACCGCCTTCCACGGGGGCGAGGGAGAATGCGTCGTGGTTTTGGCCAGTCCTGAGCTGGACGGGGGCCGTCTGGCGTTCACCGAGCATTTCCGTTGCCCCGATCACCCGCACATCACCTACCCGGAGCCCACCCCCCAGCTGTTCTCGTTCAACAGTCCGTACGGCTCCTGCCCCGAGTGTACCGGTTTCGGTGCCACGCTCGAGTACGACGCCGAACTGATCGTTCCCCACCCGCGCCGCTCCATCGACGAGGGAACGGTGGAGCCCTGGACCAAGCCGCGCTATCGGAAGGAGCGCGACCGGCTCTGGGCCTTCGCCCGCGACCGAGAGGTGTCGCTCTACACGCCCTGGGACGAACTGGACGACGACTTCCGTGAGACCGTTCTCCATGGAGAGGGCAAGAAGAAGAGTTTCAGGGGTGTGATCCCCTTCCTCCGCTCCAAAGAGACCAAGCGCTACAAACAGTACATCCGCATCTTCCTCCGGCAGTACCAGAGCCCGGTTGTGTGCCGAAGCTGCGGTGGGGCGCGCGTCCGGTCCGAGGCGCTGCGCGTGAGAGTGGGAGGGAACGCGATCGGAGCGGTGTCGGGCATTCCGCTCGAGGAGCTCCAAGGTTGGCTCGCCGGCCTCGAGCTGAGCGATATGGAGAGCCAGATCGCGGAAACGATCTTGCGTGAGCTGCAGTCGCGGGTGGGGTTCCTGGTGGAAGTCGGTCTCGGCTACCTGACTCTGGCGCGGCAGACCCGCACGCTTTCGGGCGGTGAAGCCCAGCGCATCACGCTGGCCAACTCACTCGGCTCCCGCCTCGTGGACACGCTTTACGTCCTGGACGAGCCGACGGTGGGTCTCCATCCCCGTGACACTGCCGCCATGCTCGCGCTGCTCGAGCGCCTCCGGGATGCCGGAAACACGGTCGTCGTGGTCGAGCATGACCCTCAGGCGATATATGCGGCCGACCACGTGGTTGAGTTGGGTCCGGCGGCTGGCGAGAAGGGCGGGGAGGTGGTGTTCGAAGGCGCGCCCGCCGAGCTCGAGTGCGCTGACACGGCGACCGGCCGTTATCTGTCTGGACGGAGCGATGCTCCGCTTCCCGATCGCCGCCGCAGTGTCGACGGAGTGACGCTGGCTTTGGGGGGGGCCCGCTTGCACAACGTGCAGGGGGCAGACATCGAGGTTCCCCTCGGTGTGCTCACCGTGGTGACAGGCGTCTCGGGATCGGGGAAGAGCACGCTGGTGCACGACATCCTCTATCGCGCGCTGGAGAGGGAGCTGCGCGGCGGCGAGACTAGCGCCAAGGCGCATCTGGGCGAGGCGGTCGGCGGTTATGACACTCTGGTGGGCGCGACCAGGATCGAAGACGTGGTGTTGGTTAATCAGAGCCCCATTGGCCGCACGCCTCGCTCCAACCCGGTCACATATATCAAAGCGTGGGATGAGGTGCGGCGTATTTTCGCGTCCCAGCCGCTCGCGAGGGAGCGCGACTACGACGCCGGCACGTTCTCGTTCAACACTACCGGAGGGCGTTGCGAGGCCTGCAAGGGGTGCGGCCACGTCGAGATCGAGATGGTGTTCATGGCGGACGTGTTCATCACGTGCGAGGTGTGTGGCGGCACTCGTTTTATGCCCGAGGTACTGGAGGTCAAATTTCGAGAGCGCAGCATCGCCCAGGTGTTGGAGCTCACCGTCGACGAGGCTATCCGCTTCTTCTTCCGCGAGGACCGGCTAGGGAAGATCCTCTGGCAAATCCAGCAGGTGGGGCTCGGCTATCTGCGGCTCGGTCAGCCAGCGACCACCCTGTCCGGAGGCGAGGCGCAGCGCCTGAAGATCGCCCGTGAGCTTGCGGGGGCGGCTGGAAAGAAGGGACGCAAGCTCTACCTGTTGGACGAACCGACTACCGGCCTGTCAGGCGACGACGTCCGCAAGCTCCTGCGCGTGCTCGACCGCCTCCTAGATGCCGGCCACACCGTGCTCGTCATCGAGCATAATTTGGACGTTATCAAGAATGCGGACTGGGTCATCGACATGGGTCCGGGGGCGGGGCACCGCGGTGGCGAGGTTGTCGCGATGGGCCGGCCCGAGGACGTGGCGCGGGTTCCTGAGAGCGTCACCGGGCGCTACCTGCGGAAGGCGCTGGGGGCGGGATAGGCGGCCTGATGTTTCGGGTTGCAGCTGCCCTAGCTTCATGGACACCCCTTCTGCTTAGTCTGTATCTTTGACCATCGACTCACTGCGTTCGGTTGCGGCACTTTAATCCCCCCTAGTCCACATTTTGGTGTACGGTCCTCCGACGAGCTGGAGTTCAGGCTCCGGCGCGCTCGGGAGTCCGCCCACTCCGTCCAGGAGCTGGCAGGCGTCCTGAACGAGTTCGCCTGAGCTGTGCGCCAGAAGGACCCGCAGGGATGGTGGACGCGGACCGCTTTAAGGACGTGAACGACCGGCTCTCCTACGCGGCTGGTGACGAGGTGCCAGATGCCTGGCCAGTATCCTCGCCGACAACTGCCGCGCAGTCGTGGGGCGCCTCCAACTCCAGCAAATTGATCGTGATAACGATGGCGATCACGCCATCGCTGCAAGCTTCCACGTGTCCCTTTCCCACGGCCACCTCCTTCGCAGGTGATATCGGGCAACCTTCCAGCCGGCTGGATAGTATATTCACCCACGTTCCGAAACTTCGCATCTCCGGAGATCCCTTCCATGAGTCCCCGCGGCGCGCGCCCGGTGCCTCGGCGCTGCCGGGCTGCGCCGGTTTCGGTTCTGCTCCCCGTCCGGGACGGGGCAGAGCACCTGCCCGAATGCATCGCGTCACTCCGCGCCCAGACCGACGGCGATTTCGAGGTGGTGGTTGTGGACGACGGTTCACAAGATGCGACACAGGACCTACTGCATGCCTGGGCTTCCGTAGATTCTCGAGTTCGGGTAATCGCGCAGGAACCATCCGGCCTGGTCGTGGCGCTAGAGCGCGCACGCTCTCACGCGAGCGGTGTTTGGCTCGCGCGAATGGACGCGGACGACGCCGCGCTTCCCGACCGGTTCGCAGCCCAGCGGGCGCTCATGGAGCGCGACCCTTCCCTGGTCGGGTGCGGATGCGGGGTCCGCTACGTTCCGCGCGAGCGGGTGCGGGGTGGCGCGCTCCGCTACGAACGCTGGCTCAACAGCCTCACCACATCCGACGCGCTGGCTCGAGACGTGTTCGTAGAGTGTCCGCTTGCCCACCCGGCCTTTTTCTTGCGCGCTGATGCCGTGGCGGCTGTCCGCGGGTACCGGGACCTAGGCTGGCCCGAGGACTACGACTTGATTCTGCGACTCTGGCGCGCGGGCGGTCGGTTCGGGACGGTTCCCGAGGTTCTGCTCCATTGGCGGGAGGGGGAGCGGCGCCTTTCCCGAAACCACCCTTCCTACAGCCACGAAGCGTTCCGACGCTGTAAGGCGCATCACCTGGCTGCGTCTCTGTTGTCGGGGAGGAACGGTGTCGTCGTGTGGGGCGCGGGGCCCACTGGGAAGTTGTTCGCTCGCGCGCTCGAGGGTGAGGGGGTCCGCATCCGAGCGTTCGTGGACCTGGACCCGAGGAAAGTGGGCCAGTACATCCGGGGCGCTCCGGTGCTGCCCCCCGCCGGCATCCAGGAGTACCGGGATGCCTTCTGCGTGGCGGCGGTGGGACGGCTGGGCGCTCGGGAGGAGATCCGTGCGTCGCTGGCTGCGCTGGGGTGGCGAGAGGGTCCTGATTTCATGGCCGTGGCCTGATCCGAACAGGGTGGGGCACGCACCTGAATTTCGATTTCTGTAAGAGCTGTTTCCGGGCGGGCCCAGAGGGGGTTTCCGCGGTTGATCACAGCCCCCGCAAAGGGTTAACTTTACAAGCTTTATGAGACCGTCATCCCCCCCCCCGTGGACCTCTCGGAATCCAATCTTTGAGGCGTCCTCTCAGCCTCGCCGCGATCGGCCTCATGCTGTTCGGGCTCGAGGTGGTGACAGGAGTTGTCTCGGTGGCCGCGGTTCGTCTGTGGGCGGGGGTCACCGCCTCCCTCACCGGGAACGAGTTCGTTGTTTCAAGGCCTCGCTATTTGACTGGCGTCCTGCTCACTATCACGGGTGGGGTGCTCTACGGGGTGATGCTCTGGGCTGACCGAGTCCGGGGGGAGATCCGGATCGAGGGGTCGGTCTGCCCCAACTGTGGTACCCAAACGGAGCTGATCCGGCGCCGCAAGCGGCACCGGATCCTGTCTCTAGTCCTGAAAACCGACGTTACCAGGCAGAATTGGAAGCGCTGTGGCTGGAGCGGGCTCTCCGCGTGACACATATGGAGCTATAGATGGACGACGAGACCGACAGCGAGACGAGCGTAGGTGGGGAGGCTGGTCCGAGTGTGATGGCCCGGCTGATCGAGGACGAGATGAGGGAGTCGTTCATCGATTATTCGATGAGCGTCATCGTCCAACGCGCCCTGCCCGATGTACGTGATGGGCTCAAGCCGGTACACAGGCGGATCCTTTACGCGATGAGCGGCTTGGGTCTCAGTGCCGGGCGCCCTTACCGGAAGAGCGCGACCGTAGTCGGCGAAGTGTTGGGCAAGTTCCACCCGCACGGCGATGCCTCTGTCTACGACGCGATGGTCCGAATGGTCCAGGACTTCTCGCTGCGCTACCCGCTGGTGGATGGCCAGGGGAACTTCGGGTCGGTCGACGGCGATAGCGCTGCGGCCTACCGCTACACCGAGACGCGCCTAACGCCCTTGGCGATGGAGTTGCTGGAGGACATCGACAAGGAGACGGTCCTGTTCACACCCAATTTCGATGGCCGCATCGACGAGCCCGTCGTCCTGCCGGCCAAGCTCCCCAATCTCCTCGTGAACGGCTCTTCGGGCATTGCGGTGGGGATGGCGACCAATATCCCGCCGCACAACCTGCGCGAGATCGTGGACGCTTGTATCGGGCTGATCGAGGATCCCGACATGCCCCAGGAGAAGCTGGAGGCCATCGTGCTGGGGCCCGACCTTCCGACCGGCGGATCCATCTGTGGCAGGGAAGGCATCGAGGAAGCGTATCGCACGGGGCGTGGTCGGCTGGTTATGCGGGCGAAGGCGGTCATCGAAGAGGCTGGCTCGGGCGAGCGCATCATCGTCTCTGCGATTCCGTTCATGGTGAACAAATCTCGCCTGATCGAGCAGATCGCCCAGCTCGTAAGGGACAAGAAGATCACCGAAATCCGGGACCTGCGCGACGAGTCGGACCGGGACGGAATGCGCATCGTGATCGATCTGAAACGCGACGCGATTCCCTACATCGTGCTGAACCGTCTCTACAAGCACACGCAGATGCAATCCACCTTCGGCACCATCATGCTAGCGCTGGTGGATGGCGTACCCAAGGTCATGAGTCTGCGAGAGATGCTCCGCCACTTCATAGATCATCGCCACGTGGTGGTGGTCAAGCGGAGTGAGTTCGACCTGAACAAGGCGCGCGCGCGGGAGCATATCTTGGAGGGGCTGAAGATCGCTGTCGACAACATCGACGAGGTGATCAAGCTCATCCGGGCCTCACGCGACGCGGAGATTGCCGGCGCACAGCTGCAGGAGCACTTCGGACTTTCCGAGCGCCAGGCCAAGGCGATTCTGGACATGCGGCTAGCACGCCTGACCGGACTGGAGATGGAGAAGCTCGATGCGGAGCTGCTGGGCATTCGGGCCAGGATCGGCGACCTCGAGGACGTCCTGTCCAGCCGACCACGCCGACTGTTCATCATCTCCAGCGAGTTGCGGGAGCTGGCGGAGAAGTACGGGGATGAGCGCAAGACCGAGATCACCGGCGCCTCCTCGGACCTCGACATAGAGGACCTGATCGCTGACGAGGACATGGTCCTCACGGTGTCACACCAGGGCTACGTGAAGAGGGTGCCGGTGGATACCTATCGAGCCCAGCGCCGGGGGGGTCGAGGCCTCCAGGGGATGGGGACCAAGGAGGAGGACTGGGTGGAGCACCTGTTCGTGGCTTCCACGCACGACTACCTGATGGTCTTCACCCGATCTGGACAGTGCCACTGGCTGAAGGTCTGGGAGATCCCCGAGGGCGGTCGGCACGCGCGCGGCAAGCCTATCGTGAACCTCCTCAACATGGCCAAGGGCGAGGAGGTGGCAGCGCTGGTTCCGGTGCGCGATTTCAGCGACGACCGCTATCTGCTCTTCTGCACCTGTCGAGGCGTGGTCAAGAAGACGGCGTTGTCCTCGTATCGAAATATCCGTGCGGTCGGGCTCAACGCGATCAACGTGCGTGACGGCGACGAGCTGATCGACGTGAAGATCATCGGTGGCGGCAGTCAGGTGATCATCGCGACGCGGAGCGGGCTGGCGATCCGTTTCAAGGAGGGAGACGTGAGACCGATGGGCCGTTCCACCGAGGGTGTGCGGGGCATCGCACTCGTTGGCGACGACCAGGTCGTGGGAATAGTCGTGGTCTACCCCGGCTGCACACTGCTGGTGGTGACCGAGCACGGTATGGGCAAGCGTTCCGACGTGGATGAGTACCGCCTGCAGCGACGGGGAGGTAAGGGGGTGATCAATTTGCGCGTGACCGACCGTACCGGGCGGGTGGTCACGATCAAAGCGGTGAGCGAGACCGAACAGCTCATGGTGATGAGTCGGAACGGAGTGGTGAACCGTCAGCCGGTTGGTCAGATCCGCGTCATCGGGCGCGCCACCCAGGGGGTCCGTCTCGTCAATCTAGACGAGGGCGACCTGGTGATGGATGTCGCGCGGGTGGTGGTGGAGAGCGGCGCCGACTTCCTGGAGGAGGCCACGATGCAGGTCAGCGTGGGGTCGGCGGACGTCGATAAAGACGATCCTGAGCCCCAAGAATCTGAATGACGCGAGGCGCGAGCGCGCCTCTTTTTCCGGCTGTCGGTGTGGATGGGTTGGTGTCTCTTGATGATGTTCGCGCGGCCGCTGCGCGCGTGCAGGGCCTGATCGTCCGCACACCGTTGCTGGCGTCCCCGGAGGTTTCGGAGCGGGTCGGTCACGAGGTGCGGTTCAAGTGCGAGAGCCTACAGCGTTCCGGATCGTTCAAGGTTCGCGGTGCCTTGAACTTCGTCCTCCAGCTTCCTCATGAGGTGCTTTCCATGGGAGTGATCACCTACTCGTCCGGTAACCACGGTCAGGCTGTGGCGCTCGCCGCGCGACTCAAGGGAGTCCGCGCCGTGGTGGTCATGCCCACCACCGCTCCGGAGATCAAGGTCAGCGGTGCGGAGCAGCTCGGGGCAGAGGTCGTGTTCGAGGGCACCACCTCGATCGAGCGAAAGATCAGGGCGGAGGCGATCGCCGAGGCGGACGGCCTCGCCATGGTGCCGCCATTCGACCACCCCTGGATCATCGCAGGGCAAGGCACCACGGGCATCGAGATCCATGAGGACTGGCCCGAGGTGGAGTCTGTACTCGCGCCCATCGGGGGTGGTGGGATGATGAGCGGCGTGTGCGCAGCGCTGCGACGGCTCCGTCCGGACGTGCGTCTGGTAGGGGTCGAGCCTGCTGGAGCCGCGGCCATGCGCGCCGCGCTGAATGCGGGTGGGCCCGTGACGCTTCCGGCCACAGAGACCATCGCCGACGGTCTTGCGCCGGTACGGGCCGGCGACCTGACGTTCGAGCACGTGCGGCAATTGGCCGACGACGTGGTCACGGTGGAGGAAGGCATGATCCGCGAGGCCGCTCATTTTCTGCTGATGCGCGCCAGGCTGGTGGTCGAGTATAGCGGCGCTGCGGCGTTGGCCGCTCTGCTGTCGGGTGTGGTGGGATCTTCCGGCCGGACGGCCGTCATCATCTCCGGGGGCAACGTCGATCTGGCAGTGACAACGTGACCATAGTCGGGGACAATGCCACCCTCACCGCGGTTACCGGGATCCGGGTGGGACCCGCGACGGCGCCACAGGGAGGCACGGTCGTGCTCGGGTCCTTCAGGGGCGCTTTCGAGGTCACGGGCATGGCCACCGGGAAAAGAGAGCTCGGGGTGCTCGATCCCCGTCACCTGGCCCCCCGGGTGGACGCTCTGTTGCTGACGGGCGGGTTGGCGTTCGGATTGTCCGCTGCCGACGGGGTGGCTGCGTGGTTCGCCGATCGTGGGCTCGGCTACGACACCGGTGTCGCGCTGGTCCCGCTCGTGCCCGCCGCGGTGATCTGGCACGCGTCTTACGCACGGCGGCGGCTGCCCTCGCGCGCCGCATCAACCCGGTGAACGCTCTTTTCGACGGGGATCTGATCTTTAGCGGTTTCCACGTCCCAGGAGTACAGCGACGTCGTCCCCGAAGAGGCGCTCGCGCTCGGAGTAGCGCTGGGGGAGCTGCTCGAGGAGGCGATCATCCGCGCGGTGACCGCGGGGCGATGAAGCGCTACCCCGAGCGACTGATCCTCTTCGACGTCGACGGCACGTTGGTTAGGGGCGGGCCAGCTCGCGAGGCGTTCGGGATAGCGCTCGAGGCATCGTTCGGGACCACGGGGGCGATCGATGGGCACGATTTCTCTGGCAAGACGGACCCTCAGATTGCTCGTGAGCTGCTTCTGGGGGACGGCTTGACGCTCGATCGGGTGAAGGAGGGCTTCCCCAGCCTCTGGGCGCACTACCTCGCGGAACTCGAAGCCCGACTCGCGGTCGCTCCGATGCAGATGATACCAGGTGTAGGTGGGCTGCTGGCGGCGCTGGAGGGGGTCCAGAGGGTGGCCCTCGGTCTGGTCACGGGCAACATCGCGTCCGGTGCCCAACTCAAGCTCGGATCGGTTGGTCTCGCGGGGCATTTCCGGGTGGGAGGGTTCGGGTCCGACAACGAGGTGCGAAACCACCTCCCTGGCATCGCCATCGGCCGGGCGTGTGAGGTGTGGGGTCGTGAGTTCCGGCGTGCTGAGGTATGGATCGTCGGTGACACGCCGCTGGACGTTGCGTGCGGGCGCCACGCAGGGGTGCGCACAATGGCCGTGGCGACCGGCCGACACCGGATAAAAGAACTAGAGGTCTGCCATCCTGACGCGGTCGTTGAGGATCTCAGCGACATAGAGGGGGTGCTCCTGACGCTTCTGGGGTAGCCTCGCTTAGTGGGTCCTGCTGCCCCCGGGGTGGCGGCTGGGTCAGCTAGGAATCATCTTTCAGCCTGGGGAATCCCTCCCTGTGAAGGCCTGCGTGAGGTTGTTCCACAAGCCAGGAGTAGGACGAGTGTCAAAGAAAAATCGCGAGCGCAAGTACGGGTCCGGGGAGGTGGCGTCAGGTGGGGCGGAGACGACCAAATTCTACTGGATCCTTGGGGCGGTGGCCGTGCTCGGCGTCGGCATCGTCGGCTACTCGGTGGGGTCGAAGGCGCTGAGTCCAACCGTCTCCGAGCCCATTGAGATGGCAGGGCTGGACGATCCGGATGAGCTGATGCAGGTGGCGCGCGGGGTGATGAAGGGGGATCCCAACGCGCCCATTACCATCATCGAGTTCGCGGATTTCCAGTGCCCTGGCTGTGGTGGATTCGCTACCCAGGTCGGGCCCCTCCTGGACGCCGAGTTCGTGGAGACGGGGAAAGCCAAGTTTCTCTACTACGACTTCCCTCTCGTAAGCATGCACAATCACGCGTTCCTGGCCGCGCGTGCATCGCACTGTGCGGAAGATCAGGAGAAGTTCTGGCCGTATCACGACATCCTCTACCGCACCCAACCGCGCTGGTCGACAGTCCAGAATCCAGCCAGCCTTTTCGAAGACTACGCGGAGGATCTCGGGCTGAACGAGGATGAATTCTCCGGCTGCCTCAAGAGTGACCGCCACGCCGACGTGGTCACCGCAAACATGCAGCTGGGCTATCAGCTCCAGATCCAAGGCACCCCGACGATCATGGTGACGAAGGGGCAGGGCGTCGGACGCCGGGTCACCGCCACCTTAGAGGGGATCCGTGAGGGGATAGCGCTACTCCAGTCCGGCGAGTGACCCCTAGCGCTGCGACGTCGGTGGGTGCTCTTGAGCGACCGCTGCTGCGGCCACCACCACGCAACCGCATGGTGGTGGCCGTCCTTGCTCTCATGGGCGTGTTCGTGGCGCTATATTTGCTGGCGCACAGCATGGGGCTGATCCCGTTGGTTTGTGGGGTCTGGTCGTGCGATACCGTTCAATCGAGTCAGTGGGCCAAGGTCGGTCAGGTACCTGTCCCGCTGATCGGTGTGGCAGGCTACGGGTCACTCTTGGTCTTGGCGCTCTTGGGGATCCAACCCTTCTGGAAGGATTCCCGAGGGATCGGTCTTCTCATGCTCGGGCTTGCCACAGTAGGGGTGGCGTATACCGCGTTTCTTACATACCTGGAGGCGGCTGTGATTCAGGCGTGGTGTGTGTGGTGCGTGACGTCAGCCGTGCTGATGACGCTCATCTTTCTGGCTTCTCTGCCAGAGGTCGGTCGTGCCGTGCAGCGCCGATGAGCGGGCACGTGCGCGTCCGCTTGCTGTTCGTCGACTACGGGTCGTATCACCATGAAGACGTGAGTGTCCCGGACGACGTACTGGCCGGGTATGAGCGTCTCATCGACTGCCTTCGGGAGGAGCCCGAAGTGCTCCTCCGACTACACGTGGATGTGACACGTCTTTGCGCCGCTTGGCTTGTGGGTGACTAGGCATCTTGACAGATGGTCACCGAGGGCCGCGATTACCGTTGCTTTCGGTCCTTTCTGTTACTGTCCGTGGCTCGTTCCGAAAGTCGAGATCCACGGATACCCCGGCGGAGGTGACCATGGGGATGTCGATGGCGATTCGTAGGATCCTGTTCACTGCTGTGCCCCTCGCGCTGGTGGCGTGCGAGCCTCCTCCGGAAGAAGCTCCCCCACCCCCACCCCCGATGAGCGAGGCAGGCGCCACGGCGATGCGGAACGCCTACGTAGACGCGTACATGCGCAAGAACGCGGCAGGGGCAGCGGTCTTCTACGCGGACGACGCGGTTCTGTACAACGTGGATGGAGAGGTGCACATCGGGCAGGCAGCGATCGAAGCTGCGTTCACCGCAATGATGGAGGCGGGCATGGATTCGCTCGGTCTCGTTTCGCAATCGTTCGAGGCGAGTGGGGACCTGGCCACAGATCAGGGCACGTTCGTCAGGAGGACGCTCGATCCTCAGACCAAGGAAGCCACCCGGGCTAGCGGTAACTACAAGGTAGTCATCGCGCGCGATGAGGATGGGAGCTTCAAGTTCGTCCAAGACAGCGTCTGGGCGACGGGGGATCCTCAATAATCGCTGATGCGCCGCCTCCGGGCGGCGCATCACGGCTATTCCTCCACTCGGCGCCGCGCTCGTTCGAGCGTCCACTCGTTCACCGCCGCCGCCGGCCAGACGCCTGACTGTGCCGCTGAGCGCAAGCGCTCGATCTCGGTTCGTGCCCGCCGGACAGTGGCTTCGTCTATCCATCCCCGAACGATGGCGTCATCGAAGTCGTTCTCGTCCAACACCCGCACCCCGCTGTCATCCAGCCACAGATCGAGGAACAGGTCGGTTGTGTCCCAGACGTGCTCAGGGCCCAGCTTCGAAGGCGTAAGGATGTTGATATAGAATCCGGTGAAGACACCGTCGGCGGTGTGGAAGCGGCCTATGTCGTGCCAAGCGCCCGGGAAGGCTAACCACACCACTGGTGATCCGTTCTCGAGGACCGTGCGGCCGTCGATCCGCAGGGGACCCTAGTCACTCGCTGAAGGCCTCGTAGAATGTGCGCCGCTCGGCCGCCAGCTTGATCACGAGGGGAGCGGGATCGAAGCGCGGACCCGCAGCTTCGGTCAGTTCCTCGAGGTTGGCGGCGACTGAGGTGGGAGCGAGCGCGTCTGCAAAGCGGAGGAGCCCCCCGCGGAATGGGGGGAAGCCGGTCCCCATGATCATAGCGAGATCCACGTCTCCGGCCCGGCGGGCGATCCGGTCCTCAGCGTACCGAACGTTACCAACCCCGGACCGTGTGCAGGGTGCCGTCCCCCCCTGTGGGGGGGTCCATCAACGCCCGGGGTCTGCGCGTGGGTACCGGGGGAAACAAAAAGGGCGCCCCGGCGGGCGCCCAGGTTCTTGCATTGGATCGTCGGGTCGGTTAGGGAATCGCCCCTGATATCACGTAGTTGAGTGGGTTGACGGGCTTGGTTTGCACCCTCACCTCGTAATGGAGGTGGGGAGAGGTCGCGATCCCCGTGTTCCCCACCAGCGCGATCACGTCGCCCCGCGTCACCCGCTGTCCTACGCGGACGAGCTGGCGTGATGCGTGACCGTACCGGGTCGTGTAGCCGAAGCCGTGGTCCAACTCGACCATCTGACCGTACCCCACGGCCCACTCCGACTTGGTGACCACACCTTTTGCGGCCGCAAAAATCGGAGTCCCCATGACGGCTGCGATGTCCACGCCCTCGTGGGGGAGGGGGGACTGGTGGATCGGGTGGTATCGGCTCTTAGAAAACGGGCTCGAAATGATGCCGGCGGCGGGCAGGATCGATGGGGTGGACTCGAGCAGGTCCGTGTGGGCCATGAGCGAGTCGGTGGCCTCGTCCATGCTTTCTCGCAGCAGTCCCGCTTTCCGTTCCAGCACGTTCAGATCGTAGCGTATCGCGAACGCCGCCTTGCTCAGTGTCGAATCGACTGGCCATAGGGAGTTCAACTGCGGGCTGGACGTGCTGGGACCTCCGATTCCTACCTGGAGCACCTCGGGGTCGATCGAGTTGAGGCCAGCCAGAAGGCGAAGGCGCGAGTCCATCGTCGACAGGCTGCCCAAGCGCCCTTCCATGCCGTTCACACGCGTTTGGATTGACGAGAGCTCTTGGGAGAGGGTCTCGTTTTCGAGGGCCAGTCGGCTCGCGCGAAGATGGGCGGCGCCGTCGATTCCGATGGTGGCGGCGATTGCTGCCAGGCCGACTACCAAGGCAGTCGATCCGCCGACGAACAGGCGGACGGCTCGCTTCGAAACGGAGATCTGCCGGATATGGCTCTGCTCGTCTCTAAGCAGCAGGAGCGTCCAGCGGTCTCCAGTCATAAGCGGTCCTCTCCACAAGCGTAAATGATTAGGCCCGGGCGGAGACGACAGCCGGGCGGGATGGGGGGAACCTGCAGACTAACCCTTAACGATCACCCCAAAATCTCCCCCGGCTCCCCCCCGTGTCAAGCTAAACAATGGCCTTTGGAACGACCGGCCCACCGGTCTCAGGCGGTGCCGCCTCCGGATTGGTCGGGGAGCAGGTCCGCTCTCGGGAACAGGGGTTCGCCTTTGTGGATCGTGTTTCCGCCCAGTCCGACCTTTCCGGCCTGATCGAGGGTGGGTACCTCGGCGAGGCCCAGCCGGGCCGCCAGCTCCCCCATCTTGCTAGGGCAAACAGGCTGGAAGAGCGCTGCCAGGGCCGCCAGAGTGCGGGCGAGGGTGGCCAGGGTCTCGTCGAGATCGGCGGCGCGCGCTGGATCCTTGGCCTGAGCCCAGGGCTCCCGCTCCTCCACGTAGCCGTTGGCTCGGCGCGCGAGGTCCATGGCCGCACCGAGCGCTTCGTTGAGCCGATAGCCCTCGACCGCAGTGCGGACCGCCGCGAACGTGGCTTCGATGTCCCGGTCGAGCCCTTCACCGCGCGCCTCCGGAATCCGTCCTTTCCTGTATTTGTCGGTCATGCCCAGGGTCCTAGAGACCAAGTTGCCCAGCACGTTGGCTAGCTCCTCGTACCGGGCGAGGAAACGCTCCGGTGTAAACGACGCGTCCTGACCGGTGGGCATCTCCCGCGCGAGGTACCAACGAACGGCGTCGGTGCCGAAGCGTCCGACCAGCTCGAGCGGATCGACGACGTTGCCCATCGATTTGGACATCTTGTGCTCGTCCGTCAGCCACCACCCATGTGCTACGATCGCACGCGGGAGAGGGAGCCCTGCTCCCATCAGCAAAGTGGGCCAGTAGACCGCGTGGGTGATGAGGATGTCCTTTCCGATGAGGTGTACGTCAGCCGGCCACCAGGAGCTGCTCGTGTCGTCGAACCCCTGTCTGGATGGCTGGTTGTCGGGATGAATCGTGCCGGACGCGGTCACGTAGTTGATCAGAGCGTCTACCCAGACGTAGGCGACGTGCTCGTCGTCCCACGGTAGCGTGATGCCCCATGGCACGCGCGCCTTGGGTCTCGAGATCGAGAGGTCTTCGAGATCTTGATCCAGGAAGCCCAACACTTCGTTACGCCGCACGTCCGGCCAGATCCAGTCCGGGTTATCTCGGATCTGGCCAATGAGCCGGTCCCGGCAGTCACTCATGCGGAAGAAATAATTCTTCTCTTCGATCTCACGCGTAGGCCGGCCGCAAACCGGACAGGTCCGGTCGGGTCCCAGATCCTTCTCCGTCCAGTAGCGCTCTTCTGGGACGCAGTACCAGCCCCGGTACATCCCTTCGTAGATTACGCCCTTGTCCCAAAGTCTCTGGAGGAAGGCTGTGACCACGGCGACGTGCTCGGGCTCTGTCGTCCGGATGAAGCGGTCGCAGGAAATGTCGAGGTCTTCCCAGGCAGTGCGGAAACGCGCCGCCATCTGGTCGCACAGCTCACGGGGGGTCATCCCCCGGCGACTTGCCTCTTCGAAGATCTTCTGCCCGTGCTCGTCGGTGCCCGTGAGGAAGAACACGTCGGTGCCGTCCTGCCTCCAGAAACGGGCGAGGATATCGGCGAGGATGGTGGTGTACGCGTGGCCGATGTGGGGGTCACCGGAGGCGTAGTAGATAGGAGTTGTGAGATAGCGTCGAGTCTCGGTCACCCGTGGCCTCCGACGAATCGGGTCGCTCGGGAACTCCAGGGCAGTGCCAACCCCAACCCAACCGAGGCGTTCACGAACGGGCTTCGCTCCCCTCAGCAGATTCGTCCCCGGTCGAAACTTCCACCGCACCCGGAGTCGACGAGACCTCGCGCGTGAGCGTCTCCAGTGCCACCGACCGGCGCAGTCCTTCGCTGTCCCGGAGAATGACGGTGTCGCGCCAAATATCCACCGTGACGACCCGCTCTTCGCCTCGTGGAGTGCGTAGGACTTTGCCCTCCCTGGGGAAGCGACGCCGGGCCTCCACGTACGCGCGGTGCTCGTACATCAGACAACACATAAGTCGACCGCAGCATCCCGAGATCTGGGCGGGGCTGAGCGACAGCCGCTGGTCCTTGGCCAGCTGGATGCTTCCGGGTTTGAGCTCGGGGAGCCAAGTGGAGCAGCACAACTCGCGTCCGCAACGCCCGACCCCACCAAACAGCGCGGCCTCATCCCGCACTCCGATTTGCCTGAGCTCTATCCGGGTACGGAACGTGCCGGCCAGGTCGCGCACGAGCTCGCAGTAATCCACGTGCCGCTCGGCCGTGAAATAGATGATCAGATTGTTCCGGTCGAACTGCCATTCGGCCTCAGTGACCTTCATCTTAAGGTTGTGCTTGTCGACCAATTTCCGTGTCTCGGTGCAGACCCGCCGTTCGTTGTTGCGGAGCGACTCTGCACGGCTGATATCGTCGGTGCTTGCAGTGCGTACGATCCGCTTTTCGGGGGTCGGGGTGGAGCACCCTCCGGAGGAGGAGCACTTGCGCTGAGCGATGGCTCCGAGTGCCGTGACCTCACCGAGGTCCTCGCCCCGGTCGGCTTCCACGATCACGTGGGCCCAGGGCGCGAGATCCATCGCCTCGTAGGTGAAGTAGTCCTTGTGGGTCCCCTTGAATCGGATCTCAGCGAACCCTTGTGTCCCGGTCATCGATCTATCCCTTCTCGCCGGCGTGCCGCCGACGCTTTTGGGTGAGCTTGTTCAGGCGCCGGCGGGAACCTCCCTGGCGATGTGCGCGGCAGAGCTTTCGCGCCACGCGCCCATTCCTTCGTATTTGGCCTGACGACGCCGGAGCAACTCATCTGTCCCCAGCCCGCTCAGTTCACCCAGGTGACGGAGGAGTGCTTCCTTGAGAGTGAGGGCCGCCCCGTCCCAGTCTTGGTGTGCCCCGCCCTGGGGCTCTTGGATTACCTCGTCGGCGATACCGAACTCCACCAGGTTCTCGGACGTCAGACGGAGGGCTTCGGCAGCCTCCTGCCGGTACTCGGCAGAGCGCCACAGGATAGCGGCACAACCCTCCGGCGAGATAACCGAGTAGACCGAGTGCTCGAGCATCAGGATTCGATCGGTGACCCCGAGCGCCAGCGCGCCGCCGGAGCCGCCCTCACCGATGACCGCGGACACCAGGGGCGTCCTCAGGCGGGCCATCTCGCGCAGGTTCATCGCGATCGCCTCGGCCTGTCCCCGCTCCTCTGCACCGATCCCCGGGTACGCGCCCGGGGTGTCGATCAGGGTCACCACGGGGCGACCGAATTTCTCCGCCTGGCGCATCAGCCGGAGCGCCTTCCGGTATCCCTCGGGGTGCGGCATGCCGAAGTTGCGGCGCAAATTCTCCTTCATGTCGCGGCCCTTCTGGTGCCCGATCAGCATTACCGAGTTGCCGCCTAGGCGCGCCCACCCCCCGACCATGGCCTCATCGTCCCGGTAGGAACGGTCTCCATGCAGCTCAATCCAGTCGGTGAAGCAGCGCTCGACGTAGTCCAGGGCATAGGGTCGTCTGGGGTGGCGAGCAACCTGGACCTGCTCGATGGCGCGGAGGCTCCGGTAGGTCTCCTCCCTGAGGGTGTCGAGCTTCTCCCTGAGGACGTCGAGCTCGCTTGTCACGTCGATACCATTCCCGTCCGCGACACTGAGGAGGTTCCTTATGCGCTCCTCGATCCCAGCGATGTCCCGCTCAAACTCCAGATGTGGAGATGCGGCCAAGGCATGACCTCCAAGTGGTTGGGGCAAGCATTTCTATTGTAACGGGCCGGCGGGGCGGAGGCGAAACCTAGGTCTGACCCTGGGCGCTCACCCGATGTCCTTCCCATCGTCCTGCAAGACCTCGAACGCATCCGCCTCTCCGTATTCGATGTGCAGTCCCCAAGGGAGCGCTGCCGCCTGCACGTATTTGGCTTGGAGATCCGACCGGTGGTGTTCCCGAAGTGGGGTCAGGGTCTCTAGCTTCCCGATCATGACCGACGCGATGTCGATGAATCGAGTGGGGCGGAAGTCAGGGGTCGAGGTCGCGGTTTCGTGGGCGAGCACGGTCAGTACATCGGCAATGCGGCGCGCGAGATGTGGTACGCCTCTCTCCGCTCCGGATTGTCGTCGGCTTGCGAGGGGATCAGGATCGTGTGCGGGTTGAGCTCGCGCACGATGCGCTCGAGCAGCATCTGGTACTCGGCCGGATTCTCCGCCTCGCGCACGGCCGCTTCGGTGATGATGACCCGGGCCCCCATCAGTTCAGCGGCACGATTCTGTGTATCGGTGCTCTGGTCTCCATCCCCGGTGGGCACGCTGAGGGGGAGGAAGAGCACACCATCGCTGTGCTCCCGGCGCTTCAGCAGTGCGCTTCCACAGCCACCCGCTACGTCCCCCGTAAGCGTGCTGATCGCAAGCACCACGGAGGGGCAGTGCGCCAACTCGGCTTCCACTCCCGCCGATGCGAGTACCCTCCCCCCAGGAAGTCGTCGCGATCGAGCGGTTTTACCACCATATCGTCAGCGCCGGATCGGTACGTGTGTTCGTGATAGTGGGGCGCCGTGTAGCCAGTGGTGGCGATCACCGGCACGTCAGGGATGGTCGCCTTGACCAGACGGATGAGAAAGAAGCCGTCTTTCCCGGGGTGGCTCAGGTCGGTGATGACCAGGTCGAACGCGTGCTCCTCGATCAGCCGGGCGGAGTGGTCGCCGTCTTGCGAAGTGGTGACCTGGAACAGACCAGTCTTTTCTAGGAAGGCGCGTACGAGGGAGACATCTTCGATCGAGTCCTCTGCCAGGAGTACCCCGAGCTTGGTGTTCGCGGCGGTGTGCTCATGGAACTAGGACGGTTCTTCCTCGGGTGAGGTTCATGGGAGCGAGTGAACGGGAAGGAATGCCGTGGGGCACCCGGGAGCCTCCCGAGGCGCGGGGAGATTCGCGGCTGGGATGGGCCCGCGCAACGGCGGCGCCGTGGGTCCGCCCCGGGCCCGCAGTTCATTTTCGCCCTGGCGACCATGAGGCGCGGCCGGTTAGCGTGGATTTGTGAACCGCAAGCACATCGCCGCTTGGGCGCTCTACGATCTCGCGGGGTCCGTCTATTCCGCCGTCGTCGTCGCGGCGGTGTTCAACGTCTACTTTGCCGACGTCATCGTCGGCAACGAGGACGGGCGTGGGGACCAGGTGTGGGGGTGGGTGGGTTCGCTCTCGGTTGCGATCGTTGCGTTCTCCTCGCCTTTGTTGGGCTCAGTTGCGGACCGGGCCGGCGTGCGCAAGCGGTTGATGGTCCTGTACACGCTCCTCGGCGTTGGCGCGGTGGCATCCTTCACGATGCTGAGGCCGGGGATGGTGTGGACCGGCTTTGCACTCGCGGTCCTGGCGAACATTGGGTTCGAGGGCAGCCTGGTGTTCTACAACGCTTATCTTCCAGACATTGCGCCCAAAAGCCACCAAGGTCGTGTGTCGGGGTGGGGCTTTGGGCTGGGATACGCTGGCTCGGCTGTCGGTCTGCTCGCGGCTATCCCCCTCGCCAGAGCCCAACGCCTCGACCTGCTCTGGCTATTCGTGGCCAGCTGGTGGCTGGTGTTCAGCTTGCCGGCGTTCATGGCGCTGCCGGAGGCGCGAGGATCGAGTGACTCGGTGCGCGAGGCCGCGATCAGGGGGCTCACGGACTTCCGTCGCATCCTCCGCGAGGTGTTGGCCGAGCGCGATTTGCGCCGCTTTCTGCTCTCGTTTTTCTTCTACATCGACGGGGTGCTCACGGTCATCTGGTTCGCCGCGATCTTCGCCGTGGAGACGCTGGGGTTCAGGCAGGACGAGGCGATCGTTCTGTTCTTGGTGGTGCAGATTTCAGCGTTGCTCGGTTCGCTGGCCATGGCCCGGCCAACCGACGTGCTTGGGCCCAAGAAGGTGATCACTGCGATGCTCGTGTTGTGGAGCTCCGTTGCGGTGAGCGCGTACTTCATCACGTCAAAACCTGTATTCTTCGCGGTGGCGGTGGCCGCTGGCATCGGACTCGGCTCGATTCAGGCGGCCAGCCGGAGCTTCATGTCCGCGCTTATCCCGGAGGGGAAAGAGGCCGAGATGTTCGGCTTCTATGCCTTCTGCGGAAAGTCTTCCTCGATTTTTGGTCCGCTCGTTTTCGGTACGATTTCGCGGGTGACAGGCGGGAACCAACGAGTGGCAGTGGTGGCGATCGCCGCCTTTTTCATCGTGGGAGGTCTGCTCCTGCGCCGGGTTGCCGATCCGTTGGCGGACGTCACGGGAGGAGGCGCTGACCTGGGCGCGAGTTAACTCTCTGGATGGTAGCACGGACGCCGAACGGATCCGCGGATGTGCACGGGCCAGGACCAAGCGCCGGTGACCGACCGACCCACGTCACCTGGAGATCCCTACGCCGCGCTTTTCTTCCTGGGATTCCAGTATTTCCTCGTGCTGCGCTTCGCTCTGGTGTTCGCCTGGTAGATGCAGTTCGTGGTGACCGAATGGGAGATCTACAGCCTAATCAAGGATCCTCTCTCCCTCGGAATTATCGGCATCGCGGAGGTCATTCCAGCGCTTTCGTTCGCGCTGATCGCGGGCCACTACGTGGACCGCCTGGAGAAGCGGGGCCTCCTGATGAAGTGCGTGCTCGGGTTCCTGTCGATCAGCACGGGATGCTCGCGCTCTTCTTGAGTGGCATCGCGGACGGGGTCAGCGTGGTGATCCGCCAGACGATCCTGCAGCTTCGGACACCTGACGAGATGCGCGGCCGCGTGTCCTCGGTGAACTCGATGTTCGTGGGCTCCTCCAACGAGATTGGCGCCTTCTAAAGCGGGGTCACAGCGCGGCTGATGGGACGGTGTCCGCGGTAGTGTTCAGGGGTGCTATGATGATCCTAACCGTGGTGGATACGGGCGTCCTCTTGCCCACGGTGAGGCGCCTTGAGTTGGACGGGGAGGGAGGGGCTGCCGGGGAGGTTAGTCGGGGATTCGTGGTCCGCAGCTGACGTCGACCAGCGATTTGGCCAGCCCTGGTTTCAGGGCTGACGCCTTTGCTAGCCCCGACGGGCAGGTCTACGTTGGTCGAATGATTGGGATGAAGCAGGCGAAGCGCATCCTGTGGGTAGACGACGAGATCGAGTTGCTCCGTCCCCACGTGCTCTTCCTTCAGCAGCGGGGTTACCACGTCGACACCATTTCCAACGGCGACGACGCGCTGGCACTGCTGCGTGAGAACCCTTACGACCTAGTTCTGCTCGACGAGCATATGCCCGGTCGCCCTGGTCTAGAGGTGCTGGAGTCGCTGTGCAGGACGGACCCGCACGCCCGGGTCGTCATGGTGACCAAGTCCGAGGAAGACCGGACCATGCGCGAGGCGATCGGTCGACGCGTTCATGATTACCTGGTCAAGCCTACCAGCCCACGCCAGGTCCTCTCCGTGGTGACCCGTATCCTGGAAGGGCCCTCCATTCGCCAGCAGCAGGTGGCGCAGGACTTTGCCGACCGTTTTGGCACTCTCTCCATGATGCGGGAGGAAGCGTCCACCGCGGAGGAGTTCGCGGCCGTTTACACCGAGCTGGTGGACTGGCACATCAGGCTGGAGCAGGGTGGCGAGACCGGTCTGCTGGACTCGGTAACCCAGCTCCTGATCGAGTTGAGGCGGGACTTTGGCGAGTGGATCATTGACGTGTATCCGCACTGGATGCGGGAGGAGGTGCCGCGCCCTGACCTGTCGGTCGACATCGTCAAGAAATACGTGCTTCCGTGGCTGGGTGAGGACCCGGTCTTACTCGTAGTCCTCGACTGCATGCGGTTGGACCAATGGCGCGTGATCAGCCCCCTGCTGTCTCCCTTCTTCGAGGTGGAGGAGAGCTGGCATTATTCGATACTGCCGACGGCCACGCCATACGCCCGTAACGCAATCTTCAGTGGTCAGTTCCCGGACCAGATCGCGCGGGACCGACCCGAGTGGTGGAACCAGTCCGACGACGAGGGCAGCTTGAACGGGTTTGAGGACGAACTGCTGCTCGATCAACTGAAGCGCCTAACAGGGCACAGCGTGCCAGTGCACTACCAGAAAATCTTCTCCGACCGCGATGCCAAGCAGGTGCGAGCGCGGGTCAATTCCGCCCTCCGGGCCCGGAATTCGGTGATCGCTATGGTGTTCAATTTTGTGGATTTGATGACCCACGGGCGCTCGGAATCACCGATCCTTATGGAGGTCGCTAAGGACGAAGCTGCGCTCAGGAGTCTGACCAGGTCGTGGTTCGAGCGCTCTACGGCCTATCAGGTCCTCATGGAGGCCGCGGCCGGGGGGCATAGAGTGATTTTCACCACCGACCACGGGTCGCTTCTCTGCCAGCGGCCGACCACCGTGTTCGCCAGGAAGGATGCCACGTCTAACCTGCGCTACAAGTTTGGGCAGAACCTGCGAGCGGAGACTTCCTCGCACGCGTTCGGCACTGGGAACCACATGGACCTGCGCTTCCCGAAGGGGCGCATTGGAACCGGGTACGTGGTGGCGCTCGAGGATTTTTTCTTTGTCTATCCCACCAAGCTTCGGGAGTACCAGCAGCGCTACCGTAATTCGTTCTTGCACGGGGGCATCAGTCCAGAGGAAATGATCGTCCCCGTGGTTCGCCTCACACCGCGGTGAGCGGCACGCTCCTCACCCCCCGTACAGTCCCGTTGCTTTTTCCGCTGACAGCAGAATGCCCTTGATCAGGGCCGAGCTGAACCCCTGGTGCTCCATCTCGTTCAGGCCGGCAATTGTGCATCCACGGGGCGTGGTCACCCGGTCGATCTCGGACTCCGGGTGCGATCCCGCGCGCAACAGCAACGAAGCTGCCCCGCGGGCGGTCTGAGCCGCGAGCAGCATCGCCTCGTCGGGGTGGAACCCGATCTCGATCCCGCCCTGGGAGGCGGCGCGCACGGCGCGCAGGAAGAACGCTACCCCGCACGCGCACAACGCAGTCGCGGGGATCATCATCTCCTCCTCGATTTCCAGCGTCTTCCCAAGCGCCTCGAAAAGCACGCGTGCTTCCGCTAGCGCGCTGGCGTGCGCGGGGAGCGCCGACAGACAGGTCATCGATTCGCGGATCGCGACCGCGGTGTTCGGCATCGCGCGCACCAGCGGCACCCCAGTGAGATGGGAGCTCAACACGGCGATGGACACGCCCGAGACAACCGACACCACGCGGTGTCGGGTCGGGTCAAGCGTAGATGCGATCTCCCTGAGCAGGCTCTCGATCTGTTGGGGCTGCACCGCGATCACGATCAGCTCGGCCGCCTCGGCGGCCGAGCAGTTATCGGCCCCGGTCGTGATGCCTAAGGTCGCCAGTTCGACCAGCCGCTCAGGCCGCCGGCGCACCACATGCAGATCCGCCGCAGCCACCACTCCCGCCTCTGTCCATCCACGTGCCAGCGCCTGTCCCAGGTTGCCACCGCCCAGGATCGCGATTCTGGCCTTGGTCTTACGCTTCGCTCCGCCCACGCTCCGCTCCTCGTTGGTCGGCTCCACCATGTCCCGGCCCTAAAGCAGGGACCGGCGAACCCAAATGCTCGCCCCGTACGGGCGTTAGTGGCAAGGCTGTGCCGGTGGAACCTCAACTTGGCCGAGCGGAAAGGTCCGGCCTGAGATGGTAATTGATCCCTGACACCAGAGCCCGCACTATCCCGACACCTACCCTCCCCAGGCCGTGAACTGGCGGCTGTACTTTACGGTGAGCGACCGGTTGATGGGACCGGAGAGTGCATTGACTCCGTTAGCCTCGTTGTAGACCACAAAGAGCCCAGTCCCGGCCGTACCCAGCCATCCGAAGCGGACATTCGCTGACCAGTTGTCCTCCTGGTCGTTGTACTGCACCAGCGACTGGAGGTAGATCTGCGGGGTGAAGAAATAGCCCATCCGCAGGCCTGCCAGGCGCGTGATGAAGTCGCCTTGGGCAAGGTGGATGTCGTTGTACTCGAGGCGAAGCGCCGTGCTGAACGCTGACCCGTGTCGGAACGAGATTTGGGTGCGGTGACTGCGCCGGGTCCCCGAGAGGAAGGCACCCCAGTCGAGTCTGGTATCGAACGCGACCGGCGCCGCCGGGTTCGTGTAGACGTGAGGGGCGATCTCCCAACCGTCGTAAGTGCCCGGAGGCACTACCACGCCTTCGGAGATCTCGAACGGCATATCAAGTCCTTCCCGGTTCCAGTTGAACGCTGTACTCAGAAAGTGTCCCGAATCCCACTCGAACTGACTGTCCAGGTGGAGCATGGACGTTTCCTCGAAGCCCGTCTCCAGGTCCCGGACCGTGGTGTAGCGCGCGTGAGGTCGTATCTCACGGAGGCCGAGGAACGACTCGGGCCGTAAGTAACTCTGCCACATGATCCTGTAGTCGCGGAACCCGGCGCGGGGACTGAACCCCACCTCAGGGTTGAAATCGTCGCCCACCTCGCGGAAGCTGCCGTTGAAGCCAAGGCTCCGCGTGCTGTAGGATCCGGACAGGCGGATGATATGATCCTTCCCGTCGAGGTCCGGAGTCTCGGTGCGGGCAGCAAGCGCATTGAAGGTCCAGGCCGAACCGAGGCCCAGCTGCGCGTCCGCACCGTAGGTCCGGTTGTAGTCGTTCTTGAGGTCGACACCGTCGCGTTGGAGGAAGATGCCACCCACACTCGAGCGGTTCTTGAGTTCGCGTGCGACGCGCGCCACCGTGTACGCCTGCCCCGACTGCGCCCCTACTACGCCTTCGCTGCGAATGTGCAGCAGCCCTAGGTTAGTGCCGGCTAGCTTCCCCGAGAGCCGGCCTCCGCCCTGGATCGGGACCTGGGTCCCGTTCGGTGAGATGCCGATCCGGCGGCTGAAGAAGAGGTCCGATCCCCGGCCCCCAACCGAGAACATCCCGGCGTTTTCCAGGAAGAACGGACGCTTCTCGGGAAACGAGATGCTGAAGCGGGTCAGATTGGTCTGGACCTCGTCGACCTCTACCTGTGCGAAGTCGGTGTTATAGGTCAGGTCCAGCGTAAGTCCCTGCGTGACCTGGATCTTGGCGTCGCCCCCGAGCTCCCAATTCTCGTTGAAGTTGGGATCGGATACGGCGTAGTTGCGGGCGGTCGAGCCCAAGAAATACGGTGTCACCTGGGCCGAGCGCCGGACCGGTGGATCAAGACCGACCAGCGTGCCCGCCTCGCTCACCCGGTAGAGATCGAACTCGCGTGGGATGGGTGACCAGAATGACTCCTCGTTCACACGCCGCACCCGGCGCAGCACATTGAAGCCCCAATCTTGCCGAGTTCCTGCCCGGTAGCGCAGGGTCGAGAACGGAATGCGGAACTCCGCGCTCCAGCCACCGGCGTCGCGGCTGCTCGCTACCTCCCAACTCCCGTCCCAATTCAGGTTGAAACCACCGCCCGACCCACCCTGCTGACGGCCTGATCCGACCCCGCCAGGGCGCAGGCCGCCGCCGCCCGAGCCCTGATCGACCACTTGTCCGTCGTACTCGATCCCGGCCGGGTTCGTACCGAACACGAAGCCATTCACACCGTCGTTGTACGTGTCGAAGATGAGGACCAGGGCGTCGGACTGGGTAAGGTTGAAGTCCCGGATCCCGTCACCGGGAACGATTAGGTCAGGCCGGTCGTCGAGCGCGCGGATCCCTACGTACAGCGCCGCGTCGTCATATCCGATGCGTACCTCGGTCTGGAACGTCGCCGGCTCGCCGTCGCGCGGTACCCGCTGGGTGAACCCCGAGAGTGGCTGGAGTCCCGTCCAGACCGCGTCTGAGAGATCCCCGTCGACGATCGGTGCTGTGGGGATCCGAGCCGCCGCGACCGTGACCGGAATCGCGGCGGGGGCGCGGCCTGGTGTGCCCTGGCTCTGTGCCTCGACGACAGCCGGCAGGACCAGAACGATGACCAAGGCGATGGCCAGGGAGCGGATTGCCCGGGAATGGTAACCCGACATGGACAGCTTTTTCGTCAGAAATTCCTCCTGGGGGAGGTCCGAGTATGGCGAAAAGAGACCGCTGGGCCGAGGGGTGGAGCGGAACGGCACTGATACATTTTGTGCGCTTGGCGCCAGGCGGTAGGCCTCGAGGCCGCTCCTCCATTAGCTTTTGACCGTGACGCTCTACCTGCGCACCCTCGGCTATCTGCGCCCCCACGCCAGGACGCTCACGGCATCCGCTTTGGCGACGCTCGTGTTCGCGGCTCTGGACGCGTTCTCGCTGGTGCTCATCATCCCGTTCCTGCAGGTACTCTTCGGCGCTCCGGGACCGGCGGTGTCGGAGGGTGGCGGCGCTGGTCGTCTCGGAGCGGTGCTTGACGCCACCGTGGGACGCTGGGTGAGTCTGCGTGGCGATCCACTGGTCGCGGTGCAGGGGATCATTCTGTTCATACTATCCGTTTTCATAATCAAGAACTTGGTAGACTTCTTCCGCTCGTATTTGGTCGCGCGGGTGGAGCAGGGGGTCACGCGCGACTTGCGCCGGGAGGCGTACGACCACCTGCTCGAGCTGGACCTCGGATTTTTTGGTCGCACCCGCATGGGGCAGATCGTATCCCGCGTGATCAACGACGTCGAGCAGCTCCGTACGCTCGTGACCCGCGAGCTCTCACGTGTGGTGAGCTCATTGTTCGAGTTCATCGCAGCCGTGGTGTTCATGGTGGCCATCTCATGGAAACTCACAGTGGCAGCGTTTCTGGTTATCCCACTCACGATGGGTATATGGGGTCCCCTGGTCGGAAAGCTCCGCCGAGGGGACCGTAGTGTTCTCGACCTGGCCGGGGAGGTGAACTCCCACGTTCAGGAGACGCTCTCCGGTATCCGGTTGGTGAAAGTGTCCGGTGCCGAGGGACACGAGCGCGGCCGCTTTCGCAAGCTCACGGAAGACTATTTCCGGACGTTCGTCCGCACCGAGCGCTTGCGCGCCATGGCTGCGCCGCTCACCGAGATGCTGGCTGCGGTGGGCACGGTGATCCTCCTCTGGTACGGGGCCCGGCTCGTGCTCGTGGGGGGGGAGCTGACCGGCGAGGTGTTCATCGGCTTCGTCGTGCTCTCGACCAAGCTGTACGCTCCGGTCAAATACTTTTCCAAACTTCCGGCCAACATTCAACCGGGGCTCGTGGGGGCGGAGCGTGTCTTCGAGTTCCTCGATGCACCCATCGAGATCCGTGACCGGCCCGGGGCGCGACCCTTCCAGGGGCTCCGGCGCGAGCTGCGCTTCGAAGGTGTCTCCTTCGAGTACCGGCCCGGCCAGGTCGTCCTGGCCGATGTCGACCTAGTGGTACCCTGGGGCAGTGTCGTCGCGTTGGTGGGACCGAGCGGCGCAGGGAAAAGCACCTTGGTGGATCTGTTGGGTCGCTTCTACGACCCCAGTGCGGGGCGCATCACGGCGGATGGAGTCGAGCTGAGCGAGTTTTCTATCGCCACTCTACGCGCGAGTTTGGGCGTTGTCTCACAGGAGACCGTTCTCTTCCACGACACCGTGCGTGCCAACGTGGCCTACGGCATGCCGGATGCTTCCGACGCCGACATCGTGCGCGCGGCGCGCGCCGCCTACGCGCACGACTTCGTGAGCGCGCTACCGAACGGCTACGACACGGTCGTGGGCGAGCGTGGCACCCAGCTCTCCGGGGGACAGCGCCAACGGCTCTCGATCGCCCGGGCGATCCTTCGCGACCCGCCCATCCTGGTGTTCGACGAGGCCACCAGCGCCCTCGACAACGAGTCCGAGCGGCTCGTCCAGGCGGCGATCGAGCGGCTGCTCGAGGGGCGTACGGTGTTCGTGGTCGCGCACCGCCTCTCCACGGTTCAGCGCGCGGATCAGATCGTCGTGCTGGACCGTGGGCGGGTGGTGGAGAACGGCGACCATGCCACGCTGCTCGCTCGGGGCGGGCTCTATCGCAGGCTCCACGACCTCCAGTTTGCTGATTCCCCGACGGCCGCGGAGGCGCTCGAGGTGAGCGGAGCGGGCTGACCGCAGATGGTACGGACCGTCACTTTCCGGCACGTGATGGAGTACGTGGCCTTCCGCGTCTGTCTTGGCGTCCTTCGCCTACTCCCCGAGCGGTGGGCGCTCGCGCTGGGGGGTGCGCTGGGCTGGTTTGCCGGCGCGGTTGTCCGCGTCCGCCGTGATGTCACCGACGCGAACCTCGCCCGTTCCTTCCCCGATCGAGACCAGCGCTGGCGGGACCGGATCGCATTGGCGAGCTACCGAAATCTTGGGCGGGAGGGGGTGGCCAGCTTCCTGTTCGCCTCCGAGTCCCCCGAGCGGGTGATCGAACGCACCCCGAACCCAAGCGGAGGCGAGCCCCTGCACGAGGCATTGAAGAGCGGGCTGGGAGCCATCCTCCTTACCGGACATCTTGGGAACTGGGAGCTGGCGGGTGCCGCCGTGGCCGCGCGTGGCGTGCCGCTGGCCGCGGTGGCGGTGCGTCAGGCCAACCGCCTCTTTGACGACGACCTGATGCGCAATCGGGCCCGGCTCGGAATCTCGGTCATCCGACGTGGAGACGTCCCACTCGACGTGATTCGCACCTTGCGGGCGGGGCGGGTTGCCGGACTCGTGGCCGACCAGAATGCCCGGCGTGGCGGGTTGTTCGTGGATTTTCTGGGGACCCCGGCATCCACGGCCCGCGGCCCCGCCCTGTTGGCCTTGCGCGCGAACGTCCCGCTATTCTTGGGGTCGTGCGTGGCGCTGGAGGGGGAGCCGGGGCGGTACCGGTGTGAGATCGAGGAGATCACGTGCGAGCGCACGGTGGATTTGCATGAGGAGGTGCGCCGGCTCACGGCCGCCCACGTCGCCGCCTTGGCCGAGCGCGTGCGCCGAGATCCTGGCCAATATTTTTGGCAGCACCGGCGC
>Ga0114996_10001840_pt1 | contig 27970 bp, 31 predicted proteins | sample ArcticOcean_MG_C_4_FD_87039 | JGI IMG/M metagenome (GOLD analysis project Ga0114996, IMG submission 87039) | Marine microbial communities from western Arctic Ocean - ArcticOcean_MG_CB4_134 | ecosystem: Environmental > Aquatic > Marine > Oceanic | place: Arctic Ocean: Canada Basin | collected... | reverse complement strand
AATGTCTAGATATAAAAACAAAGTTGTAGTGAGAAATTCGGAAGAATTATACGAAGAGCATTTAAAAAAGCGCAATCGGAAATTCATTCGCCAATATCTGACACCAAACATGTACCATCCAGATGTGTATGATTATGCGAAGCTTGAGATCGTTACGCACACATGGAAGCGTGGAGATCGTTATTTTAAATTGGCTCACGAATATTATGGGAATTCAAAATTTTGGTGGGTAATTGCGTGGTTTAATCAAAAGCCTACCGAGGCATCTGTAGAACTTGGTGACGTTTTAGAAATCCCTCTTCCTTTAGAAAGAGCAGTCGCCGCCCTTCGTGGTCCGTTGTAAACTTAGTGGAGGTTCTTTATGTCTGAAGAAAAAATGCACACTATTAAAGATGAGGACAAGCAAATTGCCGCTCGGCGTTTGCAAGAATCTTGTTTTTTAATGGACAATTGGCCTATATTTTATAATCGGCAAGGTAAACACTTCAAGTACGAACATTTTGTACAGGCTGTCGGCGCACCAAATCAATTTGTAACTAGAATGGTGACGAAAGAAGGTCAAGAGGGGTTGATGGAAATAACCCCGGCGCAACTTTCTTATCTTGTCCCACGGATTCGTTTATTTAAAGTTTATTATCCCACCGAGGACAGTGAAGGTGAAGACGTAGAGTTGTTTTTCGATGATTATATGACACCAGAGACAGTTAGAAATATAACTGCCAGTCGTGCAGGTAGAGGCGCAGGTATAGGTATTAAAAGTTTTGATTGGAAGCTGGCTGGATCAAACCCCGCCGAAGCTGACAAAAATATTGAAGCGAAGTTAACATTGTATTTTCAATCAATGGAAGAGTTGTTGACGGTACAACAAACTCATGAGCTACAGGCTGGTGGCGGCAAACAAGAAGTTCGCTTCATTGATTTGATTCAACGGCAGAGAAAGTTTTATACTTTTGAAGGAGAGAATTCGTACAACAAGAAATACTTTAAAATTAAAGCTATGGTTGGCTGGGCATTACCTAAGTTTCATATTGATGCTCAAGGGGTTAGGACCGAAGCTGCTGGTTCTGTTGTAGATTATCTTAATGCGGCAACGGGAACCTTGACGCTGACCATGACTCAGCACAAGTTCGACTTTAAAGAGAATGGCGCAGTTGAGATTGAGATTGACTACATTGCATATATGGAAGGTGTGCTTTCTCATCCTGATGCTGATGTTCTCTTGATTGGCGGCGCAAAGGAGCGAGTCGATGCTAGAAATAAATCAATTAAGGCAAAAGAAGCAGAGATTAGTGCTGTTAATGCTGCCGAGAAGTGTAAAGAGATCGATGACGAGGATGCTAAAAAGCAAAGAGAAGAAATAAAAGAGGATATTGATGACTTAAAAGCTGAGCGAAGAGAGGATTTATCACTTGCCTATAAAAGATTTATATCTGAATTGATGAACTCCAAGAGAGTCTTCTCGGTAAAAATTCCTCAAGAAGAAGTGGGTCAGTGGCAGGAAAATTTAATGGGCATCTTCCCCGATGTAGGAAGGGGCAACACTCAGTTGACGCAGGGTGATGCAGCCAAACGACGGTTGGCGGCAGCTAGAGATCCGAACCCAGCTTGGGCAGAACAAGTGGGAACCGGGGCATCTGGTGGCTCAATGGCAAGTGCGGTTGATGCCATTGATGATTGGGTAAATTCTGGCAAGGTCGATATAAATGAGATTGCGGAAGAGTATGATGACGACGAGGCAGGCGATGGCTCAGAATATGTGCTTAACTATTTTTTCTTTGGAGCACTGATTGATATTGCGCTCAGCGTCTTGTATGAACACCCCAAGAGTGTAGTGTCTGAAATAAAAATGATTATGGGACCGCTACAGTTTACAGACCCACGAACGGGAACCGAAGAAATTATTTGTATCTCGGATGTTCCTGTTTCTCTGAACATGTTTATGATTTGGTTCATGGATAAGGTTGTAAAGAAGGGTAAGGATCAGTTTTTCGTCAAGGACTTTATCAAGCAGGCAATCACCGCACTAATTTCACCCGCACTAGGAACAAATTGCTGGGGGATTAAAGCCGGAAACTCAAGAGCTAGAATGGGATTCAGAATGATCAATGCTCCAGCTACCGACGACGGATCAGATAGAATTAAAAAAGGCACCAAGAAGGCGAGGGATTTTAATAAACATAAAATCAATTCTGATGATCCGTCTTCAATAATGCCCTATCCGTCCGACGCAAACAGATTTGGATTGAAGTCTTTTGATTATGCTTATTTTTATGCTGCCGCCATCAAGGTCGGGAATCTTAAGGGTAACGAGGCTGATGATTTAAAGAAGGGGATTTATCATTTGAAGATCGGAGCAGATCGTGGGCTTCTAAAGAAGGTCACATTTCAAAAAGAAGATGCACCCGGCTTGAAAGAGGCAAAAATGGTATCGGAAAGCTCTCCATTGTTACAATCAAGAGAATTATATAATGCTGATGTTAGTTTGTATGGTAACTCGCTGTGGGTGCCGGGAGCGATGGTATTTATTAATCCTACCTCGCTGGCACCGACCCCTAAAGCAGTAGCTTTGTCAACAGCCTTTGGAGGGACTGGAGATATTGCCAGAGACTTGGGGCTGGGTGGCTATTACATGGTCCTGAAAGTCGAGTCTGCGATTGAGTCTGGTAAATTTGAAACAACTTTGGAATGCAAGTGGCAGGCAGATGGCTCTGGAAACCCAGCACAAGGAAGACCAGAAGCCTGTGCAGAAGAGAATCCTGCGACGTTACAACCGGGTACAACATCTCCAAATGAAGGTGGCGTAGGTGATAATCCTATGCCGAATCTGCCAGCGGGTGTAACACCTCCAACGGGAGGTAGTTAAAAATGGCGAAGTCAAACGTTACGGACCTAAACAATCCCAAGGGTAATAATTCTTTAAAGTCTTTCGGTTCATTTTACTGGAGGGACTTATATAAAAAACACTCTTTCCCGCAGTTGGGTCCGAATTCTATTGACATGTGGTATGAGAGCCTTTTGTATGGTAGAGTCGATCCTGACGGACACATCATTTATCCTGACGAGGGGAAGTTAAAACAACTCGGCGGCACCACTAAAACAATATTTGCTTTAAATTTTGTTGCAGATGCTTGGGAAGATTTAAAAAAATATATGGAAAATGCTGCTAGCCGTGGGACAATAAACCCTGATCGGTCTGTCTACGCTGGGCTAACTCCTAAAAAGGGGTGGGTAAGTATTCATAAAGCTTATCACGATTGGAACGGCGCTCTAAATGAGATTTGGGACTCGTCGTTTATCGACTCTAAGAGGGATCAGAAGATTGTTAACTTTGAATCATTCATGAACCAGTACGTTCAGTTCATCGACTATGTTTCTTTGTATTTCCCCGTCACTCGCAGTGGTTTTTTAGCATCAAAGTTTGGAAGCCCAATGTTCAGCGGTCTTGTCATTGAATTTACTGATGCTAGTCATGCTGACGACTCGTTGAAATATAAAGGCTTCATTCTGGATGCAAACTTTAACTTTTTTAGACGTGCGGCTGAAAGGTTCGGGTTTTTCGTAGACAAGAATGCTCCTTGGCGTCTGGTCGCAGACCTTAATTCAAGGGCAATGAAAAGATACATGCGAAGACATGGAGCCACGTCGAAAGAATCAATGTTTAAAAGATATTTTCACCGTTCTTACAGATTTGAGTTAAATTTAACTAAACATTATTGTGTGGGGTGGTATAATGAGTATGTAGCACAGGGTCCGATGATTACTAAAATTCACGCAGGCGCTAGTGGTTGCAGTACGAGGTCCGAATTGATTGAGAGGATGATGGTTACGGAAGAAGAGCTTGAAGAAAAATATACAGACGACTATTGGTTGAGGCTGTATTGTTTTGCGAGGGCAAGGGAGTCCCGCAGGGATTGGAAGCAGGTGCATTTTGACAATGTTGTAAAAAAAGGGATCGAATACAAAAAATTCCTTGACAACGAGAGAGGAATGTGTTACATTAGTGATAAGTTCAAAAGAGTTCAGCCTCCACAGAGGTTTGAGTTCTTTGATTTGACAGATGAACAGATACAAACGAGACTTAGAAATAATCTGATGCGCCGAGACAAGGGCAAGTTCAAATTTTAGGAGAATTAGTTGCCATTTCAATTGTTGGATGACAAGAAGCATTGTGTTGGGGTTTTTACTGGCGACACAATTGTTTATGACAGTATCCCAGAAAATTTATCACAAACGTGGTCATATGCCCCTGCTCTAAAGGGACGCAAAATTGATTATGCCCAGATTTACTGTGGTGGACGGTCATTGGATGAAGTGTGTCCAGAGAACATTCGCCCCCACTGGCAATCAGTTAGTAAGAAGATGAAGGCATATTTACGTTCTTTCCTTGAGGCTAAGGTTTCACTGGACGAACATTGTTTTTATGATTTAGTACCGGAGAATTTTCTTTATGAGTATTGCCGTGTTAAAAATTTAATTACGGCAGCGGTCTTTGACGCCTATCCAAAGCCAAAGAACTATGAGTTTATGGTCAAGCTGAGCGAGGTAATGGGAGACATAGGAAACAACGACCTTGCGTTGAACCCATCGGCTCTTAATAGTGAGCGGCACAACACAAGGGTTAGGAATTTTTGGAAGCAAATTGTTAACATGAGGAATCCAAGAATTTCTTATAATGTATTCGGCACTAAGACTGGTCGGCTAACCACCCACAAGAAAAGCTTTCCGATCTTGACGATGGATAAAGATTACAGAAAGATTCTGCAACCAACCAACGACTTGTTTGTTGAGCTAGACTTCAATGCAGCGGAGCTTAGAACGCTCTTAGCCCTGTCTGGCAAGGACCAGCCCACAGAAGACATGCATAATTGGAACATAAAAAATATTTTTGGGGGTGGCGTAACGAGGGACGAGGCTAAGAAAAAGATATTTGCTTGGCTTTATAATCCGAAAGCCCTTAACAAAAAAGCAGAAGCGGTGTATAATAGATCCATTGTTGTACGAAGTTACTTCAATGGGAGCCAAGTGGAGACAGTTTGTGACAGGACAATTCCAGCAGATGAGGAACATGCCTTGAATTACATTATTCAAAGCACAACCAGCGATGTGTTCTTGGGACAGTTGCTTGCTGTGAATGATTATCTTCAAGACAAGGAGTCACGAATAAGTTTTTGCATTCATGACAATTTAGTGCTTGACATTAAAGAGAAAGAGTGTTATATTATACCACATGTCATCAAGTTGTTTGGTGATACTCCATTTGGCGAGTTCAGGGTGAACGTGCGGGTGGGTAAAGATTTTGGAAACATGAAGGAGTTAACAAATGGCAACAACAGTATATAACAAGCTGGTTCGGGACGAAATTCCGACCATCTTGGTTAATAAAGAAAAAGAATTCAAGTGGCACAAGGCTGTGGACGTTGAAGAGTACACCCGTGCGCTTAAGGCAAAGTTACAAGAAGAGGTGGGTGAGTTTCTAGAGCAACCATCCATTGAAGAGATCGCTGATATTAGTGAAGTCCTAGATGCTCTAGCTCACGTCCTTGGACACGATAGCTTCGCTGTTATGAAGGTTAAAGAGGATAAAGCTGCTACCCGTGGTCGGTTTTACAATGGATACATTTTAGAGTCGGTCGAGGATTAAGATGGATGTGATTGTTGGGCTAGGTCAGGCGGGTTGCCGTGTGGCAGATGAGTTTGCTAAGCATTCTCAATATAAAATATTCAAGATCGATGCGGGTGTGGAATCCACAGGCGCTAATGTATATTCTATGCCAGTCCAAACAAGCTCAGAGTTGTATGAGTCCTCCTGCCCAAGTCTAATAAAGTTTTTTAAGAAGATCAAATCGGAAGAAGAAATTTTATTTATTGTGGGCGGCGGCGGCAAAATATCAGGGGCAACTCTTCAACTCATGGAACAGCTTAAATCTTCTGGGAATGATTTGAGTTTGCTCTATGTGAAGCCAGACATTACTTTGATCGGCGGCGTCAAGTACATCCAAGACAGAGTGACTTATTATATTCTGCAAGAGTATGCTAGGTCGGGAATGTTTGAAAGGATTTATTTAATTTACAATCCAAGCGTCGAAGAGGTGGCTGGCGAGGTTCCAGTCGAAGGGTATTATGAGAAGTTAAATGAAACGGTGGTGTCAACCATCCACATGATTAACATTTTTAAAAATACAGACTCGATTCTTGAGAATATCTCACCACCAGATATACACACACGGATTTCAACATTTGGAATCATTGATGTAGAGACAGGAGAAGAAAAATCTTTTTTTCCACTTGACAACGTGAGAGAAAAGTGTTATTATTTTGCTATACAAGAAAAGTCCTTAAAGGACGGCAAAATGTTCAAGTCACTAAAGGAGCAGATTAGAAGCAAAGCAGAAAAAGAAGACGTTAGGATTTCGTATAGAATCCACAAGACAAAGTATGATAAAAACTTTGCCTACTGCGTGTCCTACTCGGATGCGATTCAAGGTGAAGAAAAATTAAAAAAAAGCTTAACAAGCTAGTCCAAATGGGCTATAATAGTAACAAGAAAGGAGAGAGAATATGAAAGCATATACAGCAACATTTCGCAAGAAGAACGGTGACGAGCGCACCATGAATTTTGTGCAATTAAATGAACTTCCAACGGAATTTCTGAATACCAAGGTCAATGGGTCTGGTACTGAACGAAATCTCGCTGAAGGTTTGGAACTTGTTTGGGATATTGAAAATAACGGTTTCCGAGTTTTTAACTGGAACACTGTTGTCGGAACCCCCGATCAATATGTTCACACCAACACCAATTTTTTGAATGTTGGGGTTAACAAAACCACCGCTACTGTGGTATAGTAGTAAAACAGATATTCGGAATATTTGCCGAATATACTCAAGGGTAATTAACCCGCTTAAATAGGAGAAAGTAAAAATGGGTATTGATCTAAAAAAGATGAGAAGTAAGCTTAATAAGCTAAGCAGCGGAGGCAAGGACTCTAAGTTCTGGCGTCCGTCAGATGGGGAACAGACGATTCGTATTGTTCCAACAGCAGATGGAGATCCTTTCAAGGAGTTTTGGTTCCATTATAACCTTGGCAAGAACGCTGGGTTTTTGAGTCCAAAACGAAACTTTGGTGAGGCTGATCCATTGGACGATTTCATTCGTCAGCTTTGGAGTGAGGGCACCGATGATAGTGTCAAGATGGCTAAGAATCTTGGCGCTCGTCAGCGTTTCTTCTCGCCCGTAATTGTGCGTGGTGAAGAGAGCAAAGGTGTGCGAATTTGGGGATACGGTAAGACTGTGTATGAGCAGCTTCTTAACCTTGTTCTCAATCCTGAGTACGGTGATATTACTGATCCGTCCGAGGGCACTGACCTTACGATGGTTTATGGTAAGCCAGCGGGAGCGTCGTTTCCACAGACACGACTCACCCCGTCACGAAAGACCACTTCGGTGTGTCCTGAATTGACGGATGAGCAGTGTGCTGAAATGCTTGAGGCAATCCCTGAGATCGACGGGTTGTTTGATCGCAAGACTCCACAGGATGTACAAACCATGCTGGATGAGTACCTTGCGTCGGATGACGAATCGGCTGAGGAATCCTCTTCTGAAACCACGAAGTATAACAGTTCTAGTAATACTTCTAATACGGTTGAAGATGCGTTTAATGACTTGCTCGGTTAGAAGTTAGAGCAATCCCACAGGGAGGCACAGGGTTATCAGGTGCCTCAACTTTAACGTGTTACTCAACACACACACAACCTTGGAGGGTATATTATGAGTAATGACAGTAGAAATGCGTATGAACTACGCACCGATTTGCTAGGAATGGCAATCGGAATCCTTGAGAGTCGCAATGGGCGACAAGAAAGCAATGAACATTTCCTTGCAGAGAATGATGGCGCTTACCACCGTAAGCCAATCACTCCCTATGCAACAGAAGACGTTCTTGTGGAGGCTGAAAAACTCTATCAGTTTGTTCAAACGAAGTAGAGATTAGTAAGTCCCACAGGGAGGCACAGGGTTATCAGGTGTCTCATTTTTTTAATGTTATCAAACATTTTATAATAAGGGAAATACAGTGGCTAAAAAGAACAATGACAAGGCGGGAAAGCTTTCCGTCGCTGATATGCGGAAGCTTATCAACAAACGAGCAGGGTCAAATGTTGCATTTGATTTGACAAATGGAAGCCCCACGGAGGTAGTGGATTTTATTCCGACTGGCTCTCGCTGGCTAGACAGTATTATTTGTCGAGGCAAGTTAGGTGGAGTTCCAGTTGGCAAGGTGACAGAATTTGCTGGTTTGGAATCTACAGGTAAATCTTATATGGCGGCACAGACCGCAGCCAATGCTCAAAAAATGGGTATTGATGTGGTTTATTTTGATGCTGAATCTGCAATTGATCCATCGTTTCTTGAAGCGGCTGGGTGTAATGTCGAAGAGGTTCTTTATGTACAGGCAGAGTCGGTCGAGTTTGTGCTGGAAACAATTGAAGAGTTGTTGGCTAGTTCTGACAATAGACTGTTGTTTGTGTGGGACAGTCTAGCCTTGACACCAAGTAGGACCGACATTGAGGGAGACTATAACCCTTTGAGTTCAATGGCAGTGAAGCCACGAATCCTCTCTAAAGGTATGGCGAAACTGGTGCAGCCGATTGCAAATGCTCAAGCCACCTTACTGGTTTTGAATCAGCTAAAGACAAACATTACAAGCAACGTGGCGGAAGCCATGACAACTCCGTACTTCACGCCGGGGGGTAAGGCAATGCACTATACTTATAGCTTGCGTGTGTGGCTGACCGGACGAAAGGCAAAGGCTTCTTTTATTGTGGATGAACACGGTTATCGTATCGGCTCCGAAGTAAAGGTAAAGATTCAGAAGTCTCGCTTTGGGACTCAAGGTAGGCAATGTGCTTTCAAGATTTTGTGGGGCGGCGAAGTCGGCATCCAAGATCAGGCAAGTTGGCTTGAGGCTGTGAAGGGCACAGACAATGTGGTGAACAGCGGTGCATGGTATACGCTCAAGTATGCCGATGGCACCAGCGAAAAGTTTCAATCTAGTGGTTGGGATGAGAAGCTGGAAAGCGAAAAGTTTAAAAATAGAATCCTAGAAATCATGGACGATGAGATTATTTTAAAGTTTGATCGACGTGAGGGTGATGCCTCCAATTTTTATGATGTGGATGGAGAAGAAGAGTCACAACCTCAAGAAGCATAAAAGTGAAAATATGCCTTGACAAAAACCTTCGCCCGTGTTATATTATATCTAACATGGACGAAGGCTTTTTATTAGGTGGAGCAGTGTGTAAAGAAGTAAGAGCATTGAGAATGGCGGCTAAGGCAGCAGAGCAATCTGGGCATGATACATTTAGGCATGGGGCGGTTCTGGTTAAGGGCGGCTCAATTCTAAATATTGCAGCCAATAGTGATAACCATACTGCCTTCGGGCAGAGGTTCAGAGATCAACCGGGTCGAGCAACACAACATGCAGAGACAGCATGTATTCTTGGACTCGACAAATCTACAACACAAGGGGCAGTAATTTATACTGCAAGAGTAAACAAGCTAGGCGAGTGGAAGATGAGCAAACCTTGTTCAATGTGCCACGAAGTTATGAAGTTTGTTGGTATTAAGAAAGTAGTCTATACAGTTGGACCCGCCGAGTGGGGTTCATATAAATTTACGGAGGAAATAGAGGTAGGTTATGAAGATCCAGTTAATTAGTGACATTCACTGCGAGTTCCATGATGATAAAGGTCGGTACTTTGCGAAGAACCTTCCAGTAGAAGGCGCAGATGTATTGGTAGTTGCAGGCGACTTGGGAACTGTCGATACACTACATGATGTTTTAAAGATTCTTTGTTCAAGGGTTCCCAACGTTGTATACGTTGCAGGAAATCACGAATATTATAGTTCTAATCGAGGGGTGGTCAATCGTGCATTACAAAAAATCTCTAAGAGATATAAAAACTTTCATTGGCTAAATAATAATGTCGCAGAGATTGACGGTCAGAGATTCATTGGTGCAACAATGTGGTTCGCAGATGGTCCCGGCAATTGGGCATGGGAAGGTCAGATGACAGACTTTAGAGCCATCCAAGGGTTCAAACGTTGGGTGTATGACGAGAACAAAACGACCCAAGAGTTTTTTACTGATAATGTTCAGCAGGGTGACGTGGTTGTAACACACCACTTACCAACAGACCTTAGCATTAATTCAAAATTTAAAGGTTCAGAGTTGAATAGGTTTTTTGTTTGTGATATGAGCAACCTTATTCTGGATAGCAAGCCATCTTTGTGGTTGCACGGACACACACACGAATCTTGCGATTATACCGTGGGAGACACGAATGTACTGTGTAATCCATATGGATATAGACATGAGAACCACGGCTTGTTGAATAATAAATTTAATCCAAGGTGTCTTGTACTCACATAGGAGGTATAGTTATGAAGAGAGCGGTAATAATTGATGCATTAAATATGTATTTCAGGGCATACATTGTAGACCCATCATTGTCTACCAACGGTCAGCCGATTGGAGGAATGAAGGGGTTCTTAAAAATATTACAAAAGCTGGTTAGAGAAACAAAACCTGACATGATTATTGTGTGTTGGGATGGAGCAGGCGGCTCACAAAAAAGGAAGACTCTTGTTAAGAGTTACAAAGAGGGTCGCAAACCAATTCGCCTTAATCGACAGATAAGAAACTTGTCTGAGAATGAAGAAGTAGAGAATAAAATTTGGCAACAGACCAGACTGGCAGAGTATCTTAACGCTATGCCGATTGTACAGATGGTATTAGAGAGCGTCGAGGCTGATGATATAATTGCTGAAATGGTGCGGCTCTCTCACCTCAAGGGTTGGCAAAAGGTTATAGTTTCCAGCGACAAAGATTTTATTCAGTTGTGTGATGATGAAACAATCTTATTCAGACCAATCCAAAAAGAGATTTTGAATAAACTTTCCATCACAGAAAAGTTTGGTATTCACCCGTTGAACTTTGCTCTTGCTAGGGCAATCGTAGGTGACAAATCCGATAATTTGGGCGGGGTCAGTGGCGTTGGTCTACCCACAGTGGCTAAGCGGCTACCATTCTTGTCGGAGGAACATTCTTATACTCTTGATGAAGTGTATCAACACTGCCTCACTGAGAGCGAGAGTGAAGATAATAAAGTTAAAGCTTATCAAAATATTGTTGAACAATATGACAAAGTTGAGTTAAACTATAAGATGATGCAATTGTATTCACCAAGCATCTCAGTACAGGGGAAGGGTAAGGTTCGCTATGCGGTAGAGAATTTTGACCCAGCCTTCAACAAGACTGAGATTAGAAAGATGATGATTCAAGACGGCTTCGGTGAGTGGAATTGGAATGATTTGTTTCAAAATTTTAAACGCATTTCAGTGGGATATTAAATGACAGAGCGAGAACAGAATGATTTTTCAAAATACGGAACCAAATTTCAAGAGGGATTTGCTGCTCTAATTTATCAAGACAGAACATTTTCAGATCAAATCCGAGAAGTTCTGGACGTAGAGTTTTTGGAGTTGAAGTACCTTCAGTTATTCGTTGAGAAAGTGTTTGACTATCGAGACAAGTATGAGTCACACCCATCACAAGACACGATGGTTACAATCTTACGGACAGAACTAGAAGATTGTAATGAGCTTGTAGCTCAACAAATTAAGCAGTTTTTTGCAAGGGTTATTTCTGAAAGTAAGATCGACGGCGCTCAATATATTAAAGACGTGTCTCTTAATTTTTGCCGGAAGCAGAAACTAAAAGGTGCTCTGATCGAGTCAGCCGATCTCATCCTTAAAGATGACAATTCATCTTACGATGAAATTAGAAAGATGATTGACAATGCTCTAAAGCTTGGCTGTGATAATGATTGTGGCTACGATTATCTTGCAGATTTTGAGAGGCGGTTTGAGATCAAATCTCGCAATCCAATTTCAACTGGTTGGAATCTGGTGGACTCTCTTCTGCATGGGGGCTTAGGTAGTGGAGAATTGGGTGTTGTGATAGCACCCACGGGCGTTGGTAAGTCAATGGCTTTGGTTCACCTTGGCGCACAGGCAGTCAAAGAAGGGAAGACTGTAATTCATTATACGCTGGAGTTGGGAGACACTGTTGTTGCCTCCAGATATGACAGTTGCATCACAGGAATCGGACTGAACGACTTGTGGAATAGCAAGGAAGAGATTTATAAAAGGGTAAAGGATCTAGAGGGTAGGCTTATTGTTAAGGAGTATCCTACGAAAACTGCTACAACACAAACGATTGAAAACCATTTGGAAAAACTAATTAGATTAGGGATGACACCAGATGTGGTGATTGTAGATTACGGAGATTTATTGCGCCCAATTCATCAAAGAAAAGAAAAAAGAAACGAGTTGGAATCTATTTATGAAGAGCTAAGGGCGTTGTCTCAGAAGTATTGTTGTCCCGTTTGGACAGCTTCACAGACTAATCGCTCTGGACTTAATGCAGAGGTGATTACAATGGAATCAATTTCAGAGGCATTCAATAAATGTTTTGTAGCAGATTTTATTTTTACAATTTCACGCACCATCGAAGATAAAACCTCAAACGAGGGAAGAATCTTCATTGCAAAAAATCGTAATGGACCAGATGGTATTGTCTTTCCAATTTTCATGGACACTAGAAATGTACACATGAAAGTCTTGGCGAAGACTGATGAAACCATTGCACAGATCACCGAGAACTCTGCGAAGAAACAACAAGCACTGCTTCGTGAAAAGTATAAAGATTTTAGAAGCAAGAGAAAAAAGAAGGGTGAGGAAAATGACAGCTAATGCTGAGGAAGTTAAGAAGGAAACTTTAAATTATTTTAAAGGCGATGAGTTGGCAACAAATGTCTGGATGACAAAGTATGCTCTCAAGAACAGAGAAGGTGAATTCCTAGAAAAAACACCAGATGATATGCATCACCGACTGGCAAAGGAATTTGCCAGAATGGAAGAAAAGTTTAACGCTGGGCACGAACTCAGCGAGGAACGGATTTATAATTATCTGAGGGACTTTAAATATATTGTCCCACAGGGTTCTCCCATGATGGGAATAGGAAATGATCATGTCAATGTGTCGCTTTCAAACTGCGTGGTGGTTGAGTCACCTAGAGACAACATCTCTTCCATCGTTAACGCAGGGAGGGATCTTGCTAATTTATTTAAGCGTAGGTGTGGCGTTGGTCTTGATATATCTAATCTGCGACCGGACGGAACCACAGTAAATAACTCTGCTGGTACGACTACGGGAGCATGGAGCTTTGCAGACTTTTATTCTTATGTCTGTCGAATGATTGGACAGAATGGAAGACGAGGTGCGCTCATGATCACGATGGATGTTCGCCACCCCGACATTGAGAAGTTCGTGACTATGAAGCAAGACCTGACAAAAGTTACAGGTGCGAATGTTTCAATTAAGATAAGCGACGAATTTATGGAGGCTGTTGAGAACGACGAAGAGTTCACCTTGCAGTATCCAGTTGATAGCGAAACACCTACTATAACTAAGCATATCGCAGCTAAAGAGTTGTGGAATACAATTGTAGAATCAGCCACAACCACAGCCGAACCGGGCTTACTGATGTGGGGAAATATTGAGAAGTATCTTCCCTCAGAGTGTTATGCTGATGTGGGATTTAAAACTATTTGTACCAACCCATGTTCAGAGATCCCCCTCTCCGCTTATGATAGCTGTAGGTTGATTTCTATTAATCTTAAAAATTTCGTTGACAATGGGTTCACTTCGGATGCAAAGTTTGATTTTGAAAAGTTTGCTGATGTAGTTCGGGTGTCCATGAGGCTGTCAGATGATTTAGTAGAGTTGGAGACAGAGAAGCTTCGGAATATTATGGAGGTGTCGGACACGCAAGACGAAATGGAATTGTGGTCAAAACTTCTTAGGGCTTGTGAAGACGGAAGGCGTACAGGCTTGGGAACACACGGTCTAGCCGATGTGTTGGCTCTCATGCGACTACCGTATGATTCCGAAGAGGCAATTGTTGTCACTGAAAAAATTTATAAAACCCTGAAAGAAGAAGCCTATCGTGAGAGCGTGGTGCTGGGTCGAGAGCGTGGAGCTTTCCCGGTCTTTGACTGGGAGAAAGAGAAAGACAACGCATTCATTAAAACATTACCTGCTGATATTTTAACTCTGTTGCAGGAGTATGGGCGAAGAAATATTTCTATTCTCACCAATGCTCCTACGGGCAGTGTTTCAATTTTGTCTCAGACCAGTTCAGGGATTGAGCCAGTGTTTCGTAATTCATATATTAGACGACGGAAACTGGACCATAGCGAATCCGAGGTGGAGGCTGATTTTGTGGATGATGTTGGAGACAGGTGGAAAGAGTTTGAGGTCCACCACCACAATGTTCGTGAATACTTTGAAGCCACGGGCAGAAAAAATCCTCCCAAGTATTTTGTAGAATCTGACCAAATTGACTGGCAAAAAAGAATTAAAATTCAATCAGTGATTCAGCAGCATATTGATCACGCAATCAGTTCAACTATTAATTTACCAAAAGGGACCAGTCCTGAAGTTGTTGGCGAGTTGTATCTAGAGGGCTGGCGGCAAGGTCTTAAAGGTGTTACTGTTTATGTTGATGGAAGTAGGAGTGGCGTCTTGTTGGCAAAACGAGATGAGACTACAGATTTTCCACAACATGAGTCGCCAAAACGACCAGAGATTTTAGACTGCGATATTCACCACACCACAATTGGCGGCGAGAAGTGGACAATCTTGGTTGGCTTGATGGAAGGGAAACCATACGAAATCATGGGTGGCGAAGCAAATATGATTGAGATTCCCAAGAAATACACTGCTGGTGTATTAACTAAGCATCATTTTAAGACAAAAAACAACAGATATGACTTGACATTTGGTTTCAATGGTGATACAATTACAATTAAGGATATGGTCAAGGCGTTTGACAACCCCAACAACTCTTCGTTTACTCGCATGATTTCGTTGGGTCTTAGGCACGGTGCGAGGGCTAGGTTTATGGTTGAGCAACTACAGAAGGACAAAGACAGTGACATGTTCAGCTTTGCTCGCTGTATTGCTCGCATTCTCAAGACCTATATTCAGGACGGTGAAGTTCCGAGTGACAGAGCTTGTCACAGTTGTGACGCCATCTCCCTAATCTATCAAGATGGGTGCGTAACCTGTACATCGTGTGGCTATGCTAAGTGCGGGTAATCGCAAGAGAAAAAAACTGAAAAAAAGACTTGACAAGCTGACCAATTTAGGGTATGATATACATATAAACAATTGGGGAACACCCAAAGGAGAGAGAAATGAGTGCTAAACTAACAACCGACAGCAATACCGATAAGGTGGAGCAAAACATCGAAACCTTTATTAAGAGCTTTGAGGTGATCGAAGATCACATGGAAGTTTATAAAGAGCAGAAGCGTGATTTGCGAAAAGATTATCTTGACAACCATAAGCTTGATAAGGATCAGATGCGAATGGCTGTGAAGGCTTATCGACTCATGAAGGGTGGAGATTGTATGGATCAGCTTTCTGATTTCTACGCAAAGGTTTGCGACATTTGTAAGTAAGGAGAACTCTCTATGAAGAGAATTATGAAAGGTACAATTGCGGCAGCATTGCTGGCGACAACCGTTGGTTGTCATGCTCACATAAGAACAACGCCAGTGGTGTATTCTTATACAGTGGAGCAGCCCAAGCCTGTGATTGTGGTTAGGGTGCAACGTTCACCACCGAGAACGGTGGTTGTGCGTCCAAGACCTAGACCACACCACACGCATGTGGCTCCCCGTCATCATACGGTTCGGAGCAACAGGGGTCACAATCACCGCCGACATTATCACAATCACCACGGCAAACGAGTCGTGTGCCACAGGAGACATTAAGATGAGTAAATTTATTCCATGCAATCGACACTTATTGATTGAATGCCAACCTCAAGAAGCCAACGAGGAACCATCGGTAGTTTTAATCCCAGAGGGAGTGACTATTGCCCCAGCCTATTCTTTAGTTAAGCTGTTGGCAGTAGCGCCTGATTGTGAAAAATTTAATGGCGAGACAGGAGCACTGCTCATCGTTAACAGTGGCATGATTGAGGATATTGAAGTTGGTAAAACCTGCTTTAGTGTGATTTTAGAAAATCATGTAGTGGGATTATACTTTGATGACGCTGCGAAAGGCGAGTAGCAATGACCTTGGTGGAATTATTGTGCTTGGCATCTGTATCAATAGGTATAGGCGACTATCCAGACAGAGCAGAGTACGCATGTAAGCACATGTCCACTGTAGTTGCCGCAGCAGAGGCAACCAACGTCAAACCAGAAATTCTGGTGGCGTTGATTCATCATGAGAGCCGATGGAAACCAAAAGCTAAAAGCAAGGCTGGTGCCTGTGGGTTGACTCAAGTTCTTCCAAAATATACTGGTTCAAAAAAGGTTGGCAATCCAAAATATACTTGCAAACAATTGTTTGATCCCACAACTAGCATTTGGGCAGGAAGCAGGGTACTTTCCTACTTCACTCACAGATATGGTAGGGGAAAATATAAGATTGGATTGTGTGCTTATTTGGCTGGCTTTAGATGTAAGGGCAAGACCCCTAATGAATCTGGCGTGAGATATTCTAGAAGTGTGCGAAGAACTGCGAGCAAGTTGTTGGCAGAAGTAAACAAAATTAAAAGAGAACAACGTTGATTTATGATTTAGAGTATGACCGGGTGGTGTTAGGTGGCGATCTGCAATCTTTAAAGTACGCTCACAAAAACACTTGCCCGGTCATATTTTTTAATCCAAACCCCCCAAATATAATTGAAGGTGGTCGAGAAGAATGGGACGCTTTATGTATGTCCCTTTCCCTTGCGGGGTTAATTCCTTTTGGGGAAAAGGTTTCTCGGCTGCGTATAGAGAATAATAAATTAATTGTGATAGCATCGAACAAAACATACGTTGTCGCTGTCGGTCAAAAGCTGATAGTTTCTAACAACGGAGACAATATTGAGGGATTGCCGACGCCATATGAGAAGTGTGATAAATTTAAAGTTGTGGATTGGATTAATGTATATTCTGGAATGTCACATGACATTCATGTCATAGAAGATACAACAGACTTTGTTAAGTGTGTATTCTTTTATCCAACCGAGAGGCTTGATGGCTACCACCCCGACAAAAAGGACGCAGCAGCTATTTCATACATGACGGGGGCGCAGCTAAAAGATCCAGACTGGTCCGATTCCTATGTTCGGTTGAAGGTCTTGAAAATGATGCAGGATCACGGCATTCGTGGAAAGATCGAGGTTGTTAAAAGAGAAGTACAGCCAGACGAAAAAACTATTTATCCGAAAACAGAGTTTGTAGAATTTATATGATTGAGAATGGACCACAAAATATAAACTCTTTCCATTTGGCTGGGATTGTACCTGTCGCTGGTCAACCACTTGAGTTTAATTTTCCTTGGCACGATTCATTGATGCCCATTGGACTAGATTATCTTGCGGTGGAACGAGCAGTGTATGAGAGTGCAATGGCTGGGTGTGAAACGATCTGGATTGTGTGTCATGCTAATATGCAACCTCTTATAAGACACCGTGTCGGTGAGTCGGTATACGATCCAGTTTCACTCAATCGAGGTCCGTTCCCCACTCAAGAAGAGCGTAAGATTCCAATTTTTTATGTGCCGATACACCCGAAGGACAGAGACAGGAGAGACTGTCTTAGTTGGAGTGTCCTACACGGTGCCGTAACAGCATATCACCTAAGCAAGCAGTTAAGTAAATGGGTGGCTCCAGACAGATACTATGTTTCTTTTCCTTACGGGGTATATCCAGTTGAAGTCTTGCGTGAACACAGAAAAACAATTTCAAGCAGACAACCTTTTTGCTTGACAACGGGGGGAGAGTCTGTTATAAAAGGGCACTACCTTGGATTCACATTTGACGCCGAGGATTTTAAAAAATGCCGTGACGTGGTTAAGAAGCAAGGAACTAATATGATGGGCAGCGATGGGAAAAGATTGCCCCTACATAAACAATACTCTGCAAGACATTTTTCCCTTGACAAAGTTTTTGAATCTGTTATAATAGACAAACAGATCGAGGTTCCGTGGTATCACAACATAGACACATGGAGTGGGTATGAACAGTACATTGGTTCAAAAGAAAGCAAACAAATTATCAGACCGGAGAGGTTAAAATATCATGAGTGGAACCCAATTGGATTTGGAAATGACAGTGAAGGAAAGTAAGGCTGTGCAATCAAGACTGGAGGGGAAATACAATAGTGTTTCTTATCTAGAGAAGGAAGATGTAGGCTTTCCCAATTATTATTATGAATTGACAACTGAACAGAAGTTTTTTGTTGACAGCCTGATGTATATGTTGTATAATAGGGAAGATATAGAAGAAGTTGTTGATTGCATTAAATCAGCACAAGATGAATTAGAATTAGCAGTCAGCAGACTGGAGAAAGTATGACCGACACAGCACGAACACAGTCCTCAATCCCCTTTGTGGGGCTTCACGCTCATAGCGTAGCGGGTTCACCGTTTGATGGAATAGGATACCCACAAGAGCACATGGACTACGCCTATGGCAATGGTATGGATGCTCTTGCTTTAACTGATCATGGCAATGCCAATGGGCTGGCATATCAAGTGCTTCATGCGAAGAGAATGCATGAAGATGGTAAAGATTTCAAACCCATCTTTGGTGTTGAGGCTTACTTTATTAAATCAATTGCTGAGTGGCAAAAGGTTTATGATGAGAAGCAATCTCAAAAGAAAGGTCGAGGTTCCAAAAAGAAGGTAGTCTCACAGGGCACAGTTATTGAAACTGAAACTCGGCAGCAAAATGATATTCTTCGGCAGCGTAGTCACCTGATTCTACTGGCTCAAAACCAGACGGGATTAACTAATATTTTCTCCCTGATCTCAAAGTCGTTTCTGCCAGAGAACTTTTATAGATTCCCTCGCATTGATTATGATTTGTTGCGTGAGCATAGCGAGGGTGTGATTGTTGCGTCAGCTTGCTTGAGTGGGATCTACTCTAATGATTTCTGGCGTAACAAGGACGCAGGCGAAGAGGCTGTTCTTGAGGCGATGCGAGAAACCACCCGCAACATGCAAGATATTTTTGGAGACAGGTGGTACGGCGAGTTGCAGTGGAACTCTGTTCCAGAGCAGCACGAAGTGAACAGATACATTATCAAGATTCAGGAAGAGTTTGGGTTTGAACTAATCTCTACTGCCGACAGCCACTATCCAACGCCAGAGGCGTGGAAGGATAGGGAGCTTTACCGCAAGCTTGCGTGGCTTAACAGCAAGGGAAGTAATACGGATACTGCGCTACCAGAGTCTATTGAAGACATGGCATATGAACTGTATCCTAAAAATGGCGACCAGATGTGGGAGGCATACCAGCGGTATTCTGCTAAGTGTGGCGTTGCGTATGATGACGACCTAGTTCTAAAGTCTATTACAAACACACACTCAATTGCCCATGACCGAATTGAATCTTTCATGCCAGACAACGAGGTAAGGCTACCAGATTTCGTGGTGCCTGATGGTATGACCGCAGACGAAGCGTTGTCCCAGTCATCCGTCGAGGGCTTGCGTAAAATTGTAGAGCCGATGGACGACGAAAAGACTCTACAATACATCAATCAACTGAAAAGAGAGTTGGAGGTTATTAAAGATCGAGGATTCAGCAAATACTTTCTCACCATGAAAGCAATTGCAGATAAATCATCTGCCATTCAATTGGTTAGTCCCGGTCGTGGTTCGGCTGCTGGTTCGCTGGTTGCGTATGCCTTGAACATTACGCAAGTTGATCCTATTAAATATAGGCTCCAGTTTGAGAGGTTCTTGACCAAGGGTGGCAAGGGATACCCAGACATTGATTATGATGTAAGCGATCCAATGACCATTAAAGAACTGCTGGTTAAGGAGTGGGGCGAGAACACTGTTGTCCCAATTTCAAACTGGAACACTTTGCAACTTCGGTCGTTGGTCAAAGATGTATCAAAGTTCTATAACATTCCTTTTGTTGAGGTTAATCCTGTAACCAACAAGATGTTGAAAGAGGCAACTCCGATTGTTAAGAAGTTGCGTGGTCAGTCTGCTGGCATATATGTTCCTACTTGGGAAGAAGTTATGGAACACAGTAGAACCTTGAAAGATTTTTTGCGGAAGTATCCACAAGTAGAAACACACATTAAGAGGCTGGTGGGACAGGTACGCTCTTGTTCACGCCATGCTGGTGGCGTGGTTATTGCCGAAGACCTTGATAAAAACATGCCTTTGATCTATAGCGGTGGAGTGAGGCAAACTCCTTGGGCAGAGGGACAGAACGTTCGTCATCTTGAACCAATGGGGTTCATTAAATTTGACATTCTTGGACTCGCCTCTTTGCGTATGATTGAAGGTTCAATTCGTCATATTTTGAAGAGGCATTGTGGTATCGAAGAGCCAACGTTTGAAGAGATTAAAGCATACTACGACGAACACCTACATCCTGACGTGTTAGATATGTCAGACGAGAATGTTTATAAAAACATTTTTCACCGAGGTCGTTGGGCTGGCATTTTTCAGTTCACAGAGACAGGTTCACAAAACTTCTGCAAAAGGGCAAAGCCCAATAGCATTATTGATCTGGCAGCAGTCACGGCTATTTTCCGTCCCGGTCCTTTGAGCGCAAAGGTAGATAAACATTATATCGCAGCAGTCAAAGACCCAGAGAGCGTTTCTTACATTTGTGACGAGGCTAGGGAAGTTACTGAAGAGACTTATGGATTCCTCATCTTTCAAGAGCAAATTGCATTGCTGGCACACAAGCTTGGTAAAAATATTTCTTTGGATGAGGGGAATATGCTTAGGAAGGTTCTCACCAAGAGAGGCACTGGCAAAGAGGCTAAAGTAAAGATAGCGTTACATGATAGGTTTGTTGAAGGGTGTGTTGAAAAGGGATTGACGGAAGAAGCTGCGAAGACTTTGTGGCAAACGTTTGAGTATTTCTCAGGGTATGGATTCAACAAGAGTCATGCCGTATCATACAGCATTCTATCTTATCAATGTGCATGGTTGCTGAATTATTATTCAGCGGAGTGGATGGCGGCGTTCTTGGACAAGGAGCCAGAGTCTAGAAAAGAAAAAGCGATCAACATTGCCAAGTCGATGGGTTTCAAAATTGCCCCTCTAGATATTAATAAATCTGGCAAGGTATGGGAAATTTCCGAGGATGGAAAGACGCTGATTCAACCACTGACCTCAATTAAGGGCTTGGGTGATGCAGCAATGGAACAAATTATTAAAAATCGCCCCTTCGCATCCATTGAGGATTTTATCTTTAGTGAAGAGATTATTTATAGCAAGCTGAACAAGAAGGCGTTGGATGTGCTCACCCGAAGCCAAGCCTTGAACACCTTGGTGGATGATAGGTTTACCGGACTCAAACACTTCTGGTCGTCCGTGGCTGTAGATCGACCAAGAACTCAATCTCATCTGGACACCAATATTAAACGGTATGCGGCTGAGGGAGATTTCACCGACGAAGAAAAGATAGAATATCTTGTGAACTTATCTGGGGTTTTTCCAATGAACTTAATTATGGATCAAGCAATCCAAAGTCAACTAGACCATCACTGTGTTCCACCCTTGGGAGAATACGATCCTGCTTTGGGTGTGTGTTGGTTCGTACCAAGGGAAATTATTCCGAAGAAAACGAAACACGGAAAAACTTATTGGATCGTTACAGTTGTAGACTCGTCAGGAATCTCTACAAACATTAAATGCTGGGGGGTGAACCCTGAGAGGGATGTTCTACACGTCAACCACCCTTACATGGCAAAGCTAGAATATGATGAGCAATGGGGATTCAGCACCCGCAGCCTGAAACATAATTTTAAACTATTAGGATAGGAGAAACAGAATGATTATTGAATATAGTAGAGTAAGAGAGAACGTTACCCCACCAGTGCGAGCGAATCCCAGTGATGCGGGGCTGGATGTATTTTTCTCACCAGAAGACGGTGAACGTTTAGAGATCACGCCCGGTAGAAACAGGCTGTTGCAGACTGGGTTGAGGTTTGGTATTCCACATGGCTTTATGTTACAGGTAATGAACCGTTCGGGGATGGCAGCAAAGCGAGACTTGATTGTTGGGGCACACTGTATTGACAGTGGCTACGATGGTGAAGTGTTCATTGATTTGCATAACATTGGCACAACTCAACAATATATTGAGCCGGGTACAAAGATTGCTCAATTGGTGATGGTGCCGACCGTGCATTTTAGAGCGTTAGAGACGCACAATGGAGACTTATATGGTTGGGAAACTATTACGATGAGCAACCGGGGCACGGGCGCACTAGGAAGTACGGGAGAATAATGTCTAAGAATAAAATAAAAAGAAACAACCAGAAGCGGATCAACAAAGATAAAAAGTTGGCTGAGAAGGAAATGGAACAGAAGCTCAACATGTTCGACAAGATCGATGACGAATGTTTGAACTGTCAAATTACGTTTGATAAAAAAGACCGGAGCATGGTGGAGTCTTGGCGTGTTGTCGTCAGAGAAAAAGAAGGAAAAGTAAACTTGTATTGTCCAGACTGTTGGAAGTTGGCTCAAAAAATTGTAGCGGAGGTACTTGGTGGACAAGAAGACACTAAAAGTAATGTTTAGTTCAGAGAACGACGGCTGGGCAACTCCGCAAGGCTTTTTTGACGAACTCTCCCAAAGGTATAATTTTACTTTAGATCCCTGTGCAACAGACGCCACAGCAAAGTGTGAAAAATATTTTACTAAAGAAGATGATGGTCTGGCTCAAGACTGGTCTGGAAATTCAGTATTTATGAACCCTCCATATGGTAGGGGCATCGCCAAGTGGATTAAGAAGGCATATGAAGAGGGACAGAAGCAAAAAACAGTGGTGGTATGCTTGATCCCATCCCGTACCGATACTAAGTATTGGCATGAGTATTGCATGAAGGCACATGAAATACATTTTATTAAAGGCAGGTTGAAGTTTGGCGACAGCAAAAACTCTGCACCGTTCCCGTCTGCGGTGGTTGTGTTTAGACCAGAACTGACGGCTCTATATGGTGGGAATTACCCAAAAATATATACTATAAATTCAAAAGGAATAAAAAATGAGCATATATCTTAACAAAGAAGCATTGGCTTATCAAGACGTGTTGTTGGAACCACAATACAGCGACATTAACTCTAGAGAAGAAATTGATATTGGGAGCGATCTAGATGAAAAACTTCACTTGGAGCTTCCTATTATTGCAAGCCCGATGGATACAATTTCTGAATCTAATATGGCGGCGGCAATGCACTCAAGTGGTGGCATGGCAATTATCCACAGGTATATGTCTGTTGAAGACCAGTGTAAGCACATTGAGTGTCTTCCACAAGATGCTGTTGTCGGTGCGGCTATTGGCGTCACGGGCGACTATAAAGAAAGAGCACAGGAGTTAGTTCGTGCTGGTGCAAGCTTATTGTGTATAGATGTTGCACACGGGCATCACTCGCTAATGCAGAATGCACTAATTTTTTTGCGGCAAAAATTTCCAGATTTTCATATCATGGCTGGCAACGTTGCGACACTTGAAGGATTCGACGCTTTAGCAGAGTGGGGCGCAAACTCCGTTCGATGTAATATTGGCGGTGGAAGTATTTGTACCACAAGGGTCCAAACGGGGCATGGCGTACCGGGTCTTCAAACTATTTTTGATTGTGCCCGTTCTGAGTGGACAGGCGACGTAAAGATTATTGCCGATGGCGGGATTAGAAATGCTGGCGATGTAGTGAAAGCTTTCGCAGCAGGAGCAGATTTTGTTATGGTCGGCTCCCTTTTGTCAGGAACGGATCAGTCGCCGGGAAAACTTCTTAAAACTCCAGATGGAAACTTTAAACAGTATCGTGGAATGGCAAGTAGGGACGCTCAAATGAATTGGCGAGGAAAATCAAGTTCTCCAGAGGGCATTTCAAGTATGGTGCCTTGGAAGGGCGATGTAACTAAAATCCTTCAAGAAATGAAGGGCAATATTAAGTCTGGGTTTTCTTATACTGGCGCAAGATCAATGTGGGAACTCCAAAGTAAGGCAGTGTTTATTCGCCAGACAGATGCGGGTCAGGCTGAAAGCTCAGCGCATATTTTAAAAAGGTATCGCTAATGGCATATGGGGAGATAAATAAAAGAGTTGTGTTTTATGAAACAGACAAAAGACACGCCGATTTGAAGATTAAGCTGCATTACGATAGAATAAAGCAAGGAGAGTTTTTTAGATTTTTAATAAGTGGTTATTTGGAAGAAAATCCAGAAATAATCAAGTATATTAGTGAATGCAAAGAGAGGCATGAGCGTCAAAGTAAACGACAACAATCAGTCATTAAAAAGGAACGTGCCGAAGCCACAGAGATTCAAAAAAAGTTTGGCTTGAATGAGAATGAGATTGAAACAATTTTTGATATATTAGAAAAAGAAACTGGTATTTAAAGGAGAATGAGATGAGAGAATGTGCTAAATTATGTAGGAAGCTGGATGTGTCCTGTCCAAACAAAGATTGCCGACAATGGCTAAATTATGAGGACGACCTTAACTGCACTCTTATTGCTGTTAAGAAACATGGATCGATGACGCTCCGAGAAATTGCAAAACGAGAAGGGATTAGTTTTCCAAGAGTTAAGCAAATTGAGGACGCAACACTAATTAAGATTAGAAAAGCCTTAGCGAAGAACGATAAAGGCACTTTTTAAGTGACTATCTAATTATTAAAGGTTAAGAGACAATTTCCCGCCTTTTCGCAGTCGGGGAACTATTTATAGAATGAAGAAAGACAAGTTTTTGTTAACTTGAAACATTAATGTTAGGAGAAAATAACAATGAGTAAGAAGAAACTTCTAGAAGAGAACACGATTCGTCGCATGATGAGGCTAGCAGAGATCGATACATTTAGTGATCGATTTTTCGAGGATGACGCAGAAGAGGAACTTCCCGGTGAAGATCCTATGGCTGCTGATGCCGAAGCTGAAGAGCTACCGGATGAAATGGGTGCTGAAGAGCTACCCGATGAAATGGGTGGTGCTGTTGATGTTGCCGAAGAAGATGTTGTCGCAATTGTAGATGCAATCGCAAAGGCTGTATCTGATGTAACTGGCGTACCTGTCAGCACATCTGGTGATGCTGGTGGTGAAGAAATGCCTGCTGAAGATCCGATGGGTGGTGAAGAAATGCCTGCTGAAGATCCGATGGCTGCTGCTGAAGATCCGATGGGTGGCGAGGAAGAGCCTCCCGCTAGACGATACGAAGCTAAGCATGATGATGAAGACGACGAAGAGCCTGTAACTGAATCTGATGACGACGACGCCGATGGCGACGACGATGACGACTTGGTGAAAGAGGTTGCTCGACGTGTCGCTGCTCGTCTTGTACGAGAAGCCGAAGCATCACGCAGCAGACGCAATGAATCACGCACTAAGCGTACTAAGCGACCAACGCCAACACGTTCCCGTAAAGCTACCCGAAGCACTAAAGCAAAGCGACGAAAGTAAAGGAAGACTTGTCTTTCTACTTTCTCCTTTTTTCGTTGTGAGTGATGGTCAATGGGAAGAAAAATCGACGGCGGTGGTGTACCCATTTCAGGTGGGCAAGCACTAAACGCATACAAAGTTCTGCGTGACTCATTATATGAGACTTACGGCACAAGAATAAGAACAAAAGATCACCCACTTATGAAACTCATAGGTGGGCTTTTGTTTTTTAATAAGAGGTTCCTCACGAACTTCATAACAACCGTTTATCCTCATGTTTATTATCCAGTTGCAGACAAAAAGATGTTTGAGTTGTTGGATGCCAAAACTCTTACCGACGAAGAGAAACTGAAAGCAATCGGTGGGCACTATAAGTCTATAGACCCAGAGAAGTATAAAGAGTGGGGCGACCTTGAAGCGTTGGGTACGGCAAAGGTGCGTGGCTGCATTCTTGTTTTGGCTCATGAAGGTGTGCATTTGGCAGATGCGGCATCGCATGGTAATGTTCTATTTTCTTTACTGTATCTATCGCCTCAGATTTTGTCAACCCTTTCGCTAATGTCTATATTATCAATTTGGTTTAGCCCTTGGTGGTTGGCATCGTTGGTTTTTCTGCTGAACTTGACGCCGGGAATTCCGAGTCGGCATAGATCACGTTTTGAAATGCGTGGCTATGGAATCAATCTTCTTGGACTACATGTTGTCCACGGCTTACCTTTAAAAAACATTGCGCCGATTCAAATTACGGTAAAGAACTTTCTAAGTGCGAATTATTATTACATGGCAGGTGCCGAGTGGTATAACAACGCTATTGGAGAAATGAGTGGGAAACATACCTCGCCAAAAGAAATGGTTGAGGAACATTTTTCAGAAGTGATGACCTGTTTGAAGATGGAAAATGCACTAGATCACGATGAGTTTGATTTGCTTTTAGACGCACTGGAAAAGACAAAATAATGGATTTTCCTTGGTATATCATTATATTTTTTGTGGGATACTTGGTTGGTAAGACTACTTCCAGTCTATTTACTACAGGAGCCGCAATCAGGACAATGACTATCGCACAAATCCAAGCAATAAGGTTACTGAGAGACTGTATGACCCACTATGGAAGAATGAGATATTGGCACGAAGCTTATGCAGCCACGATAGACGAGGCTCAGGATATTTTAAAAAAGACCATCAATAATCCAGACGGGATCGAGGTTGAATTGCTGAGTGGCGAAAAAACACGAATAAGAATAAACGCCGAAGATGCAGATGGGATCGCAACGCTGTGGGCTAATCCAAGAAAAGAAGAACTTAAGGGTGTTTGGAATTTAAATAATTATGCGCTTATTGAGTACAAACAGTCATCGGCGGCACTAATTAAGTCAGGTATGCAACCATATGAGCATATGGTCCAATGGGATACATTTAGTGATGCTATGAATTGGTTGGCTGTGCATGAATTAGAGATTAATAAAGCTAAAAAGACTTTGGAGGAACAAAATAATGGCAAGTGATATAACGCTGCAAACAATGAAACAACTTATTAAGGAGGCACTGGAGGAACAGGGGAGTTACTTTCTAGAGTATCCTGAGTTGTTGTCAGAGAAAACTATTAGGAAAAACAAGCACCCATTCAAGGCTCTTTTTGTCTTGGGACCAGCGGGTTCAGGTAAAAGTTTTATTTCTGGACAGATTGGAATTTCTGCCCCTATGGGGTTTGAAGACTCCAACCCAGATGTTGCAATTGAAGATGTATTCCCAGCCTTCGGAGTTTCTTTAAAGTTTGCTACTAAATCACAAGATCCCGACCTTTTTAAAGTTCAACAACAGTCGAGAAAAATCTTTCAGAACGGAGTTCGCAACCGAACAATTAATTTTTTGGCTACTGGCACCCCACTCATTTTTGATACTACGGGAGAGGGCGTAGAGTGTCCAAAGGACAGTCCCGACTGCGATGATGCGGAGAAAGGTTTAAAAATAATCCCCAGAATAAAAGAATTGCAGGCATGGGGATATGACGTTGGTGTGCTTTTGATTAATGTGCCTCCGAGCGTGTCAGTTGATCGAGATCAGAACCGAGATAGGACTGTGGGTGCCGAGATGACTGATGAAATTTCTCAGGACTATCAAGAATATGTTGTCCGAGGACGAGGTTATCACAAGGCTCTTGCCAACACTGATGCAAAAATATTTGGTGCCGACGACGAAAAGACCGGAGGCATTTATCCAAACGTATTTGATTTAAGAGATGGTTCCTTGCTGCCCGGTATGCACCCAGATGATATTGAACAAATTCAGCCGGGAGGTTATACATCGGAGGAAGCTGGTGCGCTTTTGTCGAAGCTCCGTGGAGAATTAGAGCAGTGGCTCCAGCCACAGGTGGTAGAGAATCCTGTCGGTCAAGACTTCTATAATGCTATGAAGGCAATGGTGAGTTT
>Ga0114996_10001838_pt1 | contig 27992 bp, 23 predicted proteins | sample ArcticOcean_MG_C_4_FD_87039 | JGI IMG/M metagenome (GOLD analysis project Ga0114996, IMG submission 87039) | Marine microbial communities from western Arctic Ocean - ArcticOcean_MG_CB4_134 | ecosystem: Environmental > Aquatic > Marine > Oceanic | place: Arctic Ocean: Canada Basin | collected... | reverse complement strand
GGGTGTTTCGGACAACGTGTTTTCTTGGTGGATGGAGTGGATTCAACGATTCCAGATGTGACGATTCCACCGATGTGTACAGGTCTAGATACAGTAGTCTTTGAGGGAGGATTTTCGAGTTCTGATGAAGGAGATTTAAATATATACCTGATTTCATCAAATGATTTGGGATGGGAGGGTAGCTTTATAAATGTGTATGTAAATGGAGTAGTTGTTTCAACTCTAACACTAACGAATAGCACTTTTGATAATTTTGCATATCCTATTGTTTTCGGAGACTTTATAGAAGTAGAATATATTTCAGCGAATGTTAACAACGACATTAACAACGAAGTCCAAGTATATAACTGTAGCAACAGTCAAAACCTAACTGAAATAAACAATCTTTCTTCTGGAATTATTTACTCTTCAGATGCTCAATGTGCTACACAAGAAGCATTTGGAGTTTGGGATGTAATAAGCGGACCAGGTACTTCTTGGTTTGAGAACGAACTTCAGTATAACACTTTATGGGCTCCTACGGAGTATGGGATGTATGAGCTTTGTTTTTATGAGGAGAATTGCAACATACCATATTGCTATGATGTTGAGGTCACCCTTCCTCCAACCATAACATTAAATGAAACAGAAGTTTTCTTATGTGACGGAGAAGATTTGGAGTTATTTGCCGACACCACAGACGCAGGAGGAGCGGCGACTATTAACTGGCCCTACCCAGGAACCGACAATATTCTATATAATGAGTACAATTACGACGAATACACAGAGGCTATTATTGTAGTTGAAATTGAAAATGGATGCGGGTCAGACGAGGCTCAGGTAGAGGTAACATCTCAATTTGCACCACTTATCGACAGCATGTTCCTATGTGATGAAGATGATTCGATCACAATCGATCCCATTGAAGGCGATGAAAATTACGATTTTGATTACGAGTGGACTTGGAATGGTGGAGCGATTGATGGCGACGATGAACTTGTAGTAAACGCAACTGGATCTTACTGCGTTACTGTAACAAACGAGTGCTTTCCCAATGGGGATTCTGATTGTGGATTTGTTGATATTGTAAGCCAAATAGACGGTGTTTTTGCCGCTGAAGCAGGAGGGGCAGTAAGTGATTGTGACGGCTTAGGTATTGATCCAGGGGAGTTTGTAACAATTGATTTAAATCTTCCTAGCGATCAGTATACAGCTACGTGGCCAGATGGCTCAACGGGAACAACCTGGACAATAGCTGAAGATTTACAGGCGACAGACGCACAAGGCAACTTGCTTTTCGACGAAGAGGGAAATCCAATTTGGGCTTATAACGGATCACAAATATGCGTTAACATTGAAGACCCGTATGGCTGTGGAGTAACAGAACACTGTGTCTTTTTATTTATAGGACAGCAACCAACGATAAACCCAGATGTTAATGGTGTTATAGCGGCTCAGCTTGACGATATCATAACGATGTGTCCGGAGATTCCCTATACGTTTGACTTGAATGCAATACAACCAGGGCCTCCTTATAGTGATATATCATGGTCAACAGTTTGCAATGGTGAATACATTCATTTCGGAAATGACGAGGCGGAAACGCTTACTAGCTGGCAGTTCCCAGAAGATTGTTGGGGAGAGGTGTTAACACTGCAAGGAACTCTTGCTAATCCGTGCGCTCCAGGTGGATTACTTTGGGAAGTTGACGTAGAAGTAGATTATTGTGAAATCACTATTCCGAACGTATTCACTCCTAGGAATGCTGATGAATTAAATCAGAAATTTGAGATTGAAGGTTTAGAAAACTATGATGGTGTACTTGTAAGAATATTTGATAGATGGGGTAATCTCATTTACGAGAACTTTAACTACCAGAACGAATCGGCTTGGTTCGGTGATGCTGCTGCTGATGGAACGTATTGGTACACTTTGCTTCTTCCAAACGGTTTCGAACACCAAGGCACGGTTAGTATTTTCCGCTAATATTATTTGAGAAACAAGTAAATTTGGCAAAAGTACGCACCCAATATACCTGTTCTGATTGCGGAGCATCGACATCACAATGGGTGGGAAAGTGTCCAGGTTGTCAAGCTTGGAACACGCTTGCAGCTGAAACGGTTGCCGATTCAGGAAAACGAACACACAGGTATGCTGAAGGCGGTACTGGCGGAGTTCTTAGACCAAGAGTAATGCCACTTGCTGAAGTTAGTACAGATAAAGTCACACGACTTTCTTCTGGCGATGTAGAGTTAGACAGAGTTTTAGGGGGTGGAGTTGTTCCAGGCTCCCTTATACTTCTTGGCGGTGAGCCAGGAATAGGAAAATCAACATTAATGCTTCAGGTTGCTATGATGGTTAGCAGCTTTGGTAAGAAGGTATTATATGTAAGTGGCGAAGAAAGCCCTGAGCAGGTTCGTATGAGAGCTAAGCGAATTGGCAAGGTGCCCGCTGACTTAATGGTCCTTCCTGAAACCAGGGTTCCACTAGTTTTAAGCGCCCTAAAGGAAGATGATTTCTCTTTACTATTCATTGATTCAGTCCAAACTTTAGATCAACCTGAAATCGATGGAGCCCCTGGGTCAGTTTCTCAAATCAGAGAATCAGTTGCAGCCATAACCGCTCATGCAAAAGCTCATGCATTACCCGTTTTCTTAGTGGGTCATATTACTAAAGAAGGGTCTATAGCAGGCCCTAAAGTGCTTGAACATATGGTTGATGTAGTTCTTCAGTTTGAAGGGGATCGCAACCATGCTTATAGAATGCTTAGGGCTGCAAAAAATAGATTCGGCACCACATCGGAGTTAGGTATTTATGAGATGCTTGGTGATGGATTAAAAGCTGTAGAAAACCCAAGTGAAGTATTGCTAGGCGAAGCAGGCGAAGCCTCAAGTGGATCTGCAATTTCTGTTGCTCTTGAAGGAGCCAGACCACTACTTATAGAAATGCAGGCTCTTGTAAGTACAGCTGTTTACGGGACGCCACAGAGATCGGGAACTGGATTTGATTTGCGTAGGTTAAATATGCTCCTTGCTGTTTTAGAAAAACGTTGTGGCTTTAAGTTGGGCTCATTTGATGTGTTTCTAAATTTAGCTGGAGGTCTCAAGATTAAAGACCCTGCAAACGACTTAGCGGTTGTTGCAGCAATTCTATCATCAAGTTTAGACCTTCCTCTCGATCGTGATACATGTTACGCTGGAGAAGTGGGGTTAAGTGGTGAAATCAGACCGGTAGCCAGACTTGAAGAAAGAATGTCAGAAGCGGCTCGATTGGGAATGAAACGCATGTTAGTGAGCGGTCATGGAAAAACCCCACCAGTTCCTAAAGGCCTTAAGCTTGTTGCGATTAAGAGAGTCTCTGACATCCAGAGAGTGATATTTTAAAGAAATTACTTTCCTTCCAGCACTACGACAAACTCTCCTCGGGGAGCCTTTTCCACAAATCGTGCAAGTACTTCGCGAACACTCCCTCTGACAACCTCCTCGTGAAGTTTAGAGATTTCGCGGCAAAGTACAATTCGCCTGTCGCCACATTCGTACTTAATAATCTCTTCAAGCAACTTAATCACCCTGTGTGGACTTTCATAAAGCACGGTAGTGCTAGACTCTTCAAGAATCGTTAACAGCCTTTTTTGCCTTCCTTTTTTATGTGGTATAAACCCTTCAAAAATAAAACGGTCACACGGTAAACCGGAAACGACTAGAGCTGGGACGAAAGCTGTAGCGCCAGGTAGACAACTGACATTAATATCTGCTTCAATGCAAGCTCGAACAAGTAAAAAACCTGGATCAGAAATTGCTGGGGTTCCAGCATCGGAACACAGTGCGTAGTTAAGCCCTGAATTAATTTGGTCTACAATAGCGCCCACAGCTCTATGCTCATTGTGCAGATGGAAAGACCGAATGGGCCTGTCAATATCATAGTGACGTAAAAGCTTCCCAGTAGTTCGGGTATCTTCTGCAAGGATTAAATCTGCTGATCGAAGCACATCAAGGGCTCTTTCTGTAATGTCTTTAAGATTCCCTATGGGCGTTGGCACAACATATAACTGACCTTTATTCATGACTGGAATCGCCTGTTTATTCGTTTGTAGAACGAGTCTAAAGCGGCCTCAATTTCATTACTTGTTCCTCTTGTTTTGATGCTTGAGTTGAAAACCTTTTCAGCACTTTTAATGTTATTACACTGATCTACGACATCTAACATATCATTAAATTTTATGTTATCATTCGAAAATAAAGTAGAGGTGAAATTAGCTCTATCTAAGATAGTAAGACCTTCACCTATAGAGTTGAGGGGTGCTGATTGTAGACTTTCGGCCAAACTTCTTACTTTTAAAATCGCTTTTTTAGGAGGTGCACCTGTTACTTCTTCAATAGAAGAAATTAAATCCGTTTGAGACTTTTCACTTTCCTCATCTATTTCAGTTTTTATGAGATCCTCACCTTCTTCCCCCTTCTGATAAACGGTATCAAAAGCTTTATAGCGCAGAACGGTAATTCGCTCGTACAGATTTCGAGATAAAGCATGCATCTCTATGATTTCTTCGGTGGATAATTTACCGATCTTTAGATCTCTCACGTTATTATCAAGCTGGCTCACGAGCTCTTCTAGGCTTATGTACTTTTCACGACTCATAGATGAGCATTTTGTATAATCGCAAATATACAGTTTGGAATAAGGGTCTCGCTAAAAATCATCATCATCGATATCGTTGAGATTATTAGATTTTTTCCCCTTCTTTTTTTTCTGCGTTTCCTCAGAATCTCCAACGTTTTTAATCGCCTCTTTTATCTTCTCGGCCTCATTCATAAAAGCTTTTTTTCTATGAGATCTATGTGCAGATCTATCATAGCTGTAAACGGGTTCGTTAAGTGTTCCGTCCATGGCTAAAAAAAACATGTTTCCCAGACCGTCATCTTCAATATTTCCAAACTCCACTTCGCGTGATTTTCGCAAATCCCTTAGAGAAAAACCTAAGGTATAATCGATCTTTCCAGAAAAGCTATGTACCCCCTCTATACTAACATCCATTGCAGAAGAGTGTATGTTTATCTTGGGTATCGTGGTTGAAGATAAAGAAATATAAACAGGAGATTCTAAATTATCTAATTGGATACTTTTCAACCGCTCCCTCAAGTCATTAGGGTCTACTAAAGGTGCAATCAACCTGTGTTCTTTAAGATAATCGGCTACATCGTCAAAGATCTCAAAATTTTCAAGACTACCATGAGAGATACCTACGTTTAAGTTTGCATTTAAGGATTCAGAGGACCAAACTCCATCTTTCCCCCAACCCATTTTACTAGTCCCCGCTATACTCAGAGAGCCTCCTATATGTTGTGCTCTGAGGGTGTTTTGGCCAAAATTATCGTAACAATTAAATAATTTCGGAAGTGAAATCCCGTCTACACTACCCGACAAATTTAGAGCCCATCCTTCTACACTCGGTCTGAATGATCCCTCTACCCTTACGAGTCCCTCTAAAGTCTTTGCAGTTAAGTTTATGATTTTTAATTTTGACGCAGTAACATTTGCGCGTGTTAATAAAGACTCACACTCAAGAGCATCCCATGTTAGATTTTTTGATTCGATTTTTAGCGACAAATTAGAGCCAGATGGTAAAAAGGCTGGGCTCGCAGTGCTATCTTCAGCAATAGTTTTATTACCCCACCAACTCAAGATTGACGCTACATCTATATGCTCTGCATCTAGATTTATATAGCCTTCAATAGCACCCCCATCGAACCAATTTTCAACCCCGAGTAATTCGGCATTAACCTCTCCAACATTCCCACCCCATTTATAGCCTAGAGTCTTGATTTGAAGTTTTTTATTGTTGAAGTGAGTTCTTAAGTTGCCTATGCTATATGGAACAGCGTTTAATGCACCGCTTAATTTTTCTGATTCAATGGTGCATAAAAACTCATCAACTTTTCCATAAGGGGTTATACTTAATTCGGAACTAATATCTAACACACCTTCTTTAGGCAAATAAGAGTATTCAGTGCTGTGTAGAGCTGGTATCCAACTACTATAAGGAGCTCCGGCGTCTAAGGTTGATTGGGTGGTTACTCTCCAATTGGCTGTGCTTGTATTTATACAATTCGCCTCACCATTTATTTGGATTCCCTTAGAATCTATTTGAAATGAATTAATAGAAATAGATGAAATATGTGTATTCGTAAAATACTCATAGCTTCCCTCAGCGGACAACCGACCTTTTTTAACCATTGAAAACCCAGTAATTTTAGGTGAAAGCGCTAAACCACTTTCAGGAAGCATCCAATTTACTAAAATATTTCCCCCATCTACTTTTATAGATAAGCTTGCCTTTCCATCGTACATAATTCCGCTTAGATACCTTTCTAAGACCTCCTCTTTTACAATGCTTTCGAGCTTATTTACACGTAACTCTTCTATTTGAATTTCAGCAAAGAAATCTTGAGAATAGTCTAATTTACCATTAAGAGAAATACCATTGATATCAGCATTTCTGATTGAAAGTGAAACAGCACTCTCCTCCCCCAATTGAAATTCCCCTGTAAACTCTCCACTCAAAGGAAGTAAATCTTCAGTAATCTCCCCGCCGATTACTTTACCGTTAGCAAAAGAAATATCGTAATTATCGCCCCTAATATCCGCCTGGTTAATCTCCACACTGTAGGTTTCATTGTCATTTGAATGGGCCGTTATTGAAACATCTTTAAGTCTAAAAAATTTTACTTTTACATCTGTATTTAACTCCGGGTCGTTAGAGTCTTGTATTTTTAAAATAGAGGTGTTCCAGTCGCCATTCCCGGCTTGTCTTAAATTAATCTGTGCATCTTCTAAGATAAAGGCTTCAACGATAGGGTCTGAGAAGAGCACGTCCCAGAGCGATAAGGCCACTCCTAGCCTAGCGGCTGTAAGTATTGTATCTACAGGGTTTACCGTTAGGTTTGTTGCTCCTCCGAGTGCGATATTATTTAAGTTTACCCTCACTTTAGGGAATTCAGACCAAACAGAGATCTCGATCTCTTCTACGCTCAACTCCACACGTAGTTTATCACTAACTCGTTCAAGAGCAAAGAGTTTAATCCGCTCCTCATTAGCCATTACTAAGAATGTAATCGAGCTTATAATGAGCGATATGACAACCCCAATGGTTATTAATATTCTACTTTTACTCATCAGCGTAAATAGTCACCCATGTGGGTGAGACCTCCTGATTTTATCAACTCTCTGAAAACTCTATTATTTTCAGGATTAAGCTTATATTCTCTAATTCTATCTGTATCTCCTTTACTCTTTCTAATGGTTTCAAATCCATTTCTTGTATCATCTTTAAGCAACGCTTCCCAAATTTTTGCCTTGTCTTCATCGTTACCATCAAAATGATAGACATGTATAACGTCTTTATCACGTTTCGCAAGGAGAATATTCCATCTCTGAGAGCTTTTAGCTTTAGAACTTAAGATGTAGTAACCAGCGAATTTCCTAAGAACATTTTCCTCACCTAAAACGACTTGGTCAGTTCCGAAAGAAACGTATTGAGGGTGGATGGAAAGGTTTTCCTCTAAGTCATCGCTTTGTTCAGAGAAAGTCCAATCCCCCTGCCAAGATTTAGGGAAGTGATTCTTATCACACCTGTTCATAGGCATGGCTTCTGGAAAAGTTACTTCAATACATCCGCTTAGGATTAGTAATGCGCTAAAAGCGATCAGCAATATTTTTTTTCTTAGCATAATAAAAGTCATTAAAAGATTACATTATCAAAGCGATTACTCCGACCACAAAACAGTAAACGGCAAACCACATTAGATTAGTGCCTTTCACGAGTTTAATCATCCATTTACAAGCGGCAAGCCCAGCAATAAATGCTGCTATAACACCGATTGTATACCCTACATACGGAACTGAAGTCGGACTAACTACAATAGCTGTATCGTTTCCTAGGATTTCCTTTATTTCAAGTAAGTTTGCCCCGATTATCGGAGGAAGCGCCATTAAGAAACTAAATTTTGCTGCTTCAGTTCTTGAGATTCCGAGCAGAAGGGCAGTTCCGATCGTGCCTCCCGATCGACTAATACCAGGCAAAATGGCTCCCGCTTGAGCTAAACCGATTATAATAGACGTTCCTACACCCATAGAACTCCTAGGCTTAGATTTCACTTTTTGTGAAATAGCTAAGATTGCAGCAGTGACAATTAGCATGGCTCCAACAAAAGAGCTTGAGGCGAGACCTTCAATTTGGTCTTTAAAATTTAAACCAATGATGGCCGCAGGAACAGCACTTAAAACGATAAGTCCTACATATTTCCTTGCCTTTTCACCTTCCTCATTTTTCTTGAAAACACCCGTGATTAAATTTAAGATATCCTCACGGAAAACCACAATCGTACTCAACGCGGTAGCTCCGTGTACCAGAACGGAAAAGGTCAAATCCTCTTTGGGGAGTTGAAGTATGGCAGTCCCTAAAGTCAAGTGGCCAGAACTCGAAACGGGAAGAAACTCTGTTAAACCCTGAATGATCCCTAGAATTAGGTATGAAAAATTTTCCCAGAGATGATCCATTAACGGGTTAAGATTTTTTAAGAATAGCAAATAAGATGGTGCCGTATCCTAATAGGATTATATACGGTGCAAGGGTTATTCGTCTGCAATTGAAAATCTCGTAACTAAACACGTTTGGATCATCAGATCCCCCTCCACTCATTAGAATATATCCAACAACCAACAGTACAAGTCCCAGCCCTAATAATTTGTAGTTAACAGCAGAAAAGGCAAAGTTCCCATTGTTAGAATTTTTATCCATTTCTTTCTTCATAATGCGAATTTAGGTTAATGAAGTTGGCCTACGTCGAGTCGCAAGTAACGGTTTACAGCTAAGGCTGTTGATAGAACCCCTAAGAACCCCCCAAGAAAGGTGAGCCCGCCAGCGATGTATATTAAATAAATAGGCTCAAGTAAAAAAGCGGTTGAACCAAGTGGACCTTTTAAAAAGGAAAGGGCTAACACGATTAAAGCAAATGAAATAAGCCCGGAGCTGATTCCAAGAACAAGTCCCTGATTAATGAATGGCCTACGAATAAACCCAGGTCTTGCTCCAACAAGTTGCATGTTTCGTATTAAAAAACGTCGAGCAAAAACGGTTAGTCTAACTGTATTATTCATTAGAGCGAGGGCAATAAATAAACAAACCCCAGCAAGTGCAAGTAGCGGCAGCATGAGTTTATTAATCGTTTTCTCAATTTTTGCCAGCAATTCGTCTTGCCAAATCACTTCTGCCACGCCATCTACATTTTCAAGCCTAGTAGCAATTTCCACTATCTTACCAGAATTCCCGAATTTAGACTTTAACCTAACATCCATCGCAGGAGGAAGTGGTATATAGCCTAAAAATTCCACAAATGATTCGCCTAAATCTTGCTCAAGTTTTTCAGCGGCTACTTTCGGATCTATGTAAATTGCCTCAGCTATGGCTTTGTCTGTTTCAACAATTGCAAGTGCTTTGTTCAGTGTTTCAATATCGAGGTCTCTCATGAAATATACCTGCATGCGGACCTCTTGTCGCAGTTGTTTTTCCCAACGTGCCCCTAAAAACGAAATTACAGAAATCATCCCAATTAAAACAAGCGTTAAGGTCATTCCCACGACCGTTGTGAATGTTGTAGTAGCCTGAGATGCAGGGAGTCTATTCTTGTTTATTCTATGCTTAGAAGCCATACCCCAAAGATGCACCCGCGCGGCGTTATTACGGACAACGTTAAAAAAAGTTATGCTATTTAGAATGATTATGAATAACGTGATGTTCTATACCATAAAGTAAGTATTTTTGCACTATGATTAAAGTTAGTGATTCAGCTAAACAGCATGTGATAAAACTACTAAGCGAAGAAGGTCGTCCTAAAGGCAGCTTTGTACGCGTAGGAGTGAAAGGAGGTGGATGCAGCGGCCTTATGTACGAGATGGACTTTGATCATGAGGTAAAAGACGGTGACCAAGAGTTCGAGGACAAGGGCGTGAAAATAGTAGTCGATAAGAAGAGTTTCTTGTACTTAGTAGGAACGGAGCTGCGTTACAGTGGCGGTCTCAACGGAAAGGGGTTCGAGTTTTATAACCCTAACGCTAACCGTACCTGTGGTTGTGGTGAGAGTTTTTCATTATAGATAGACTGAGATGAAGGGAACAGAAGAAGAGAACTTACTCAGTGAGGTCACTGAGAAAAATTACAAATACGGATTCACCACTGAAATCGAATCGGATACAATTGCGCCAGGACTTGATGAAAGCGTTATTAGAACTATTTCTAAGAAAAAAAACGAACCTGACTGGCTGTTGGACTGGAGACTGGAGGCTTTTGCTGCTTGGTCTAAAATGGAGGAACCGGAGTGGGCACATGTAAAGTATGAGAAGCCAGATTTACAATCGATAAGTTTTTACTCCGCGCCTAAGCAAAAAAAGGAACTCGCCTCTTTAGACGAGGTAGATCCAGAGCTTTTAAAGACGATGGAGAAGCTGGGGATAAGCATAGAGGAGCAGAAGAAGCTGAGTGGAGTGGCAGTGGATTTCGTTATGGACAGCGTTTCAGTGGCAACATCGTTTAAAGAGACATTGGGCGAAATGGGAGTAATATTCTGCTCACTGGGTGAAGCAATACAGGAGCATCCAGAGATTGTACGTAAGTACTTAGGAACAGTAGTCCCTCAGAGAGATAACTACTACGCAGCTTTGAATTCTGCCGTGTTTACGGACGGATCGTTTTGCTACATCCCTAAAGGAGTTCGCTGCCCGATGGAACTCAGCACTTATTTCAGGATTAACCAAGCGGGAACAGGCCAGTTCGAGAGAACTCTGATTGTTGCAGACGAGGGCAGTTACGTTAGTTACTTAGAGGGATGTACAGCTCCGCAGAGAGACGAAAATCAGCTCCACGCCGCCGTAGTAGAGATTATTTCTCACGATCAGGCGGAGGTAAAGTACAGTACGGTACAGAATTGGTATCCTGGAGATAAAGATGGAAAGGGCGGAGTATTCAACTTCGTTACTAAGAGGGGGATTTGTCACAGGGCGGCAAAAATTAGTTGGACTCAGGTAGAGACAGGGTCGGCTGTGACCTGGAAATACCCGAGCTGCATCCTGAAAGGAGATGACAGTATCGGAGAGTTTTTCAGCGTAGCTGTGACGAATAACAAGCAACAGGCGGATACCGGAACGAAGATGATTCATATAGGTAAGAGAACCCGGTCGACCATCATTTCTAAAGGTATTTCTTCGGGCGAGTCTCAGAATTCTTATAGAGGCCTAGTTCAAATTCATCCAGGAGCAGAAAACGCCCGCAATTTTTCAGTTTGCGATTCTCTACTTATGACGGACAGATGTGGAGCTCACACCTTCCCGTACATAGAAGTAAAAAATCCGACTGCTCAAATAGAACACGAGGCTACAACTTCTAAAATCGGTGAAGATCAAATTTTCTACTGCCAACAACGAGGAATCGAAGAAGAGGAAGCGATAGGTCTTATTGTTAAGGGTTATGCGAAGGATGTCTTAAATAAACTACCTATGGAGTTTGCAGTTGAAGCACAAAAACTACTAACGATTTCATTAGAGGGAAGCGTAGGATAAAGCTGAAAAGCAATTTAGAATGCTAAAAATTAAAAATTTACACGCCAAAGTTGGCGACAACGAAATTCTAAACGGGCTTAACCTTGAGGTTAAACCAGGAGAACTTCATGCAATTATGGGACCAAATGGGTCTGGGAAATCGACTCTAGCGGCAGTATTAGCGGGACGAGAAGCATACGAGGTGACTGACGGAATGGTGGAATTTGAGGGCACCGACTTACTCGACCTTGAAGCAAGTGACCGCGCTCGTGAAGGAGTCTTCCTCGCTTTCCAATATCCAATCGAGATCCCAGGTGTATCTAACTTAAACTTTATGAAGGCCGCCGTAAACGCAAAGCGCGCTCACCATGGCCAGCCACCCATAAAAGCAAAGGACTTCCTCGCCAAGGTAAAGGAGTGTTCTTCTCTTGTGGAATTAGATGGTAGACTTCGCGACCGCTCAGTGAACGAAGGGTTTTCTGGAGGTGAAAAGAAGCGCAATGAGATTTTCCAAATGGCGATACTCGAACCTAAGCTATGTATTCTAGACGAAACGGACTCAGGCCTCGATATCGACGCTTTGAGAGTAGTTTCTAAAGGGGTGAATGCTATGCGTTCCCCAGACAGAGCTTTCATAGTAATAACCCACTACCAAAGACTTTTAGATCATATCATTCCCGATTTTGTTCACGTTTTATCGAACGGTATAATCGTAAAAAGTGGAGGCAAAGAGCTCGCACTTGAGCTTGAGGCTAAGGGATACGACTGGATTAAGGAAGAGCAGAACGCTTAGTATATGACAGTGCTCACAGACATATTTAAATCGACCCTCCCACCTCCGACTCGGAAATCTGAGAGGTGGAAATATTCGCCTATTGCGAAGCTTTTAAACTCCACCCTTTCTACCGACTCATCAGAGATAGATAGTGGATTTTCAAATGAGATTGCTCCCAATCCGGTTGAAGGGCTCGAGGCTTACAGGCTCGTATTTAGAAATGGCAGGTTCGACCCCTCTTTAAGCGACCTTCCTATTGCAAAAGGGGTGATTTGCATGCCCCTCAGTGAAGTATCGGCTGAGGACGCTCCAGAATTTAAAAACACATACTCAAAGACTGAATGGGTAGGCGAGCTTAATGAGAGTTACCACCAAGATGGGATGCTCTTGAAAATTGCCCGAAATATTAAACTTGACAGGCCGGTGTTAATTCATCACTTGACTGACGGAAAAGATGTGGCAAGTTTCCCTAGACATTTTGTGAGAGTAGAAGAAGGGGGAGAAGTAGATGTGGTTGTTTGGTCTAGCGCGACAACGAATTCAAGCGGAATGTACAATGGCATTTTAGAAGCTTCAATAGCTCCCAACGCCTCTTTAATGCTTGAAAAAGTTTGCAACGAGGATGGAGAGATCTACCACTTCTCACACGAGAACATCATACAAGAACGCGACAGCAAATTCAAAATGCACACCTTTACAGTGAAAGGTCACTGGGTCAGGAACGAACTTGAAATTATCTCACGTGGAAAGGGAACAGACTCGATTTTTAACGGGGCTTTCCTGCCGACAGGAAATGAGCACGTGGACAACCACACCACCATGGATCACACCAGTACGGATGGAACTTCGTCTGAGCTTTACCGTGGCATTATGTATGGGACTTCTACAGGCGTTTTTAATGGAAAAGTCTTCGTTAGACCAGACGCCCAAAGAACGAATGCCTTCCAACAGAACACGAATATCGTAGCCGACCGCGGAGCTTCAATCAATGCAAAACCCGAATTGGAAATTTATGCGGACGATGTAAAATGCTCACATGGATGTACGGTGGGTCAGTTCGACCTCGATGCCCTTTTCTACCTTAAATCACGTGGAATTGACGAAAAAGCGGCCAAAGCTCTCCTCGTCAAGGCGTTCTTAGCTGATGTTATTTCTAACGTTCCGTGCACAGAACTTCGTGAGGAGATCATGAAAATCTACAAAGAAAGACATGGTTGGTAAGGATGAGAAGACATATGACGTTCAGGAAATCCGCAGAGAGTTTCCCATTCTTGAGAGACAAGTAAACGGTCACCCACTCATCTACTTAGACAGTGCTGCTTCCTCCCAAAAGCCACGCGCCGTCATAGAGTCACAAAGTGAATACCTATCACACTTCCACAGCAATATTCACCGAGGCGCTCACACCCTCGCCACTCAAGCGACAGACGCTTTTGAGGGATCCCGTGAAATAGTCCGAGAATATTTTAACGCCTCGAAGTCCTCGGAGATCGTCTTTACTTCTGGAGCTACAGATAGCATCAACCTTGTCGCCGGAACTTGGGGGAGGTCTAATCTTAAGAGCGACTCGACCATATTATTGACCAGACTTGAGCACCACAGCAACATCGTTCCATGGCAAATTTTAGCTGCTGAGATAGGATGTAAAATTGAAGTTGTCGATGTTTTGCTTGACGGGTCTTTAGACTTGTCGGATTTCAATGAAAAACTCCGTCTTAAACCTGCCCTTGTTTGTTTTTCTCACGTTTCCAATACGCTTGGGACGATTAATGATGTAAAAACCCTTACCTCACTCGCACATAAGGCGGGGTCTGTAGTGATAATCGATGGGGCTCAGGCGACACCCCATTGTCAGGTCGACTTGCAAGACCTAGACTGTGATTTTTATGCCTTTTCAGGCCACAAAATGTACGGCCCGACAGGCATAGGAGTACTTTATGGAAAGCTAGATTTGCTAGAGTCGATGCCACCATGGCGCGGGGGCGGGGAGATGATTTCCTCCGTTAGTTTCGAAGAACCCACCACGTTCAACATTCCCCCTTATAAATTTGAAGCGGGCACTCCCAATATCTCCGGAGCGATAGGCCTCGGTCAGGCAATTTTATGGATGAAATCTGTCGGAGTTGATAAAATCGCCGCCCACGAACTAGCCCTCACCGATTACGCCCACAACAAGCTACTTAAGATAGAAGGCCTTAAAATTTACGGAACGGCAGAGCACAAGACGGGAGTCGTTAGTTTCCTCGTAGATGGAACTCACCCCTCAGACCTCGGCACTTTGCTAGACCAACTCGGGATAGCAGTCAGAACGGGATCCCACTGTACAGAGCCTCTTATGAAGTGGTTGGGTGTTTCTGGTACGGTAAGAGCAAGTTTTGCAGCTTACACGACATTTGAAGAAATCGACGCCCTTGTTGCCGGACTTGAGAGGGCGATCAAAATGTTAAGGTAATGTTGGCTCAACTGGTTTAGGCATGAGAAATAGGACGATGAAAAACGAAAAAAGTCTTGTTTTAATTTGTCAAAATCGCATTAGACAAATTTACCCGAATATCTTTACCGCATGAATAGCACGAACAAGGTAAATTCTAGGCAAGATGAAGTGATAGATGAGTTCGACACGTTCTCGGATTGGATGGAGAAGTACGAGCATATTATTGAGATAGGGAAGAATCTGCCTCCCATGGAAGAAGAGGATAAGGTGGATGAGAATTTGATTAAGGGATGCCAAAGCCGGGTTTGGCTTTCAGCAAAACTCAACTCAGAAGGAGAGGTGATTTTCTATGCCGACAGCGACGCCATCATCACGAAGGGCTTGGTCGCCTTAATGATAAACATCTTGAGCGGATCCCAAGCCTCAGAAATTGCCGTCGCAGACCTCTACTTCCTAGAAAAGATAGGCCTACACGAACACCTCAGCTCGACACGTTCGAATGGACTTGCTTCAATGGTAAAGCAGATGAAGATGTATGGACTTGTGTTTTCTGCACATTCTTAGCCATGCGAGCATAGCGAAATGATTTCCCTCATTAACAACTTCAGCCCCGACTTTAAGAAACTTCTCTCCGGAAGCGGCCTTGTTATGGCGTTTAAAGTCGCCGGAGCCGGAGCCGGTTACATTTTTGCCTACTTAATCACGACGAACTATGGAGCAGAGTCTTTCGGGATTTTCGAGCTTAGCCTTACAGCCCTTACCATCGCTAGTTTATTCGCCAGACTGGGTCTTGGGGGAGCCTTGGTAAGATTCATCCCTGAATTCGTTGAAAAGGGAGCGGGCGCTCACCTCCGCAAGGTTTACAGACTGGCTATACTACTCTCTCTGCCGTTTTCAATTTTACTTGGTGTTTTACTATATGTATACGCTTACGAGCTAGCCATGGTATTCGGGAATGAAGGTCTCACGACTCCATTTAGAATTGCTGCTCACATTATTCCTTTTGCAACCTCATATCAAATAAATGCAGAGGCATACCGAGGTATGAAAAAGATGACCGGTTACAGCATTCTTCAAAGAGGGACAGTTATCCTCATTGCGATTGCGGCCTTCTTTATCCTACAATTTCAGGGCTATGAAACCCACTTAATTCCACTTTTTTCATTCGGAATAGGAGTGATTTTGCTGTCAGTTTTTGCAGCTTTCACGACGCCACGAACTCTGTCAAAGCAAGTCGTCTCACAAACAACTTCCAAGACTGATGAAATAGCCATAAAACCACTTCTAAAGGTGGCTTTCCCTATGCTTATAAGCACGTCGATGTTTATGATCATGAGCTGGTCTGACACGCTGATGATTGGCTATTACTTAGATGAGTCAGAGGTGGGAATATATCGCTTGGCGTTCAAAGTAGCCACCCTCATAACCTTCGCTCAGTTCGCAATAAATAGCATAGCGGCCCCAATGTTCAGCTCCTTTAGCGCAAAGAATGATCTGGCAGGTCTCCGAAAGATGACCCGCAACATCGGGTATATGAACCTCATTATCAGCACACCCATTTTTATAGCGATTCTTATCTTCCCGAGTTTTGTTTTAGACTTCTTCGGCGAAGAGTTCACTGCTGGTGTTGCCCCTTTAATTATCCTAGCTATAGGCCAAATCATAAATGCTATTTGCGGCCCAGTGATGTACCTCCTCAACATGACCGGGAAGGAAAAGCAAGCTCGAAATATCATCATAGTCGCCTCTATCATAAATGTAGTTCTCAACCTATACTTTATTCCACTTTACGGTCTAATGGGAGCAGCGATTGCGACTGGAGTCAGTACTGTTGTTTGGAATATAATGGCTGTATTCCAGATTAAGAAGGAGTATGGCTTTATCTCCATCCCCCACCCATTTTAAGCTCTCACGTGAAAAAGGATTCTCTAAATTTTTTTGTAATAGGAGCCGCTAAAGCTGGGACCACCACAGTTTTCGAGCGCCTCAATGCACGATCAGATGTCTACCTCAGCCCTCTCAAGGAGCCCAATTACTACTCCTCGGATATCGACACCTCGAAGTTCTCCCCCGAATTTCGTGCGAACACCCGCCTAGATCTGTCGAACTACTTCTCTCAATCTCCCCTCCCGATACTTCAAGTCGGCTTTATTCGCGACTCCTCCGAGTACGCCTCTCTTTTTGCACCCGCCCCTTCAACAGTGCTTCTCCGTGGAGAATGCAGTACCTCCTATTTGTTTTCGCAAGCTGCCCCAGCTGCCCTTGCCGCGGAACACCCTAATGCACGTATCTTAATCATGCTCCGCAACCCCATCGACCGCTTGTACTCCCATTATATGATGGCCCGCAAGTACGGCTTTACTTCACTTCCCCTTCGCGAGGCAGTAGAAAAAGATCTCGCCCATCCATCACCAGCCTGGGGCGTGAGCGAGCTCTTCGTACAGTTGGGGCTATACTCTCAACAAATCTCACGTTGGCGAGCCCATTTCCCCGACGCCCAAATAAAAATAATGCTTACCGAAGACCTTCGCGCGCCAGATAAATGGCAAGGTCTCCTCGATTGGTTGACCCTCCCTCAGGCAGCAACTCAACACAACAAAAGCGACGCGAATACGGGAGGTCTAGCCCGCTTCGAAAAGCTCAATCGCTTTCTTACTTCGCACGGGCTTAAACACAAACTCGGCAACTTGATCCCATCTGGCCTTAAGAAGAAGCTCGTAGCTTGGTATTACAATTCCGAGGCTCTCCCGAAGATGACCTCTGAAGAGAGAGAATATGTAACAGGAATTTACGCTGAGGAAATCGCAACGTTGCAGCGTGAGCTAAAATTAGAAGTAGGTCATTGGAAATAGACTACAGACTCCAACACAAAGTTTAATCACATCATTTTCCAGCTTCCGCTTCCGCCTCTAACCTCATCACCTCTTTAGCAAACGCCTTCATGCTCTCATCTCGTACAGGAGTAGAAGGCGGGAATTTCTCTTTGCGATGATCGACTTGTTTTCCGTCCTTCCAAAACCTAAAACAAACGTGTGGTCCAGTAGCGAGTCCAGTCGAACCCACAAGCCCTATGGTTTCTCCTTGTTTAACTCGATCACCTACAGATACGAGGCGCTTACTCATATGTAGATATTGAGTCTCATATGTATTGTTATGCTGAAGCTTTACATAATTTCCGTTATTCTTGGTGTATGCAGATTTTATAACAACACCATCTCCAACAGATAAAATAGGGGTCCCTTTAGCCGCTGCATAATCAGTGCCTAGATGTGGTTTTATTCTCTTTAAAACAGGATGAAATCGCCTCTTATTAAATGAGCTTGAGATTCTAGAGAATTCAACTGGTGATTTTAAAAAAGCCTTCCTCAACGACTCTCCTTGTGGATCGAAATAATCTGGACCATCGCCTTGATCAAACCGGTATGCCGGGAGATCTATTCCGTGGTGGTTGAAGCTGCAGAAAAGTATAGTAGGTATTCCCACGTCCTTTCCGTTCACCCTTTTACGTAAGTAATACGCCTCGAAAGCGTCCCCCGGCTGTACGTGCGTGAAATCGATGGTCCAGGCATAGACATTAGCCATTGCTACTGCAAGGTTAGGTGGCACGCCTAATCTTTCAAAATCGACATATAAAGAGGTGGTTATCTCTCCTTGCACGCTCCTATAAATGGTATCTACATCGTATGAACCGATCCTTGCGCCTAAGGTGTCCTTCAAAGAGAAAACCACGTAGTCTAAGTCATTTATTTCATAGATAAGCCAAACCGGGATTTCGCTTGTGTCCCTCTCTGCAGCAACCCACCACCGCTTTCCACCTCGCATTTTCCTAACATCGTACACCTCCCTACTGTTAGCTACAAGCGTAGCGACTTTACCTGCGCCTATACCGAAATTATCAAGAAGATGCGAGAGGGTTTGGTCTTTGCGAATAATGCCAGAATCCACGTCAAGACTGTCCCAAAACAAATCGAATCGAATCACCGGATCAGGAACAATAGCAGTCAGTCCGCCCGAGTTTGCGGACTCAGTATGATTACAACTTAAGAACACAAGCACACTTAATACGCTCGTAAAAACAACAACTAATCTCATATACTTTACGATCTACTTTATCCCGAAAATTTCACGACTCACCCAACTTTTACCCCAATTTTCGAGTTCCTGATCACTCCATAATTCTGGGAAGAATATGCGCTTTTGAAAACGAGGAGGAAGATATTTCTGCCAGTTGGTTCCACCTGTTGCTGCGATATCTTCAGGATCGCGTTGTAGGTAGCGTACTGCAGATTTGTAGTGAGCTAGCGCCCAGTTTACATTTACGTTTACATCTAACCACCGCATAGCTTGGCGTAAATCCTCTTTAACATCAGTTTTATCGTCAGAAAACTCGAGAGAATCTGCTGCAGCTCGTACATTAGAAGTGAACGTCTTTACAGCTAATTCCTTTAATTCCTCATCGTATTTCTTCTCAAATTGTTTAAGAGTGAGAGTTTTCGAACCAGACTTTAATTCAGAAGCCCCTTCTCTCCAATAGAGGTGCTCGAATATTAGCGGAATGTCTTTTAACGAATATCCCACGAACTTTTCTCTGTGATTTTTGTGAGCAATGCGATCTAACGTTGTGCTATAGATTTCCACCTTTCGATATTGAGCACTCTGGAAACCACTCGCAGGGAGGAGCGACATTCGAAATTTCAGGAACTCACCTTGATCCATTCCGTCCACCATAATATCGAAGCTACTGGTTAGAGCCTCGAAGTAGCGATTGATTCTCCTTACTCGTTCTAATAAAAATTTAGGCGTAAGAATTCCAGATTTAACGGACTCATCGATACGATCGAATTCGTGTATTGCAAGTTTGAAGTATAGCTCTGTAATTTGATGATAGATAATGAAGACTTTCTCATCAGGATATGGCGTAATCGGCTGTTGAAGATTCAACAGTGTATCAAGGTTTATATAATCCCAATAAGTGAGGAAGTCAGCATACAAAAGACCATCTAAATATGAAGATAAATCTTGCCCCATATCAGAATATTTCTTCTGCAAGAGGTCTAACTTCTCTAATATTTCTGGCTTAAAATCGGTTTTGTTAGGCATAGCTTATGATTTTATTGTAGCAATACATTTTAATTCAATCGCAATAGGAGTGGGAAGACAGCTTATCTCTACAGTAGTTCTGCAAGGTCTCTTATCCCCAAGGTCTGAAAAATATTCTGCATAAATACGATTAAACTCAGAAAAATCCCTTGACATATTCGTTAAAAACACGGTAACATCGACAAGCTCTTCCCATGAACTGCCGCTTGCCTCTAAAACCGCCTTTACATTAGCAAAAACTGCGTGAACCTGAGCGGCAATATCATAGTTTATAACCTCCCCGTCCGCGGAAAGTTCTAAACCAGGCACTTTGCTATCGCTTGTACCTGATCCTGCTATACGTGGCCCCACTCCACTTAAGAATAAAAGGTCACCCACTCTTCTTGCGTGTGGGTAAGATCCCACAGGCTTAGGTGCATTATTTGTAGAAATACTATTGCTCATGCCTCGAAGGTAGTAACTTGCAGCTATGCGTTACGAAAAATTACCATCTGCGTTATACACACGCAATAGAAAGGCATTAGCTGACAAGTTAGATTCTAAAGGCTTAAGCCTATTCTTTTCAAATGATATTTATCCAACTAGTGCAGATGGAACGATGCCTTTTGTTCAGGCAACTGATATTTTCTATTTGAGTGGAGTAGATCAAGAAGAAACAATCTTACTTCTTTTCCCAGATGCACATTCAGATGCAGATAAAGAGATTTTGTTTACAATTGAGACAAGTGAGGAGCTAGCAGTTTGGCATGGTGCGAAACTTACTAAAAAAGAGGCAAGAGAATCTACAGGCATTCGTAATGTTCAGTGGTTATCCGCATTCGAAAGCACGCTTCACAGGCTTATGGCAGAAGCAGAATTGCTTTACTTGAACGACAACCCCCACACTCGCGCGAGTACACTTGTTGAAACCCGTGAGTTACGTGAAAACACTAGAATCAGAGAAAAATACCCAAATCATATAACGGTAAGAACAGCTCCTCTTCTATATGATTTAAGAGCAGTAAAGCACAAGACGGAAATTTTGCAAATGCAACGCGCTTGTGACATTACAAAAGCAGGACTTGAAAGAGTACTTCAATTTGTAAAGCCGGGAGTAATGGAGTATGAAATTGAAGCAGAATTTCTTCATGAATTTATAAGAAGAGGTTCGAGAAGGTTTGCCTACACGCCAATTGTCGGGAGTGGTGCAAACGCTTGTGTGCTTCATTATGTTGAGAATAATAAGGAATGTAAAGCCGGCGATGTGGTACTTATGGATGTGGGCGCTGAGTATGGCAATTACGCAGCGGATATGACCAGGAGTATCCCTGTTAGCGGAAAATTTTCAGATAGGCAGCTAGCGGTGTATAACTCAGTTTATTCAGTTATGCAAGATGCAATGAAACTACTCAGACCTGGCGTAAGTTTACATGAATATCACAAGCAAGTAGGGGAACTTATGACGAAGCAGCTTCTCGATTTGAAGCTTATAGACAAGCATGACGTGTCTAAACAATCAGCATCCTCTCCTGCCTACAAAAAGTATTTCATGCATGGAACTTCTCACTTTATAGGTTTAGATGTTCACGATGTAGGACATTGGCAAAATCCTATACAAGCAGGAAATGTTTTCACATGTGAGCCAGGAATTTACATCCCTGAAGAAGGCCTGGGAATACGCTTGGAGAATGATATAGTAATCACTGAGAATGGGTTCGTTGACCTAATGGCACACATCCCTATTGAGGCTGAAGAGATACAAGAGAGCATGAACTCTTAGACCTTTAAGAAAAGCAAGATAATTTACACTTGGATTCACTAACTTGTGTGCCAAATAAAGATGGAATAAGATGAATAATTTTTGTAAGATTTTAGCGGTGTCGATGTTTTTTATTTCAATGAATTTCACAACTGTAAACGCCCAGTTTATTGGATATACAGTTGAATTAGACACAATGTTTTTAGAGGAAGGGAGCGACTTAGAATTCTTTGGCACATATCGTGTTTACGCGAACTTTACAAATCAGAACGATGCAATTAGCGCTTTATTTTCAGATGTAGCTGCTCTTGATACTCCCCCTATGTTTATAGATGCCCCATGCGGATGCCATAATCCAGTTGACGGAAGTTCGGTGATGGATGCTACAAACAATTCAGTTTTTTGGAGCACTGTCCCAGACTGGGAATTCGACACTTATTGGACAATAGGAATGACAAGTGGTGACGCTGTTGGTTTACTACCCCTGTCTGTTGGAATGCCTAATGGAGATGAAATTTGCTCGGGCTCTTCAAATGACGGAGCATTATTCGTGATTGAGATTCCTCCAAATGCATTGGCAGGTGAGAATTTAAGGGTGTTAATTGCTCAAGTAACAACATGTGGAGATTGGTCGCTTCAGACGTGTATTTCAACTTTTGTCAATGCCGCCCAAACAAATGTAGAAGATAATTGCCCAGACCTTTTGGTGGTTCCCCACCCTTTTATAGATGGTGAATGTGTAAACGATTCTGACGGAGATGGAGTTTGTGATGAATTTGAAATAGCAGGGTGTTCCGAGCCAGAAGCGTGTAACTATGAACCAAATGCGACAGACGATAGTATGGATTGTGATTACACGTGTTATGGCTGTATAGATGAAGAGGCATGTAATTTTAATTCTATTGCGACAGTTGATGATGAAAGCTGTGATTATTTAAGTTGTGCTGGATGTATGAACTCTGTGGCATGCAACTTTGACCCTACTGCAACCATTGAGGATTCAACTTGCATATTACCTGGGGATCCTTGTGATGATGGCTATGAGAATTCTATAAACGATGAGATACAACCATCCTGCGAATGTCAAGGGATTGGTTGTAATGATCCCGATGCATGTAACTACGAACCCAATGCAATTCCCAATGCATCATTATGTAACTACATAACTCTGTTTGCAATATCCGGTGAAGTGAATCCCACGGCAAACATGCTGTTTTCATACTCTTACCCGAATACTTCTGGAAGCACCTATGATTGGGTAAGTACAAGTGGAGATGTCACAGATGGAGAGGGAACTTCAGACGTTAATGTGTCATGGTGGGGAGGAGGAGCAGGATCGTTATGTGTCACTGAAACGAACGGTGGAGGATGTTCAGGCGAGGAGGTTTGTTTCTCAGTAAACATATCTGCGGTTTCTATTGATGAACTTGAAAATGGAGATTTTGAGGTTTTTCCATCTCCCGCTTCAACCACCGTGAATATTGTTATTCAAAATGGTGTGCAATCAGGCGAACTCTTTATTAGAGACAATTCAGGTAGATTAGTCCGCAGATTTTCTTTACAAAACGAAACAACAATAAATGTGAGTGACCTTCCGAGAGGGGCTTACTTCTTTCAGTTAAACTTACAAGCAGAGCAACCGTCATATAGAAGAGTTATCTTGAATTAATTTTTACGATATAAAAAAAACTTTAGCTTTATCAGTTCCTTATCACAGATTATGCCTGAGTTTATAATTGAAAAGTGATCCACATGTCAGGAAAGAAGTCTACCAACAGAAAAATTTCAAGAAGGAAATTCATCGGCACAACAAGTTGTGCAGCTATGGGTTCTGCGGCATTTCTTTCATCGTTTACCAGCCTAGGGATGATGAATTCACACACTACCCCATCTCGACCGGATGACTATAAAGCGCTTGTGTGTATCCTTTTAGCGGGTGGGAATGACTCATATAATATGGTTGTCCCAATTTCGTCAGAACCATACGACGTTTACTCGGCTTCGAGATCTAATTTGGCCTTACCCTCTGGAGATCTGATCCCGCTTAATTATACAGATCCAGACGGGATAAAATATGGCTTACACCCAGCTATGCCAGAAGTAGCTAATTTATTTAACTCTGGCAATGCGGCTATAATTTCTAATGTTGGAACGTTGGTGGAGCCAGTTACAAAGACTCAAATCTTAGCCGGTACAGCACCACTGCCATTGGGGCTAAAATCTCACTCTGACCAATCTAGGCATTGGCAGACTTCAGTCCCACAGTCGAGAATTGCAAATGGTTGGGGAGCTAAGGTTGCAGATATCCTTGCATCGGGAAATACGAACCAAAATCTGTCTATGAATCTGTCTGTCGTGGGCACAAATTTTTGGCAAGCAGGAAATAAAACTGATGAGTTTACTCTCTCAAACCAACATGACGTTGTCACTGCCGCTATAGATACCCTTACACCCCTCACGACAGAATTCGCGGACACAGATATTTCTAATCAGATGAAAAGGGTCGCTCAGAGTATCGCTGTATCGGGTAACTTAGGAATGGAAAGGCAAACATATTACGTCAAACTTGGTGGGTTTGATACACACGAGGAGCTCCTCAACAACCACAACAATTTGCTTTCTCTTTTAAGTGGCGCAATAGGGTCCTTTTATGAGGCGATGGATGAATTAGGCACGGCAGAAAAGGTGACGACCTTCACGATCTCAGACTTCGCAAGAACGATTACCTCTAACGGAAGTGGAACTGACCACGCTTGGGGTGGACACTCCTTGGTTTTAGGAGGGGCTGTAAATGGCTGTCAGATCTACGGAAAAGTTCCTTCTCTCGACCTTCAAGGAGATCGTGTTGTGGATAAAAATGTCGTAATCCCTGAAATTTCCACTGACTCATATTTCGCCGAACTTGCAATGTGGATGGGTGTACCTACATCTTCCTTAGCAGATATTTTCCCCAACTTGGAGAATTTTTATACTCCGGGCACGGACAACCCTATCGGATTTATGAATATGTCATCGCAAGATCTTACGACCCAACACAAGACCTTAGATTTCACAAGCCTGTCCGAACACAGTTAGGATAGACAGTAAATCGCTTACGTTAACGCTGCCGTCAGATGTTGCATCAGCCGTACATCCAAATGTGCACCCGAATTCTGACAAAATCAGAAGAATATCACCGACATTAATTACCCCATCACCATTTACATCATTTAAACAATAACAATCACCTGTGACTGTACATGAGCCCACCCAAGAGATCCCATCAAGATCCCATTCGGCCAAAACATCCACATTCAAGTGTGTCATCGCTGTCACCGGCACATCTACAAGACGTGGCGTTCCCGAATAGTCGTAAGTTATTGTAGAATCAGCTATTTGCCATTCCGCTCCATTTACAGAGGCATCGAGAAATGGATTGTTGGGGCTGCTATTTGAAAGGTAATTATCGTTGTCGTCCATCTTCCAATACGAAGCAAGGCTACTCCAATTTGGATGATTTGAGTCAACGGACGAGCACGCCCAGGCAGCGATATCTTCATCGCTTAGAAGAGTTTCCCAAATCCTTACCTCTGCTAGACTTCCGTTGTATTGATATGCTCCGTTTAAATCTGCACCCATCATCAATCCAGATGCGGTGTTTAGATTTCCTACACCTGACATATTCTCTTCAGCCACGAACACGCCATCAGTATACAGGCGCATCATTCCGTCAAGGTCAAATGTTGCAGACAGGGTATGCCACTGCCCATCATCAATTCCTGCGGAACCGTTTGCATCAGCTCTGGACGATCCATCTCCTACATTTACTTTCCACGAAGGTCCGTTGGGATATTCAAATGAAAATACGAAACCGGGATTAAGCCCCGTATCCCAATCCTTGTTGCCTATGATAGCTACATCAGGAGTTTCATTTGTTCTAACCCTTACCTCAACAGAAAAATCTTGCTCTACTACGGCATCTAAATATCCTGTAGGCAGCACGCTTACATTGCTGTTATTTGGGAAGAAAAGCTCCGTTCCATCTCCTCCCAGGCAGTTCACAGGGGGTGGGGTAATATCTAAGATTGTCTTTTCAACTAACTGAGTAGGGATATTAAGACCTGAGGCGATAAAACTGACGTTTCTGTGCTCAAGAGATGTCCCTCCATGGCTATACCCAACTCCTCCATGATCGTGAGTGACAATGACAAGCCAATCTTCCTGAGCATAATTCGGACGAGAATATAAAGCGGCTAGAACAACTCCTACCTGTGAGTCGGCCTCCTCAATGGAAGAAATATACTGAGGTACATCCGGGCTGAACCCATATCCATGTCCGGCATAATCGACATCGTCTAAATGAATAAACATCGCGTGCGGATCTGAGTTCTCTAATTGATCTACAGCAGAATCTCTCACTTCATTATCTGACCCCACGTTCACAATCACATCAGCATCTGTACCTACTATGTAGTCGTTAATGGGCGCCCAATGGCATATAGACACAGTATTTACAACTGAATACGTGTTTTCTATTCTCTGAAACAGTGATGGATAATCATCGTAATTACTACCTGAAAAGCTATTATCTACAACAAGGTGCTTGTCGGAACGCACTCCACATAGAATATCCGACCAACCTGGACCGCTAATGGTAATATCGTCGTTAAGGGCATCAGGACTATAAACACCTGCGCTTATAAGAGCGTCTAGGTTGGGAGTATTTGCCGCAGTAAGAGCATCGGACCTTACGCCATCTATTCCGATAATAAGGACATGGGAAGTGGGAGTTTGGCCTAAGAGAAGGATAGGACAAAGAGCCAATAATAAGCTAGATATGAGAACGAAGGGTTTCATTTGACATTATTATTATTCCGTCTAACTATGAATTGTATGTTTATTGAATCATAATGGATATCTCACTAATTAATGATAACCTTGTTTATTGAAGACACGCCATCTCGAGTTATAGATTCTATAAAATAAAGTCCTTTTTGCCAAGTACTTACATCAAGCATTGCTTGTAATTTCGAGGGCGACTCAAAATGAACAATATCTCCAAGGATATTATAAACCACTATGTCTTCTATCATATTTGACGAGGAGATGTTAAGAATATATGAAGCTGGGTTTGGAAAAACATAAAGTTCTGAATATTCTGAATATTCTATACCGTTCGTACATTCATCAACCCATGATATGCCATCTAAATTCCACACAGGCAAAATATCCATACACAAGTGTGTCATCGCTGTCACAGGCACATCAACTAGACGTGGGGTTGTCGAATAGTCGTAAATAATTGTAGAATCGGCTATTTGCCACTCCGCTCCATCCACATAAGCGTTTAGAAACGGATTATTAAGGCTGCTATTAAAAAGGTACTCGCTATTGTCGTCCATCTTCCAATACGAAGCAAGGCTACTCCAATTTGGATGATTCGAGTCAACAGACGAGCACGCCCAAGCAGCGATATCTTCATCGCTTAGAAGAGTTTCCCAAATCCTTACCTCTGCGAGACTTCCGTTGTATTGATATGCTCCGTTTAAATCTGCACCCATCATCAGCCCTGATGCGGTGTTTAGGTTTCCTACACCTGACATATTCTCTTCAGCCACGAACACACCATCAGTATATAGGCGCATCATTCCGTCAAGGTTAAATGTTGCAGACAGGGTATGCCACTGCCCATCATCAATTCCTACGGAACCGTTTGCATCAGCCCTAGACGATCCATCTCCTACATTTACTTTCCACGATGGTCCGTTGGGATATTCAAATGAAAACACAAAACCTGGATTAAGCCCCGTATCCCAATCCTTGTTGCCTATAATAGCTACATCAGGAGTCTCGTTTGTTCTAACTCTTATTTCAACAGAAAAATCTTGTTCTACTACGGCATCTAAATATCCTGTAGGCAGCACGCTTACATTGCTGTTTGTGGGAAAGTATAGCTCTGTACCGTCTCCTCCCAGGCAGTTCACAGGGGGTGGGGTAATATCTAAGATTGTCTTTTCAACTAACTGAGTAGGGATATTAAGACCTGAAGCGATAAAACTGACGTTTCTGTGCTCAAGAGATGTCCCTCCATGGCTATACCCAACTCCTCCATGATCGTGAGTGACAATGACAAGCCAATCTTCCTGAACGTAATTCGGACGAGAATATAAAGCCGATAGAACAACTCCTACCTGAGCGTCTGCTACTTCAATGGAAGAAATATATTGAGGTACATCTGGGCTGAACCCATATCCATGTCCGGCATAATCGACGTCGTCAAAATGAATAAACATCGCGTGGGGATCTGAGTTTTCTAATTGATCTACAGCAGAATCTCTCACTTCATTATCTGACCCCACGTTCACAATCACATCAGCATCTGTACCTACTATGTAGTC
>Ga0114996_10001836_pt1 | contig 28003 bp, 18 predicted proteins | sample ArcticOcean_MG_C_4_FD_87039 | JGI IMG/M metagenome (GOLD analysis project Ga0114996, IMG submission 87039) | Marine microbial communities from western Arctic Ocean - ArcticOcean_MG_CB4_134 | ecosystem: Environmental > Aquatic > Marine > Oceanic | place: Arctic Ocean: Canada Basin | collected... | reverse complement strand
TTTTATAGAGGAATTGTTTCTGATTCTTCAGGATGTGGGAGTGTTTTGGTTGAAAATTTAACTCAAGGAGGTTATGAATTTGAGATTGATGATCCAAGTAAATTACAAATTCAAGATGTTGAGTTTGACGAAATAACGTGTATAAACAGCACTGCTTCAATTAGGTTTAAACTTGGTAATGGACAGTTTGATTTGATCCCTGTTGCATCTGTTTACTCGTTTACTTTAAATGGAAGTGTTCTGCAAAGTACTGGTTCTAATGGTTCATCTAACCTATCGGGTAATACATATACTCCTAACTTAGCTACAAATTTTATATTGATTCAGAATCTTCAACCAAACTCATACAATTTAGAAGTTAAAAACTCTCAGACGGGATGTGTTGTGTTACTAGACTTTACAATCCAAGACTTACTACCTGTTAAATACTCAGGTCCAACAGATTTTACAATCAGCGCATGTTATGATAGTTACCAAGATGCATTTTTTGATCAGTTCCTTGTAAGTGGAGGAACTCCATACTTGGATTCTAATGGCCAGCCATATTATGGTTTATCATGGACTTATTACCCTGATCCAAATTCAACAGCTAATTCAACTGTGTTTAGTAGTTTAAGTAATAATGTAGCTTTCTTCCCATTACCAGGGGTATATCAACTAGGTGTTAGTGATAAGAATGGATGTACTATTGTAGATCAAAATGGTAATACAGATACAGTTCAATTTACTTTTACTGCTGAATTCAATGATATACAAGTGTTGGGTGGTATTGGTTCAACAGGGGCTTATAGTACCCCGGTAAGTTGTCAGATAGATGCTGAAGATGGATCGATTGCAATTTCTGTTTTAAATCAAGATGGTTCTTTAGCACCTCCTTATGAAATTACATGGGAAGTTCAAGGAGCTCAATCAAATGGCAATGAAGCTATATTGTTATTCCAAGGAGTTTCTGCTGATACAGATAGTTTAGAAGTATATTCGGTGTTAATTAATAGTATTCCATTTACATATACTACTCAATCTCCAAATGAACCGATTGAATCCGTTGTTCAAGAAATGGCTCAAGTAATTGAAAACTCACCTCAGTATACATCAGTTGTTGAAGCTGCTCCTAATGGAGGGGTAACTCCTCAAGATGTTCAAATTAGAATAAGTTCAGTTTCTGGCGCAACAATTACACTTGAGATAGTGTCTAAAAGTACACAACTTCAAATGTTAAATTCATCGGTTAGTACAGCTAACTGGACTCCATTGGACGGAACTAACGGAACAATTGATTACGCTAGTTATACTAGTTTAAATAACTTAGCTGAAGGAAATTATAGATATACTATTACCCCAGCAGGTCAATCTAATTGTGTAGGTTTAAATCTATCTCAGAACAATCAGATTCAGGGAGTTATAACCATTTTAGATGAAAATGTTTTACAAATTCGACAAGGTCCGGTGGTTGATCCAGAGCTATGTAGTGGTCTGGCTGGAACTATTTTTATTGATGTTTTTGATGGAGGTACAGGTCCTCTATCATTTTTCTATGATGGAAGTCTGGTAACTAGTCAGCAAGTTGGTGAAGATCAATATATTCTAGAAATTGACTCTCCAGTTACATCTGCTAGTTTAGAAATTTTAAATGATGCTGGTTGTGGAATTGCCAGACAAATTAATATTGGAATTGGAGATCCATTATTTGATTTTAATTCTATTAACTTTCAGCAATCTCAACAGTTTACTGCAAGAGAGGACATTACTTTTAGAGATTTATCTGAAAACGAATATGATTCTTTTGAATTTCTTTTTGGTGATGGTACACAAACAGAATTACTAGAAAGAAATCAACCAAATCCTATAACTCATGAGTTTGCAATATCAGGTACTTATTATGTAACTCTTAGAATATATAACGATATAGGTTGTGTTGCTGAATTAACACAAACAATTAAAGTAGGAAAAGGATATAATATTTTATCTCCAAATGTATTTACACCAAATGGTGATATATATAATCAGTGCTTTAAACCACTCTTTAATGGTTTAGTTGAAGCTACTTTTAGAGTATATGATGCTCAAGGGGCACTTATTTATGAGGAAATAGGTGTTCCTCCAAGTGATCCTACCAAAGAGGCCCTTGCTCTTACTGGGTGGTGTGGTCCTGATTTGTCCGCAGATGATGCCAAAGAAATAATCACACCATACTTTATTTTTACAATTGAAGGAAAAACTATGGATAGTGTGGAAGTATTTAGAGATGGAACATTTATACTATTAAGATGATGATATGAAAAAAATATGCCACATATTGTTTTTTATAATACTTTTTGTATTCAAATTGTCAGCACAGGATGATCTTATAGTTAGTCATTCAAGATTTATGCAAAAATCTAACCCAAGTTTCATGGGATTAAATAATATGAATAAAACGGGCGTTTTATATAATAGTGTTGGTTTAGTTTCTAATCAAGGTATTGAAAGCAGGTACTTTTTTGGCTCTCTTTCCTTTGATTCAGATTATTTTTCTTTAGGAGCTGATATGTATTCTTATACACTGGATAATGCTGGTTTAGTATATGCAAAACCAGCATTAAGTTTTATTTATAAAATTCAATTAGATAATCAAGACTTTTTCTTGCCTTCGATTACCCTTGGTATGGGAAGTTCTAAGGTAGACACTAGTAAGTTGATTTTTGAAGATCAGTTATCTCTTGTTTCTGGATTCCTTCAAGCTCAATCTATTGATCCTTTAGCTCCTTTAATTGGAGATGCTAATTATTTAGATTTAGGAGCCTCATTTATTATTCATTCCGACAAGTATATAGTTGGATTTAGCGCACAGCATCTTAATCAACCTAACATTTCATACAATAAAGAAAATGAGGAGTATATAATGCCGATTCGTTTTTCTTTACAAGGTGGATATGAGTTTGATATAAATCCATATGATCAAGGGTTTTTACCAAGATATTCAACACTCTATGCTTTTACAAATATTTCAAAATCTGCATATAGTACAGATGTTTATCTTTCTCAAGAATTTCAATTTGGTGAATTTTCCATTGGTCTAAATGAAATTATGAAAAGTACTGAGAGTTTTTCGATGCTAAATGTTGGTATTTCAGTTGCCTTGTCCTATGAAAATTTTGAGTTTGGAACTCTTTATAATTTTCCATCGCGAAAGGACCCTTCCAAAGCATACTCTCCAAGTACATTTGAGGTATTTTTAACCTTTGATTTTAGTCCATACCTAAGAAATAGACGAGGTGATTATCGAAGGTTAAGTATTGATAATTATTATTAATCTCTAAACACTTTATTTGGAAAAACCACAGGACTTTCTATTCCATTTTCACCAATAGTAGAAATGCCAAAAAAGTAATTATCAATTACAATTCCTTTTAATGTAAATTCAGAGACATTACCAACATAACGACTGTTTTGCCATATAGGACTCGTTGTGTCTCTCCAATAAACCTTATAACCTTTGACGGATTTGTCATTAATTAATTCCCATCTGAATTTTACCGATGGTTCAACCACACCCCCAATAGAAAGAGATTTCACTGCTGGAGGTGCCCAAGCGATACTTGCTAAGTTAATTGCATTGACGGCGGTTAATTTAGCAGCATATTTAAAATTCACACCCTCTAAAACATCACCAAAACTTATCCCATCTACAGTTCTTATATCCTGATGTTGTCGATTGTAATTTTCATGAGCTTCCATAATTCTAACACCAGCATAACCTAAATCATTAAAAGGTCGATGGTGACCACCTCTTCCAAATCTATCTAGCCTATATATTAATAGTGGATTCATTTCTGGCATATATTTTTTTACTGTATTATAAACATATCGAGCTAATTGTCTTGATATACCATCAACTTCTCCTCCATAAAACCGTCTTGCATTTCTCTCTTTTTCTGATTCAGTTGGGGGAGTTGGTTCAGAAAAAATCCTAAAAGTTCTATTGTCTATAACACCATCAACTCCTTCAATGTTTCCTATCATGTCATTATTTAGTATTCCTACAATCTCCCATTTATTTTTTTTAGCATATTCTGATAGACCTTTTCCTCCAAAAAGTCCTTGTTCTTCTCCTGAAAGACCTACATAAATTATACTATTTTCAAACTGATATTTTGATAAAACTCTTGCTGCTTCAATTGTTCCAGCCATTCCTGATGCATTATCATTAGCTCCAGGAGAATCATCTGTATAATTAGTAGGGTCAGAAATTCTAGAATCAATATCACCACTCATTATTATAAATCTATTAGGGTGTTTTATTCCTCTCTGAATAGCCACTACATTATTTATCCAAACGGGTTTTACAATCCTAGCTCCATCCTTTTGAGTATAGTAGTTTTTTTGATAAAACACATCTAAACAATCTTGACATTCTATAGAAATTTTATCAAACTCAGATTTAATCCATCTTCTAGCAGCTCCAATACCTCTTGAATTTGAAATGGTATCACTGAGTGTATGTCTAGTTCCAAAATTGGCTAAAACAGATATGTCATTTTTTATCCTTTCAGCACTAACTTGATCTATAATGTTAAAGAAATCTTCTGATGTTTGAGAATGAGTAAAATTAAAGACAAGTAATAAAAATATATAAAGAATGGGACGCATATTTTTTTTATAAATTACAAAAAAAACATTAAAACATGTAGAATAAAATTAAGTACAAAAATTTATAAACAGATTTTATTTTTTTTCAGATAATTTAGAAGAGAATGCATAGGTTAACGAAAAGATACTAATTGTGCTAATTATAGCGATTAACTTTTGAATAGTAACTGACTCCATAAGTGCAGCGGGACTTTTCATAGCATCTTCAGCGAAAATTTGATACATTACATATGCAAAAGTAAATATCAAATATCCCAAAGTGATTAATGTATACTTGTTATTCACGGTGCTTTTAAATAAAACAATAACATAAAGAATAGATGCTGGAATTAAAAGTCTAAAAGCATTTTTAGCAAAATGTCCATGCAGCTCCAAATAAAGATCATGGGGAGTTAAACCTACCCCTACAAAGAAGAAAGATCCAATAAAAAAAAAGACACTTCCTGCCCATGCTAGACGATATATTCTTTTATTATCTCTAAAAAGGTTTGGAACAAATAAAAAGCCAATTCCTGAACCTGCATAAAAAAGCATTGAAGTGTTGAAGATAAAAGAGGATAGAAAATTTATTTCACCAGATCTACTTTTATATCCTCCAAGATCACTCAAATAATTTTTTGTAAATGAATATCCAATCTGATCAGGTTCAAATATGTTTCCTCCAGGATATAAAAAACTCGCGATCACAACACTTAATAGAAAGTTTATTGTGACAAATCTAATTACGTAAACTGTCCAAAACCTTTCCATTTATAGGTTATATTCATTTTCTTTAATAACTGCATCAGCTATCTTCGTTTTTAGTTCAACTATATTAGGATAATTGACATATCTAGTCATTAAATCAATGCTTTTAAGCAATCCAATCATTTCTTTATCATTCGAAATACTTAGAACTATTTCTTTTGCTTTATTGCTTACTTTCTCAAGAGAATTAAATAAAAATAATTGAGTCATGTGTTTATGAGTTTCAGTATATTTTTTATTTTTTCTATTATGGTTTTTGATTGTTCTTAATAAAGTTGATTCAGAAAAATAAGACTCAATTAAAATATCTGAAAGCCCTAAAAGGATTATTTGATGTTTTTCAAGATCAGATCCATATTTTTGAAAAGCAGCACCAATTAATAGCAAAAATATATCCTTAATATTTTGGATTAGTAATTCTTCCTGAGCAAACACAGAATCATCTATGGTCTGATTAAATTGGTTAGATTTTACCTTTTCGACGACTTGCATTACAGGATTCATAAGATCAAGGTGGCCTTTGGCTGCTTTTTTTAATAGCATTCCAACTGAAACCATTCGATTAATCTCATTAGTTCCCTCATATATTCTACCGATACGGGCATCTCTCCACGCTCCTTCCATTGGCGTTTCAGCTGAGAAGCCCATTCCTCCAAAAATTTGAATTCCATCATCAGCAGAATCTTGCATTGTTTCGGAACAGAAAACTTTAATAATAGAGCACTCAATTGCAAACTCTTCGAGTCCTTTAAGTTCAGATTCTTGATGAGACTTTCCCTGGTTTCTCAAAAAATCAACATAATCTTTTATATCAGACGCTGCTCTATAGGAACCCGATTCGCAAGCGTAAAGATTTGATGACATTCTTGCGATTTTTTCTTTAATAGCACCAAATTGTGAAATAGGTGTTTTAAATTGTATGCGTTCATTTGCATATTTTACAGAACCAGTTATTACTCTTCTTTGAGCACCAACAACAGCACTCCCTAGTTTTATTCTACCAGCATTAAGAGCATTAAGAGCTATTTTAAAACCCTCACCTCTTCCCGCTAACATGTTCTCTGCTGGAACTTTAGTGTTATTAAAAAACACTTGTCTAGTTGATGAGCCGTGGATACCTAATTTTTTTTCTTCATCTCCTAAAGTAATACCATTATCTAAATCTGCTGGAACTATAAATCCAGTTATATTTTTATCGTTTTCTATTCTAGCAAATACTATAAAAATACTAGCAAAACCAGCATTAGAGATCCACATTTTTTGACCAGATATTAGATAACTTTTCTTATCTTCAGACAGCACAGCTTTAGTTTTACCTGAGTTTGCATCTGAACCAGCTCCAGGTTCAGTTAGACAGTATGATCCAAACCATTTTCCTGAAGCTAAATTAGGAAGGTAATTTTGTTTTTGTTCTTCTGTTCCATATAGAGTTATAGGCAGTGTTCCTATTCCTGTATGTGCACCAAAAGCAGTTGACAGCGATCCTGATGCAGCTGAAATATAGTCATTTACTAACATTGTAGAAACAAAATCCATTCCAAGCCCTCCGTACTCCTCAGGAACAGAAACTCCTAAAAAACCAAGTTGTCCAGCTTTCTCCATTATTTCTTTTGTAAAGCCGTAATCCTTGTTTTCAAATCGTTCTTTGTGAGGCCAGACCTCTCTATCAATAAACTCTTTAACAGAATCTCTCATCATAAGTTGTTCTTCTGTAAAGTCTTCAGGAGTAAAAACAGCACTATTAGCATCAGTTTTCTTTATTATAAATATTCCTCCCTGCATTATAGATTTTGTTGTTTTAGTTGACATATAATAGTTGTATTAATTTATTTTTTGACTTTGAGTATTTATGCGATCAATAACTTTAAAAAAGCTTTCAATTTCTGTTTTTGATAAATGTTCAGAGATTGATTTGTTAAACTTAAGAACAATTTTTTTAGATATTTTTCTTTTATCTAAACCAAGGTTAGTTAGGTAAACTAACCTTCCTCTACCATCGTTTGGGTTTGGTTTTCTTTTAATAAATTTTCTTTCTTCTAACGTGTTTAGTAATCTTGATAAACTAGTATTTTCCATACCCATTTTAGGGCCTAATGCTGTCGATGGAGTTCCCTCTGGCTCAATGCTTAATAAAGCAAAACCAGTAGCCATAGTTGAATCAAATTTATAAGCAGCTTTATTATACATATTACTTACACCCTGCCATGTGGATCTAAGCGCATAATCAAAAGTTTTAAATTTATTCATTTTATTAAATTCAAATATATTAAAAATTATTATGCATGCATAATAATTTTTAATATATTTATTTTATGATTTTTTTTAAACTAAACAAACAAAATTAATTATATTGATACAATCAATTGGAATGGATATGGGGGCTTCCATATATTTTTTATGGATAATAAAAAATGGATTTATTTCTGATGAATACAACTTTTCTTTTCTAACTAAATAATTTTGGGACAGCCTTCTTTTTTTAGATATTTTTGCTACTATACTATTAATTTTAAAACCTAAAAAAGGTGTTTTTATTACTTTGATTATAGTAGTAGTTGATATTATTCATAACAATATTTTTTATTTTGAAGAATTATACATAAATGATATTAAATTAATTGAATGGTTAATTAATCATTGGATGGATATTAGGGCAAATTGTTTTCAGTTTGTTTGTAGTTTTAACCTTCAAACTCGTTTTAAATGATATCAGAAATATATCTATTTTAAATGATTGATGTAGCCAATACTTATGCTAATTCTTTATCTAAGAATAAATTTTTTGTATTAAATGTAAATACTTTGATTTAATTGCCTTTCTCTTAAGTTTCATTGTAGGAGTAAGTAAGCCATTTTCTGTAGTCCAAGCTTCAGGTGTTAATTCAAACCTTTTTATCTTTTCCCATTGACCAAAATTTTCATTATGAAAATCTATGTCTTTTTGAATAGCAGTTATAAGATTAATATCACTACATATGTCAACAAATGTTTCATTTCTATTTATATTTTTTTCTTTTATCCATTTATTTATATACTCGAAATTAGGTTGTATAATAGCTGCTGCCATTCTTTTACCCTCACCTACTACCATTATTTGTTCAATAAAGAGTGATTGTTTCATTTGATCTTCTATTACAGCGGGCGCGATATATTTTCCTCCTGATGTTTTAAACATTTCTTTTTTCCTATCGGTTATTTTTAAAAAACCATCTGAATCAATTTCTCCTATATCTCCTGTGTGAAAATATTCCCCAGTCATTACTTCATTTGTTTTTTCTTCTTCTTTATAATAACCCATCATTACATTGGGACCCTTACAAAGAATTTCACCATCTTCAGCTATTTTGACTTCAATACCATCTATTATCTTCCCAACAGTGCCTATTTTATAACCTTTATTTCGCATATCATTCATAGATATTGCAGGTGAAGTCTCTGTTAATCCATAGCCTTCTGTAACAGTCATTCCTGCTGCAGTAAATGATCTCGCTAATCTTGGCTGAAGAGGAGCGCTTCCTGAGACTATAAGTTTTAGATTACCCCCAAGAGCATCTTTCCACTTTGATAGAATTAGTTTTTCTGCAATTGAATGTTTTATTGAATATAAAACACCGTTTTGCCCATAAGGTTCATAATTAAGTGCAATATCAACTGCCCAATAATAAAGTTTTCTTTTTAATCCAGAAAAATCTTCACCTTTAGCATATAATTTATCATAAAGCTTTTCGAGAAGGCGAGGAACAGCAGTCATTATATTAGGTTTTACTTCTTTTAAATTTTCACCTATTTTATCCAATGACTCTGCAAAATATACCTTTACGCCATTATATAAATAACTATATAAAACAACTCGTTCAAAAACATGGCAAATAGGCAAAAAGCTTAGAGCAGTTTCTTTTCCAACGTCAAAAGGAAATCTATTAGAAGATGAAAGGACGTTTGATACAATATTACTATGACTCAGCATTACTCCCTTTGGAGTGCCTGTTGTACCTGAAGTATAAATAATAGTAGCTAAATCCTTAGAATTTATTTTTGATTTTCTTTCTTCAATTAAATTAGCATCATAATTTTTTTCCCCTAAATCAAGTAAATTTTTCCAATTATCACAATTTTTTATTTCATCAAAACAATAAATATTCTTAAGACAATCAACCTGATCTCTTATTTCATGAATTTTATCATAAACTTCTATATCACTAACAAAACAAAACTTGCATTCGGAATGATTTAAGATATATAGATAATCTTTTGATGAAATTGTGGGGTAGAGGGGAACATTAATTACACCAATTTGTGCCAACCCCATATCTATTATTGACCATTCAGATCTATTAGTTGAAGAGATCATGGCTATTTTATCTTCAGAGTTTATGCCTAAATTTAAAAAAGCTGAACTTATATAATTTGCTTGTTCTACATATTGATGTGTGGATAACGGTTCCCATTTTCCATTATATTTTGTATTTAAAACATTGTCAAATGGGTAATTTTCATTAGCATATTCTAAAAAATCAAAAAGACGAGTAGGCTTCATATGTTTGGTTTTGACATGTAAAATACAAATTAATTATTTTGAAACAATGAAAATTTAATTTGAATTTAGCCATTCCCAAGCATTTTCAAATGCATTTATCCAAGGAGAGATTTGATCATTTTTACGCCCTTCAGGGTAATATGCCCAATTCCAAGGAAATGTTGAGCGTTCAAGATGAGGCATCATTACTAGGTGTCTTCCGTCATTACTAGTGAGCATAGCTGCATTATGATCTGATCCATTGGGGTTAGCAGGATAAGTATCATAGTGATACGAACCAGGTATTTGATATTTGCTTTTTAATCCTGGTAAATAAAATTTCCCTTCTGCATGAGCAACCCATATACCTAATCGACTTCCTTCAAGCCCTTTAAGCATTATAGAAGACGAATGTAAGATGTCAACTGCGGTAAAAATACATTCAAATTTCCCAGAATCATTGTGAAGCATTTTAGGTTTATTTTCTAGTTCAGGTGTGATAAGACCTAATTCTATAAATAACTGACAACCATTACATACACCAAGAGATAAAGTGTCTGGTCTTTTGAAAAACGCATTTAGACTTTTTTTAGCTTTTTCATTATAAATAAAAGACCCTGCCCAACCCTTTGCTGAACCTAAAACATCAGAGTTAGAAAATCCTCCGACAGCAACTATAAATTTAAATTCTGATAGATCAGAATAACCGTTTATTAAGTCTGTCATATGAATGTCTGTTACTTCAAAACCAGCAATTTGCATAGCATAAGCCATTTCTCTTTCAGAATTACTTCCTTGTTCTCTAATTACTGCAGCTTTAATTTTTTTGGTATTTGACTTAGATGGGAATTGGCCTGTAAACGAATTTGGAAAGTGATAATTTAAAATTTGATTTTTATAATTACTGAAACGATCTAAGGCAAGATTATTATTAGTTTGGTGAGAGTCTAAGTCTGCAGATGTTTTATACCAAATATCTCTGTAATGATTTAAATCAAAATCTATTGATTCACTGTTATGTTCTATCACAATTTTTTTAGATAGATTAACTTCTCCTATCTTAATACATTTAACACCTCTTTCACTAAAAAATTTTGATAATAATGAATTTGATTGAAGAATAATTCCTGGGTTTTCAAAAAATAATTTTTTATTAATACTATCTATTTTTTCAAATTTAATAACAGCTCCAGAACCTGGAGTTGGAAAAAACATTTCTAATAAAGTAGTTATAAACCCTCCAGAACTTATATCATGACCTGAAGAAATAATTTTAGATTTTATAGCTTCTTGAACTGCATTAAATGCTTTTTTAAAATAATAAGAGTCTTTAACAAAAGAAGCTTTTTTGCCTACTTTATTTTGAACTTGAGCAAAAGCAGTTCCACCAAGATAATTTTTATCACTAGAAAAGTCAATATAGTATAAGGGACCACCATCAATTTTAACGTCAGGAGTAACGATATTTTTATTATCTGAGCAATGTCCTGTAGCTGAAATTATCACAGTGCCAGGAGCAGTAACATCTCCTCCATCAGGATATTTTTGCTTCATAGATAATGAATCTTTACCTGTAGGAATATTAACACCTAATTCTAGAGCAAATTTAGAACATGCTGCTACAGCTTCATATAGTCTGGTGTCTTCACCGGGATTATTGCAAGGCCACATCCAATTTGCAGAAAGAGATACTGAATTTAAGTTTTTTTCTAAGGGAGCAAAAACTATATTCGTTAATGCCTTAGCGATTGAGTTGATGCTCCCTTTTGATGAATCAATTAAACCAACAATAGAAGAGTGTCCAATACTTGCCGCAATACCACTTTTACCTGTATAATCTAAAGAAACAACACCACAATTACTCAACGGTAATTGAATTGCTCCTACGGTTTGCTGCTGAGCAACTCGACCTGTGACACATCTATCAACTTTATTAGTTAACCAATCTTTACAAGCTACGCCCTCTAACATTAATATTTTAGATAAAAATATTTTTGGGTCTCCACTTAAATCAATTTCACTAAAATTTTGTTTTAAAGTTTTATCTTCAATTTGAGTTTTTGGAGGATTTCCAAAAAGAGATTTTAATTCTAAATCAATAGGTTTTTGATTGATTATTTTATTTAAAAAAGTAAAATGTTCATCACCGGTGACTTTACCGACAATATACATAGGAGCTCTTTCACGTTTACATATATTCTCAAGGGTTTGTATGTCTTTTTGAGCTATTATTAACCCCATTCTTTCTTGAGATTCATTACCGATAATTTCTTTATCTGAAAGTGTAGGATCTCCAACAGGAAGCTTGTTAATGATTATTTCTCCCCCAGTTTCTTCAACTAATTCAGACAAACAGTTCAAATGTCCTCCAGCCCCATGATCATGAATAGAAATAATTGGATTCTCCAATTGTTCGCAAAGACTTCGAATTGCATTGGCAACTCTTTTTTGCATTTCAGGATTTGAGCGCTGAATTGCATTTAGTTCAATTCCACTTTCAAAGTCTCCCGTGTTTGCTGATGAAACCGCTGCACCTCCCATACCAATTCTATAATTGTCGCCTCCTAAAACAACTATAAAATCTCCTTTTATTGGTTTGTTTTTTTGAGAATGATTAGTGTTTGCAAAACCAACACCTCCTGCTTGCATTATTACTTTATCGTATCCAATTTTGTTATCATTTTCGTTATATTCAAAAGTGAATAACGATCCTAATATTAAAGGTTGTCCAAATTTATTTCCAAAATCTGAAGCACCGTTAGATGCTTTTATTAGAATATCAAGAGGCGATTGATATCTCCAATCACGTTTGGGAAATTTATTTTCCCAAACTCTATCATCAGTTACTCTGGAGTAGGGTGTCATATAAACAGCGGTTCCTGCTAACGGAATTGATCCTTGACCACCAGCTAAACGATCTCTTATTTCACCTCCAGACCCTGTTGCAGCCCCATTGAAAGGTTCAACCGTAGTTGGGAAGTTATGAGTTTCAGCTTTTAATGAAATCACGCTATTTATTTTAGTTTTTAAATAAACACTTGGTTTGTCTCCTTTTAATGGAGCAAACTGTTCAATTTCAGGACCTTGAATAAAAGCAACGTTGTCTTTATAAGCAGAAATAATCCCATTTGGGTTTTCTTTCGAAGTTTTTTTAATCAAATCAAAAAGTGAGTCTTTTTTTAAAACCCCATCAATTTTAAATTCACCATTGAAAATTTTATGCCTACAGTGTTCAGAATTAACTTGAGAAAAACCGAAAACTTCTGAATCAGATAATTCTCTACCTAATTTTAAAGCTAAATTTTCTAAATACTCTATTTCATTTTTACTTAAGGCAAGTCCTTCTTTTTGATTGTAGGCATCAATATCTTTAATTTTTAGAATAGGTTCTGGCTTAGCTTTTTGTTTAAATAAATTTTGATCAAGTTTTGAAAACTTTTCTTGTAACATAGGATCAAAGTTGAGGATCTTATCTTCAAAAAAATACTTCTCAACTCTTGACACATTGTCCACTCCCATGTTTTGAAGTATTTCTACTGCATTTGTGCTCCATGGAGTTAACATAGTAGCTCTTGGACCTATGTAATTATCTGTAATTGTTGTTTCTCTGATTGATGGACTTTTATTAAATAACCAGCTTAATTTCTTTACCGTTTGTTCATTTAAATTTGTAGTACTTTCTACGGCAAAAACAGTCTGACTTTGCTTTCCGAAAAAATGAATCATATCAAAAATATATAGTATTGTAAAAATACTTTTTTAATAACCTAATGTGTCAAATACAAGGAATTATATTTTCACCATTTATTCACAGTTTTTTTTAAGTTGTGCAATATAAAAACCATCGAATCCTGTTATATGAGAAAAATACGTTTTATCATTTTTTTTGATAAATTTTTCTCCGACTTCATTTTCTAAAAACATTTTTATTTGATCCTTGTTTTCTTGATTAAAGATTGAACATGTGGCATAAATAAGTTCACCTCCAGGCTTAACATATTTAGACCAATAATTCATCAAATCTCGCTGAGTGTCAATTAGTTTTTTAATTTTTTCAGGATTCATTTTCCATTTAGTATCTGGATTTCTTTTAAGAACACCTAATCCACTGCATGGAGCATCTATTAAAACTCGATCTACTTTACCTATCAGGTTTGAAATTGATTTAATTTTAGATGTATTTATTGTTTTAATTATATCGACACCATTTCTTTTAGCCCTTATATGAAGTTCTTTTAATTTACTTTCATAGGGGTCTAATGCAATAATTTTCCCATTATTTTTTAAAATACTAGCAATATGAATACTTTTTCCTCCTGCTCCTGCACATGCATCAATTATTGTCAACCCAGGTTTTAAATTACATGATAATGCAACTTTTTGAGAATTTGCATCTTGAATTTCAAATAAGCCTAACCTATAAGACTTTAGATGGGTGATTTTTTTATACTCATTAATAATTAATGCACTTGGGTATTCTTTTTTTTGACTTGTATCTATATTTTCATTCTTAAGTATTTTTTTTAATTCTTTAATGTTTGTTTTTAATGAGTTGCATCTTAAAACTAATGATGATCTAGTATTAAAAGCACTAACTTCTTTAGCCCAAATACTTTCACCAAAATCTTTTAATCCAATTTTATCTAGCCAATCTGGAATAGACTCGTTTATTTTTCTATTATTTACTATTTCAATTTCTCTTTCTAAGACTTTAGCTGAATTAATGTTTGAAAATTCTTCAATATTTGGAATAATTTGACCTTTGAGAACTATTGATGTGCCTAGAATATCCCATAAGTCTTTTTTTGTAGATAATACTTTAACGTTAGAGCAATATCCATATTTTCTGATCCACCTGACTGAGTCAAAAATAGTTGAAGCAACAATTTTTCTATCACGAGAACCCCATTTTTTATTTTGATAAATTAGTTTTTCAACAGCTTTAATTGCAGGCTTGTTTAGTAAAAAAATTTCTTCTAAACCTTCGATTACTCCGATTAGTAAATTATGATGCCATTTCATTAAGGCATATTATTAAAATATTTAAATCTGTTGTTGTTTAACTAAATTATAGTATGCTTGTTTTTTAGAAATAAGATGATTATGTGATCCCTTTTCAATAATATCACCATTTTGCATTACTACTATAAGATCTGCTTTTTGAATTGTAGAAAGGCGATGAGCAATTACTATAGCTGTTCTTCCTTTCATGATGAATTCTAATGCTTCTTGAACTAGTTTTTCAGATTCAGTATCTAAAGATGAAGTTGCCTCGTCTAAAATTAAAATTTGAGAATTTTTCAGTATCGCTCTTGCTATAGAAATTCTTTGTTTTTGCCCTCCAGATAATTTATTTCCACTTTCGCCAATATTACTATCATACCCCTTTTCCATATTTATAATAAATCCATGGGCATTAGCTGCTTTTGAAGCTTTTATTATTTCTAGATCTGTCGCATCTTTTTTTCCAATAAGTAGATTATTCTTAATACTATCATTAAAAAGAATTGCATCTTGAGTAACAATTCCAATCATTTTGTGGAGAGATTTCTTTTTGATTTCTGGAAGCTCAACTCCATCTATTCGAATTGATCCTATTTGAACATCATAAAAGCGAGCTAGAAGATTTGCTATTGTAGTTTTTCCGCTTCCTGAATGCCCAACTAATGCAATTGTCTCCCCTTTCTTAATCTTTAAATTAAAACTTGGTATTATAATTTTATTATTATACGAAAACCCTACATTTTTAAATTCTATTTCTGATTTTAGAGATGTTTTTTCAATAGCATCAGCTTTATCCTTTAAAGAGTTTTTAGCTTCAAGTATTTCAATTATTCTAGCAGCAGCAGCATCTCCTTTACGTATACTGAAAATAGATTTACTTATAGCTTTAGCAGGAGTTAGAATATTATAAGCTAATCCAATAAAAACTAAGAAGGTACTCCCTTTGATAGTTTGATCAATCAACACCATTTGCCCGCCATACCATAATAAAATTCCAATAACTGTAATTCCAAAGAATTCACTACTTGGAGCAGCTAAATTAGTTCTGTGAAGTAAACGATTAGAGTAATTAAAAAATCTTGTTGTTGAAGTATGAAATTTATTTAAAAAAGAATTACCGGCCCCAAAAGTTTTAATAATTTTTTGACCATTAATTGTTTCGTCAATTATTGATAAAAAATACCCCTGTTCTTTTTGAACTAAGTCAGAATCTCTCCTAAGTTTTTTCCCAATTAATGATATAAAAAAGCCAGAAATTGGAATAAAAATTATAACAAAAAATGAAAGCTTTGAGCTTATTGTAAACATTGCAACTAATGTGAAAATAATAGTTAGTGGCTCCCGTATTAAAAGTTCAAGAATAGATAAAAAAGAAACCTGAACTTCTAAAACATCTGAAGACATTCGAGCCATTAAATCTCCTTTCCTTTTTTCTGTGAAAAACGCAACCGGTAAATTAATTACTTTATCATAAATAGCATTTCTAACATCTTTTAAAACCCCATTTCGTAAAAAAGTAATGAAAAATAAAGCGAGATAATTAAATAAATTTTTAAGGAGAAAAAGTATTATTACTAAACTAATAACATATATCAATGTAGCGCCTATATCTTCATTAAGTTGGTTGGTTACTTGATAGCTTAGCCATTCTTCTAAATAGCTTTTTAGAGAACCTATTTCAGAGTAATCTGGCTTACTTGTTGTTTTTTTAGTGTTCTGAAAAATAATCTCTAATAAAGGTATAAATGCAACCATTGATAGTGCACTGAAAAAAGCATATAAAATATTAAAAAAAACATTTAGTAGAGCATATACTTTATATGGTATTGCATATTTTAATATTTTTTTAAAATATTCCATTTTATAAATTTAAATCCGAAATGATTGAGTCTATTCTTTTATCTAATTCTTCTTCGGTCGATTCCCAGCAGTTGTTTTTAAAATCTTTATTGTTTACACTAAAGTAGAACTTAATTTTTGGTTCTGTTCCACTTGGACGAATTGCAATTTTACTATTATCGTTTAAAGTGTATATAATAACATCTGATTTTGGAAGATTTATATCATTTACTGTTTTACTTTTAACATTAGTCTTTGTTGAGTTTAAATAATCTTGAATGGAAATAACAAATTGGTTGTTAATTTTATTAGGCGGATTGTTTCTATAATTTTTCATCATATTATTTATTTTTATTTCTCCGCTTAACCCTTCAAGTTTATAACTAATTAGACGTTCTTTATAGGGGCCGTATAATTTATAACATTCAATCATAAAATCATATAGAGTTTTATCTTTAGTCTTTAAAATGGACACAATTTCACATATTAATAGAGCAGAAGTAACAGCATCTTTATCTCTAATTTTATCTCCAATCAAATAACCAAAACTTTCTTCTCCACCAAATATAAAATTTTGATCTTTTCTTTCTTCAATTTCTTTTCCAATCCATTTGAAGCCAGTCAGAGTTATCAAACATTCTACTCCAAATTTATTTGCTACTTTCTTTATAACTGGAGAAGAAACGATTGTAGATGCAATAAAATCTTTGGAACTTAACAACCCTTTTTCTTCTCTTTTTTTTAATAAAAAATGAGCCATTAATAGCATGGTTTGGTTACCATTAAGTATTATGAATTCTTCTTTTTTATTTTTCACGGATATTCCAAGTCTATCGGAGTCAGGATCTGTGCCTATTACAATATCTGCATTTTCTTTTTTTGCTCTATTAATCGACATTTTAAGTGCATCGGGCTCTTCAGGATTTGGAGATTTAACAGTTGGAAAACTTCCATCAGGTTTTGATTGTTCATCAACAATTATTACTGATTTATACCCTGCTTTTTTCAAAACTTGAGGAATTGACATTATGGAGGTTCCGTGAAGAGGAGTATATACTATTTTAATATTTTTTGATTTAACGTTATCTTGTATGGCAAGTTGAGTAGATGTCTCTATGAACGCATCATCTATTTCTTTATCAATTAAATTTAGTTTATCATTTGTTCCGTTAAAAAGAATTTCATTAAAACTAATTGAATTTATTTTTTCCATCAGTTCTTCTTCATATGGAGGAGCTATTTGCCCTCCATCTTTCCAATAAACTTTAAAACCGTTATACTCTGGAGGGTTGTGAGATGCAGTTAAAACAATACCACAGTTTGCTTTAAGGTGCCTTACTGAATAAGATAGTTCAGGGGTAGTTCTTAACGATGAAAACAGATACACTTCTATGTCATTTGCTAATAATACATTTGAAATTATTTTTGAAAACAACTTGTTATTATGTCTACAATCATATGCTATAACAACTTTTATTATACTTTCAGGAAACTTGCTTTTAAGATATAATGAAAGTCCATGGGCCGCCTTCCCCAAAGTATACTTATTAATTCTGTTGGTTCCAACTCCCATTATTCCTCTCATACCACCAGTTCCAAATTCTAAATCTTTATAAAAAGCATCTTCTAATTGATCAGGATAGTCAAAAAGTGCTTTGACATCTTTTTGTGTTTGAGAATCAAAAGGAAGTTTACACCATTTTAATGCTTTTTTTTTAATCTCGATCATTTGTTGTAGTATGAGAAATTATATAATTTTTTTGATTAGGCTTTTGTCGTAATAAAAGCTCACCTATAAATCCAGCAATAAAAAATTGTACACCAACAATAATTGTAACTAATGCAATAAAAAATTGAGGTCGATCAGTTATAAGTCTAGAGTTGGCGTTAAAATACAACTTATCAATACCAAGATATATAGTGAACCCAAAACCTACAAAAAATATAAAACTGCCAAGAAGACCAAAAAAATACATCGGTCGTTTGCCGAATTGATTTAAAAACCATAGAGTGATTAAATCTAGAAAACCATTAACAAATCTTTCCGCCCCAAATTTAGTAACACCATATTTTCTTATTTGATGTTTAACTTCTTTTTCAGATATTTTCTTAAATCCAGCTTGTGATGCTAAAAACGGAATATATCTATGCATTTCTCCACTTACATCAATAGCTTTAACTACATTTTTTTTATAAACTTTGATACCACAATTAAAATCATGTAATTTAATTCCTGAAACTAATCTAGCAGCAAAATTAAAAAGTTTGGAAGGTATATTTTTTAGAAATAAGTTATCATGTCTTGTTTTTTTCCAACCTGATACTAAGTCTAAATTCTCTTTATTTAGCTTTTCTATCATTGAAGGGAGTTCTTCAGGTGAATCCTGTAAATCTGCATCTAAGGTTGCTATAAATTGACCTTTAGCAAATTTAAAACCAGCATTCAATGCTTGAGATTTACCATAGTTTTTAGCAAAACGAACTCCTTTAATATTTTCATTTTTTTTTGATAAATCCTCGATTATTTCCCAAGATTTATCTAAACTACCATCGTCAATAAAAATGAGTTCAAATGAATAACCAGAAGTGTCTAGACTAGATTTAATCCATTTATGTAATTCTATTAAAGAGTACTCTTCATTATATAAGGGGACTACAACGGAAATATCCAAAGCAAAATATTTGTAGCAAATCTACAAAAATTGAAGCTTACTCAGGCTTTGACTTCTTTAGAATTAAACCTCCAACAAGAGAAATTAAAAAACCAATAAAAATTGAGCCAAGTAATCCTCCAGCTATTCTAATTGGAAGTGTTGTAAATTTTTTTGACATTTCTATTGCTTGATTTGCATCCTCAATAGATAATTCTTGATTTCCATCTAACATTTTTTGTTTAGCAATTTCAAGAGTTTTATCCATGAATCGAGGATCCAAAAATTCAGTTAAGATGATTCCGTAAAGTGTTCCTATGATTCCAGAAATTAAAGCTATTCCTACACCAACTTTAAGGCCTTGCGAAAGTGATATAAAACCGGTATTATCTTTTTTGAATTGATATATACCAAAATTTATAAAACCCACACTCAAAATTAAAGGTACAGTCGAAGAGAGAGCGTCACCTTGGTAATGAGCATCTAAAAAGAATAGCATTAGTGAGAAAAACACTGAAGCTATCCCGAGCATAGTTCCAAAGTTTAATGCATATGATGATGTTTGAATTGTTGATTTTTCCATTTTTATTTGTTATTTATTCCAATATAGCTTTTTATATGTAATTATAATTTTAAAATAAACGATACTATTTTGTATGTTTTGAAAAAAAAAGTAAATTTGCATCCTCTAAATAAATAATAATGAGAACAGATATCCATCCAGAAAACTATAGACTTGTCGCTTTTAAAGACATGTCAAATGAAGATATTTTTATTTCTAAATCTACTGTTGATTCAAAAGAAACTATAGCATTAGATGGTATTGAGTATCCACTTGTCAAACTTGAAATTTCTAGAACCTCTCACCCTTATTATACTGGAAAGTCTAATTTAGTTGATACTGCCGGAAGAATTGATAAGTTTAAAAACAAATACTCTAAGTTTAAGAAGTAATTTTATTACTCCATATATTTGTTTTTCAATCATAGGGTTTTAATACCCTTTTAAATTATTTTTTCTCTTTTGTTGTCTGTTAATTTATCCTCAAATATAAATATTAAAAGTACTAATCGATCTCGTATAGCTTTTCATACATTAGGGTGTAAGCTTAATTTTTCTGAAACAGCAACTATTTCACGTGATTTTGATTTTGAGAAACATGAGCATGTTGACTTTAGTGATATTGCTGATATTTATGTGATTAATACTTGTTCTGTAACAGAAAATGCTGATAAAAGATTTAAAACATTAGTTAGAAAAGTACTTAAACTTAATAATAAAGCATTTGTAGCAGCAATAGGTTGTTATGCTCAGTTACAACCAGAGGAATTGATGTCAGTTGAAGGAGTTGATTTAGTGTTGGGTGCAAATGAAAAATTTATACTATCTGACTACTTGAACGATTTAACAAAAATAGAACAAGGTAAAATTCACTCTTGTGAGATTGAAGAGGTAAATAATTATATCAGTAGTTTTTCATTAAACGATAGGACAAGATCTTTTTTAAAAGTTCAAGATGGGTGTGATTATAAATGCACTTATTGTACAATACCTCGAGCTAGAGGAGTATCCAGAAGTGATAGTTTATCTAGTGTTGTTTCAAATGTCAAAAAAATTGCTTCAAATGGAATTAAAGAAATTGTATTAACTGGAGTCAATATTGGTGATTATGGTAAAGGTGAGTATGGTAATAAAAAACACAACCACACCTTTTTGGATATGGTAAAAACCTTAGATAATGTCAAATCAATCGAAAGAATAAGAATATCTTCTATAGAGCCTAATTTACTTAAAAATGAAACTATAAAATTCATATCAAAAAGTAAATCTTTTGTTCCTCATTTCCATATTCCTCTTCAAAGTGGGAGTGACTATATATTAAAAAAGATGAAAAGAAGGTATTTAACTCCTTTATATACTGATCGTATTTTGAAGATTAAAAAATATCTACCAAATGCCTGTATTGGAGTTGATATAATTGTTGGGTTTCCAGGAGAGTCTGATGAGCATTTTATTGAAACATATAATTTTTTAAATAATTTACCTATTAGTTATTTACATGTTTTTACTTATTCAGAAAGATTAAATACAGAAGCTTCATTAATGAAAAATGTTGTACCCGCAAATATACGAAACAAAAGAAGTAAGATGCTCAGAAGTCTTTCAGTAAAAAAAAGAAGAGCATTTTATGAAACACAGCTTGGTAAAAACATAAGTATATTATTAGAAGGAGAAAATAAAAAAGGATATATACACGGTTTTTCAGATAACTACGTAAAAGTTAGAAGTCCTTGGAGCCCGAGTTTAATAAATAAAATAAAGTCTGTGAAACTTAATGAAATAGATAATGAAGGATATGTAAGATATACAGAATTATAGCTTTATGCCAACTGGAAGAAGAGATTTGTATGATTTATTTTTACGAACAAAACCAGCAATTCTTGGAGAAGTAGGTACTACTTTCATGTTTCTTTCTGATAAAACTTCTAAAACACAACGTATAAATTTTTCTTCAAAATTTTTATCCTTAATACTATCAGGTATAATTATTTTTGTAAGAAATATTTTTCTTTCTTGTTCAGCATATTCAATAAGAGCAAGAGTGTTATCTACTTTAGTTTCAAATTGTCTCAGGAATTGATTGTTTTCTAGAACTATATTTGTCATATTGAATTAATTAAGTTTGTAAAAATTGTATCCCTGGATTGTTTTTAAAAACGAAACAACTAAATGTTAAAGGGCCTCAAATTTACAAAAAATAGTTGACCATGCAGTAGTTGAGTATTAAAATATTAAAAAAACAATATATCTTATGCCAGGAATGGCTGCTAGCCATAATTTTTTTGAATTATTAAAATTATCTAAATCTTTTTCAGTTGAATATTTATATTGGATTCAGCCAATTAAAAATAAAAGATTGTCTGATTACGCATACAGAATGAGTCGTTTCATAAAATCTAAAGACCCTATACTTTTGGGAGTTTCTTTAGGAGGTGTTTTAGTTCAAGAAATATCTAAAATAATCAAATGCGAAAAAGTTATTATTGTTTCTAGTGTAAAATCAAAAAGTGAATTACCAATCCCAATGAAAATGGCAAAACATACTCAAATACACAAACTTTTACTTCTTGAATGGGTAGAAAATATTGAAAATCTAGTGCTTTTTGTATTTGGTGATTCAATTAAAATAAGGGTAAATCTTTATAAAAAATATCTATCCCTTAGAGATCGTGAATATCTTGCTTTGGCTATTGATGAACTTGTTAATTGGAAACAGGATTATGTAATTGAATCTATTATTCATATTCATGAAAAAAAAGATAATATTTTTCCAATTCGATCAATACAGCAACCTGTTATTAAGATTAAAGGTTCTCATGCAATCATATTGACTCAGGCAAATTGGTTCAATGAAAATTTACCTAAACTTATTTTAGATTAAAAACTATATTTTTTTTAATTGTTGTTGCATCAATTTCATCTGTGCACTTAACATTCCTTGTCGGTCTAATTTTTTTGCTTCAGCAAGCAGCATAATTGCTTCTCGTTTTCGTCTTTTTTGCATAGAAATTCCAGCTAAACTCATTTTAGCCATAGCTAAATCATGATTAAAAGAAAGTCCTAAATTAATTGCTTTTTTAAAATTCTTTTCAGCAATTGTTAAATTAGTTTGTGATGTGATAATTCCATGTAAGTAGAAAAAATAGCCTTGCTGCTTTTTAACAAGACTTGATTTTGGATCAGTAATTTTATTTAACCATTTTTCTGTTCCATTAAAATCTTGTTTTCTGAGTCTTAAAAATGCTAAAAAAATTATTTCATTTTTGAAATAGAGAAGAATAAACATACTACTTAGTAATATGCAGAAAACTCCATCTCCAATATAGTTTTCCGTAAATTGATATATAGCATATACAAACAAAAAGAAAGCAAAAAATAATTTAATAATCTTTGGAAACATAATTTTTGATTTAATATTCAAAGGTAAAAAAAAAGGTTTGGAATTATTAACTAAAGGTTTTGTTAAATAAAAAGATGTTATATATTTGCACGGCTTTTGTCAGGCACAGATTGTCCAAAAGTTTTAAATATGAAAAGAACATTTCAACCTTCTAAAAGAAAAAGACGTAATAAACACGGATTTCGTGAGCGAATGGCAAGTGCTAGTGGAAAAAAAGTCTTAGCAAATCGTCGATCAAAAGGAAGAAATAAAATATCCGTTTCATCTGAACCAAGACATAAAAAATAATGCTGGACATTATTAAAAATTTATTAAGGTGTTACTTTTTTTAAGTAACACCTTTTTTTTATATTGAAATTATAAAGTAATTAAAGGTTAATGCCGAAAAATAATAAATTAAAGAGCGTCTTAATAATAGGTTCAGGGCCTATAATTATTGGTCAAGCTTGTGAATTTGATTATTCAGGAACTCAGGCTCTTCGTTCACTTAGAGAAGATGGAATTGAAACAATTTTGATTAATTCTAACCCTGCAACTATAATGACTGACCCATCAATGGCAGATCACATATACTTAAAACCGTTAACAACTAAATCTATAATTGAAATTTTGAAACAACACAAGGTTGATGCTGTCCTGCCAACTATGGGAGGTCAAACTGCTCTGAACCTTTGTGTAGAAGCTTATGACAAGGGTGTTTGGGAAGATTTTGATGTAGAAATTATAGGTGTAGATATAGATGCAATTCAAATTACTGAGGATAGGGAACAGTTTAAACAATTGTTAAAAAGAATTAATATTCCTGTAGCTCCATCTGAATCAGCTAATTCCTTTTTAAAAGGTAAAGAAATTGCTCAAAAATTTGGTTTTCCTTTAGTAATTAGGCCATCATTTACACTCGGAGGAACTGGGGCTTCGTTTGTTCATAAAGAGGAAGACTTTATTGAGCTTCTTACTCGTGGATTAGAAGCTTCACCAATTCATAAGGTACTCATTGATAAAGCTTTATTAGGATGGAAAGAATATGAATTAGAATTATTAAGAGATAAAAATGATAATGTAGTAATTATTTGTACTATAGAAAATATGGATCCAATGGGTATTCATACAGGAGATTCAATAACAGTTGCTCCCGCAATGACTCTTTCTGATCATACCTTTCAAAGAATGAGAGATATGGCTATTAAAATGATGAGAAGTATTGGAAATTTTGCAGGAGGTTGTAATGTTCAATTTGCTGTTAGTCCTGATGAAAAAGAGGAGATTATTGCAATAGAAATAAACCCAAGAGTTTCTCGTTCTTCAGCATTAGCATCCAAAGCGTCTGGTTATCCAATTGCAAAAATAGCTTCTAAACTTGCTATTGGATATGCTTTAGATGAATTAGAAAATCAAATAACAAAATCTACATCAGCTTTATTTGAGCCAACTTTAGATTACGTTATCGTTAAAATTCCACGTTGGAACTTTGATAAATTCGAAGGGTCTGATCGCACACTTGGTTTGCAAATGAAATCTGTAGGTGAGGTTATGGGAATTGGTAGATCTTTTCAAGAAGCTCTTCACAAAGCTACTCAATCATTAGAGATTAAAAGAAATGGATTAGGTGCTGATGGAAAAGGTTATACTGATTATGATCAAATTTTATATAAATTAAAAAACGCTAGTTGGGATAGAGTTTTTGTTATTTATGATGCAATACAAATAGGTATTCCACTTACCACAATTCATGATATTACTAAAATTGATATGTGGTTCTTAAAGCAGTATGAAGAATTATTCAAGTTAGAATGCGAAATTTCAAATTATTCAATAGAAACAATTTCATCATCCATAATGCTAGAAGCTAAACAGAAAGGTTTTGCTGATCGTCAAATTGCTCACATGTTAAATTGTTTAGAAAGCCAGGTTTATAAAAAGCGTGATAAGTTAGGGATACAACGTGTCTATAAGTTGGTTGACACATGTGCAGCTGAATTTGCAGCTCAAACACCATACTATTATTCGACTTTTGAAGAAAAAATGCAAATTACCGATTCAAAAAAGGCATTTAGCGTTAATGAAAGTTTGGTGAGTGATCGTAAGAAAATTGTTGTTCTCGGTTCAGGACCGAATCGTATTGGTCAGGGTATTGAATTTGACTATTGTTGCGTTCATGGTGTTTTAGCCTCAAGCGAAGTTGGTTATGAAACCATAATGATTAATTGTAATCCAGAAACTGTATCAACAGATTTTGATGTAGCTGACAAACTCTACTTTGAGCCTGTTTTTTGGGAGCATATATATGATATTATCAGGCATGAAAAACCGTATGGTGTAATTGTTCAGTTAGGGGGACAAACGGCATTAAAATTAGCTGAGAAGCTAGATCGTTACGGTATTAAAATAATTGGAACAACTTATAAATCACTTGATTTAGCTGAGGATAGAGGTAGTTTTTCAACCCTTTTAAAAGAAAATAATATACCATATCCTGATTTTGGAGTTGCTGAAACTGCAGAAGATGCAATTAAATTAACTGAAATACTTGATTTTCCTATTTTAGTTAGACCATCATATGTCCTAGGTGGTCAAGGAATGAAGATTGTAATAAATAAAGAAGATTTAGAAGCTCATGTAGTTGATTTGTTAAGAAAAATTCCCAATAATAAACTTTTATTAGATCATTATCTTGAAGGTGCTATAGAAGCTGAAGCTGATGCAATATCTGATGGAGAAGATGTTTATATTATTGGAATAATGGAACATATTGAGCCATGTGGTATTCACTCAGGAGATTCTAATGCCACTTTACCTCCTTTTAATATAGGAGAATATGTTTTGCAACAAATAAAAGATCATACTCATAAAATTGCATTAGCATTAAAAACAAAAGGATTGATTAATATTCAATTTGCAATTAAAAATGATAAAGTATATGTAATTGAAGCTAATCCCAGAGCATCAAGAACTGTCCCTTTCATATCAAAAGCTTATAATGAGCCCTATGTTAATTATGCTACTAAAATCATGTTGGGAGACAAAAAAGTAAGCGATTTTAAATTCAATCCGATTTTAAAAGGTTATGCTATAAAACAACCCGTTTTTTCCTTTAATAAATTTCCTAATGTAAATAAGCAGTTAGGTCCTGAAATGAAAAGTACAGGAGAGAGTATTTTATTTATTGACAATCTTAAAGATGATGAGTTTTATGACTTATACTCAAGAAGAAAGATGTATTTGACTAAATAGATGGAATCTCTTACAAAGGTCTTACAAAGCATTTCTCAAACTCATTTTTTATAAGGGTTTCAGAGGGTGTAGTCACTGAGCGGGAATATAAAAAATAATAAATTAAATCAATGATTTTTGCAAATCTTAACCAACATAAATCTAGATTGAGTATGATTAATAAATTTGTTCTGTAGAACAAAACTTGGAGTTAAGAAAAATATGAGTGAATATGACTATTTTTTAATTATTTTAAAATCAGGAATTTCTAAAAATAATCTTTGTTCATTTTCCATTTCAGGATCAATTATTCTATTTTCAATTAGATTATCTTGGATAAAAGATAATCGTCCATTACCATTGATTAAATTTATAGTTGTTGAAAATAGTGATTCTCCAGGACTTCCTAAAACACCTAATTGTGAAACACTTTCCTTAAGATTATAATCAGGGATTAATCCATCAGTATAGTCAGAGAATCCGGCACTATTAGCAATTGCCAAAACAATTGGCTGCATTGCATATTTATGATTTGGATTCTTATTACCATCATTATCTATATAGTCATAAATAGTTATTGAACCTACATTTTTACCGGTAGTTGTATCTCCGATTTGAATTACCTCTATGTGTGAAGCTAAGCCATTAATTAATAGCTCACTTGCAGAAGCACTCTCACTAGTTGTTAAAACATAAAGCCTTTCCATATTAAGACTGTTCAAAGCCATACCGTTAGATAGTGAACCTACAAAATAATCAATCAAAGATTCCGGATCTTTTTCATTCCAATACTCATTAAGTTTAGCATTCCAATTTTGTTTTGAGAAAACTTCACCGGTAAACTGACCAGTTATTAGGCTAGATAAAACAATACAATTATTAATTGAGCCCCCTCTGTTATATCTTAAGTCTAGAACTAGATCTGTTATGTTTTCAGATTTAAAACCGGCAAAAACATCATTTAATTCATCATTGTAATTTGATACAAATTGATTATACATTAAATATCCAATTTTATTTGATCCAGATTCAATTGTTTTAAAAATATGCACCGGATTTTTTTCAAAATTCTCCTCTTTGGTTAGTGTAATATCTCGGCCGGTAGGACTAAAGCTCCCATTATCATATGTAGAAAGACTAATAGTATAGGTCATTGCATCACCAAACAATAAATCTATATAATTACTAACTGTTAAATTAAAACCGTTAACTACAGTAAAGAAATCTCCTCTTAGAATATTTTTTACTGATGCATCGGATTCTGGGTGAACATACTTTACATAAGCAACTAATTCTTCACACCCACTACATTGGCGAGTTAGACCAAACTCTAATCCATTAGATGCTACAATTCCCTGTAAGGAGTTTTCTAGTGCAACATAATCATCAACTATCCAGCTAAATCTATCTGCTGAATATAATAATAGATCAAAAAATGATTCAGGA